>Ga0179593_1352621_pt1 | contig 16059 bp, 18 predicted proteins | sample CZODoug2_1_08_16_FD_185931 | JGI IMG/M metagenome (GOLD analysis project Ga0179593, IMG submission 185931) | Vadose zone soil fungal communities from Angelo Coast Range Reserve, California, USA - CZODoug2_1_08_16fungal (PacBio error correction) | ecosystem: Environmental > Terrestrial > Soil >...
AGAGCTCGATATTCATTCTCTTTATGACGAGATTTAACTGAGTCGCCAGCAGTTCCTAACAGGAAAGGCGGTCTCAATTTGTGCGTCTTCTTCTTTACCATGAAAGGGAAGGTGGGCCGGCGAACCGCCCGAGGGAAATGCGCAAACTGTAAGTTCACAAAATCTTTTGCTTAGGGAGAGGGTCTTCCTAGTAAAGGGTTCCTACTCAGTTAAGAGGGGATTAAATGGTCATATAATACTGATAGTATAAAACTTATCAAAAGTTCAATGGGCATCTGGAGCGGCGCAAAATGGGGTCGCAACTTAAAGGGCGTGGATGACCGTGGGGTATATCTTTTTGGGGGGGGTGTGTAGAAGTGCCTCAGGGTCCGGGACGGAAATCCAAAACGAACCTATGGTCGCGCTCCTGGTGGGGGGGGGGAAAAAGAAGACACGGCTTTCGCGCTCGAAGCGGTCGTTGTCGGGCGGGACTGATCCGGGAGCGGACCTTTCCGTTCTCATTGTTCCTGAGGGGTAGGGGACTGACTTGCGGGGTAAGAGGCGGAGTAGACGAAGGGGGGGGTAGATTTCTATCATAGCTTGAGGCTGGAAGACGAGCTTGAACGCACTCTTATTTGCTCGATCCATCTTATCGGGAATTGTGAGGGTAGAAAAAAGTATACGGAACGAACAGCTCGCTTGACGCCAGACCCCTCCATTTGGTGGGGGGGGGGAAAACAAACTGGACATTGATATCACCCTTGGTTTGTCTTTCACATACATGAAGGGGGGATGGGCGGTCAGCGATGCAAGATATTGCGCAGGGACGAGAGCTGGGAGGACTAGCGCAGTCTTTTAAGAGGCTAATGCCCGCAGAAGGGATCATCTGCGATTCAGAGGAGGAGAGTAGAGACGTCTTATTCTTCTTATCAGGCTCACGCATGCGACCTGCCGCGCCGAGTGAAAGACCGCGTCGATATCAGGAACGCAGTTACGTCGCTTTGGAGCCGAAGAGTTCACAACAGCAGCGCGGGAGCCTTACTTTGCGGAGGGAGCGTTACATCCGGAGCCGTGCAAAAACATCCTTAGATCGTTTCTCACTGGAGGAGGAGGAACTGAGGTCAGTGTAAGAGGCGTGACCCTGAGAGGGCTTATCTTGGCCCTAGGATAATATTCGAATCGTCTTCGTGAGTCAAGTCGATGAGAAGAGTGTGAGAGGTCCGTCTAACAGTAGGTGGGGGCAAGCTCGCGAAATTGAGCTCAATCACCACTCTGAAAAACTGGGGAGGAGTAGGTCACTGTACTGGAGGAAAAATGAACACAAAATCGAGCATAGGCAGATCTGGCAGTCTCTCTGCTAAACTAGGGGGGGGGTACTTGTACTCTTGACCTTCTTTATCCGCAACGAGGGGGAGGTTTTCCGCAAGTCGGAGGGAGGGGGGTGTCTCCCGGGAAACAAAGAATGATACTGCCGGAGGGGAAAGTAGAGAAATCGGAAAGTAAAAGTGAGTGCCTAATTTCAGAGCAGAATGCGAGGGCATCTGGGTGACTTATATCAAAACACGGGGCGGCTCGATCGGCTGGAAACTTACCTAAATAAGGAGGAAAAGTACTATTTCAGACCGAAACGAAAAGAGCGCGGACTAGCATGCCATTCTTACGGCTCCTATAACACAGTGTTCACCCGGCCCAGAACAACGGGAGGAGGCGGAGGAGAACACAAGTCAGTGGGGTCAACGAGTAAACCGAGAGCTGTCTATCAAAGTCAGCGCGGTAAACGCCCTTTGAGAAACATGTATATCACTTATCCCATAATCGGAAGACCGCCGCCCTGCAGTGAGACTCGCGATACCCGCGTTCAGAACCCTCGGGGGGGAAAACAACCTCTTATTGTCAAACTGACCATGGTCATATTGCAAGCGACTATCTTGGGACAAAAACAACCAACGGGCTGCGGAATATAGGCAGACTCTGGCCGGAGGAGGAGAAAGTCGTGACGGATCTCTCACGCAAAGGTCAAAAGGGAAGGACTCAGAAGGACCGATTGTCACGCGTCGGGAATGGATTTTTCCTCGACAAACGAAGGAGACGTAAAAATAAAGAAGACGGTCCCGCTTAACTTACGTTCGGGGGGAAGAGCTGTCGAGCGCCCTGCTGCTTTTAGCGGTCAAGGGATTACCAACAGGAGGGGAAGCAGAGCCGAGGAAGGCGTGAAGAACGCTTGCGAAGAACCATGGATTCTACGAATTAAATCAGAAGACCCTGAGGAATCGCTTGAAAAGAAAGCTATCATTGAATTACTACGAAGGGAAGGGAAGTCCAAAGGGAAAAAAAGAACTTCAAACGGAAAGGCGCATCCGAAGCAGCCCGCCGCCAAAGGGGACTATCCCAGGGGGAGCTCTAAAGAGGACGTCGAATCGTAGAAGACCAAGAGAATTTAATATCCCACATCTACCCTGAAAAAAAAGAGCTCTAAAAAAAACAAAAAAAAGAGGAGGTGAGAAAGAGGTTGGACTAGGGGATAGGTCACCGTAAGACGCGCGTGGAGTTACTGGCGAATAACGAGGACCTCATTTCTCTCTTAGTATACCTTGTAAGAGTAAGAAGGAGGTTTCGGGGTCAAATAAGCAGAATCATCGGGCTGGGGTCGCTTCCTTCTTCATCAGGTCAAGAATCAATTGTCTTATTAGCTGTTTGGGTATGGAGAGCGCAAAGTAGTCGCCGGGCTTTGCTCGAAGCTGCACGCCGATTTCTAGTATGGACTGGGGAGGGGAAACTCACTCCCGCAAGCAGAACTACCACTCACCAAGGAAGGAAAAGGACCGGGGTGAGAGAATCTGAGAGGGTGAATTGTGAGCGGCGTCGAAAGAGCTGTCACCGCTTCTTGCCCAAGGAGGATCGGGGGGGGAAGTCCTTTCATGGCCTACCTGACATGGAGAAGAAGGGAAAGAACGGGAACGAAGGAAAGGATCCTAGGCACCGCGGGGTCGGTGAAACCGAAGTGGTCACGCTTCGAGGATGTCTCAAGGAGGCCAGGGAGCGACTCCCTTAGGAATTAGGCCGTTAACTTGAAACAGCTGAAAGAGGGGGCCGCAGGAATGTGAGTCCGTCTCGAAGGGGATTGAAAAAAGGTTCGCTCAGAAATGTTGGCCTCCCCGGGACTTATACCGAAGGGGTTGACGGCTCAATGCTGCTGTAGACTGTGAACGAGGACCCGCACAGGGGGGAACTGGATGTCAGCATCGCAATGTCGGGTGGATCCAGGGGGGCACTGGGAACCGTTGGGTCTTCTGTATTGGAGACGTCCGGAAGAGGTCTGGTCAATTCCGCAAGTCTCGGGCTGTTGAGAATCTGCTCGTTCCCGGAGAAAAAAATAAAAAAAATGACTTCCGGGCGCGGCGATAGGCGCTATGGCCGTTGTTTCATACTCTAACAGATCTCGGCAGGATGGGAGGGGGAGGCCGCAGAGCAAGACAGAACGGGCCGGGAGATGCCGCCTCGCGCGGCCAAGGAGGCTTGGTAATAAAATCTACAGCTGCGCAATCGGGAGTCCAACCAGCAAAAGCCTTTTGTCTCCAAAAGTCCAAGGCCTACCAAAAGATAGAGGCCACTTCACGGAGGAAAAAGAAGAAGCCCGAGAGGCGTCTTCGAAAGGAACAAGTGCGAGGGAGCGGGGCCGCCGTCGACCGGGAAGGGAAACCGAGGTCTTCCACCGACTGCCTCCGACCGGAAGACCAGAAAGTCGGTAGAAGACGCGAAGAAAAAGGGACAGAGACCTGATCCGTACGGAAGCGAAGTGGACACGGCCTGACTACAATGCATTGTACAACCAAGCGCCATCCCTGGGAAAAAGGCAAATCCGCGGCCCTTAGTAAGGCCGGCGCAGAAAAGTCGCCGAGGACTGGGGCATTCGAACAAGACTATAACATACGCTCTAAAACGGGGCGGGGAGGGGCTCAGGCCGGGGGGGATGAGTCTGTGGGAAAAATACGTAGACCGCGGGCCAACGGCATGCAAGGGAAGCCGCCTCCGGTTCATCTAGCTCTGAGATCAAGACGAAGAAGACGGCTGACGAAATTTGAAGCGGGGGACTACAATAAGGCCGTAGACAAAAAAGCGAGCAATTCCTATTGTAAGTCTCTATAAGATCGTCGGGGAAGGATAGATGCGAACTCTCGGAAATACCTCCAGCTCGGGACAGGCTCGGATCAAAAACTGTCCAACCTAAACCTCTCTTTGGTCAATCCAGAGGAATAGGCCGGCTGCAGCTAAGAAAGGGGGCCGCCTACGAATCAGGTAGACCTCACCACACCCACGCTGCTCGCGACCGAAAATAAGAAGTCGAGTCCAGCAGGGCCTGCACTAGTCCCCTCCAAAAGAGAAAAACCAAAGAGGAAGGCCTGCGCGAATTCACTCTCCACCTCGTGACCAAACCGAAAGTTAACAGCAGGGGAATCGAAAAATAAAGAACCGCAAGCGTCCAACTCGCTCAAGAGAAATCTTTCGCCCGAGGTCAAAACACACACTAAAAGAGTCAAACGGGAATTGGAGAATCTCTACAAAAGAAGGTAAAGGAAAAGGGAGGGAAAGTCAAAGGACCCACACAAATAAACTAAGGATAGAAAAAGATCCTTACAAATCTCTGAGGGTCTCAGGAGGAAAATTTCAGCTAGATTTGAACAGGAGAATGCTAAGTGGGGAGAGACTAGTCATAGAAGGGGGAATTGAAATCGTCACTTCCGTAAGGCATATGTAAAGGGCAAAAAAAGCAAAATCACAAAAAAACCAAAACGAATATGAAGGAAGTTCCGGAGTTGCTCTCAGGAATAAAAAAGATCAAGAGAAAAAGTTAGAATGAATCGAAGCACCCGGTGGAGAGAGCCAGCGGTTCAGGTGAGCTAAACTGGACGACTACGGAGGGGGGGAGGAGAGCACGAAAGAGGGGGGAGCTAAAGTCATCTCTAGTATCAGAAGGAAAAAAAACAAAAGAAATGGTAAAATTCTAGAAGAGCTCTTCTGGAGCTAGGAAGGGGGGAATATCGCGCTTGACTCTCTTTTCCCTCTGACGAAAGGGGAAGGGCGGCGTGGACTCATCACTGTCTCCCTTGTGATTAGAGAGGACTTCGTTCCTGGATGGGAGGCGAACCTACAACTTTCCTAAATCATTCAGTCTCCCCAGAGGGTTTTCCGTAGGGGGGGTCGCGGAGGAAATGTCGATGCGTCAGGAAGGCCGGAGGGAGTCAGAGAGGAACTAGTTAAATGGAGATTCTAAGCAGACCTAGAACGGGTAGAATTTACAACGAGAGGACGATGCACGGGGTTGCCTTATTGGGACAGGTAAGAAGCCCGTGGGGGGGGGTCACTTTCCGCTACCTGACCTGACGTAACATTCTCTCAAGAGGAGACCTCGGTGACGTGGTGACAAAAAAAAAAATGTTTTTTACTGCGACAAGAAAAAGGAGGATCTCGATCGGGGGTTGAGGAGTACTTATTTCTTGACTATGAATCCAGGGAGAGGACGAAGGGGTTCCGGAGAGCCGGTTGCCTGGTGGGTCTGGAGGGACTTTCGGGACGGAGACGGTAATTGGATCTTTCTAGCAGAAGTGAAAACTGGACCAGATTCCGTCTTAGGGGTACGGAGAGTAGAACGTTAGACTTCTCTGTGGGTATGAGGCAGGAAAAAAAAATGGGGGAAAACTTCGAGAGAGAAATACTCCTTACGGCTCAGAACGGAGAGTATATTTTAGAAGATATTTAATTTAAAGGGGGGAATTCAAAAAGGGGATGCACGAGTAAAGATAGCTTTTGGGATGGCGAGGAAAGTGAAGATGTCCTTCCAAGATATCTTATCACTTCTTAGACTTGCCTAACTAAGGGAGGGGCTCAGGGAAAAGAAGAACGGGGTGATGAACGCGTACAGTCTTCATCTGGCGTCGAAAACAGGGAGATGGGGAGGATCGAGGAGGGCCGTTCTGGAAGAGCAGGGAGATACAGCGGGAAAGGGCGACGGAAAAAAGTCCTCGGCAGAGAGAAAGAGCTGTCTACTGGAGTGGGGTCGGGGGAGAGGCCCAGAGCTCCTGACGGGATAGAGCAGGAGTCGGAAGCGAGACTGTCCTTGCGTATGGGGGGAAATCGGTACTCAGAATGGGGAAGGTCTGGGGGGAAATGGATCCGGCGACTCTAGGGTCTTAGCTCGAATGAAAGGGGGGATAAGTTAGGAGAAAAAAAACTGAGCGTCTTCGGCGGGGGAAGAGAGTCGGCGCTCCGTTTTTGGCTCGAAGAAAATGAAAGCGGTGTCAATGGGGCGTCTTCTCCTCAAGACAGTTCTTCAAAGGGACCCAAAGGCGGAAAGATCATCGACAGAAAAGGAAGCCGGAGAAGCCAAAAAGAAAAGCAAGCTGTACACGAAGACAGGAAAAGGAGGTCAGGGGGCGCCGTTGTGTGGTAGAAAGGACACAATCTTTGACGGGACCCCGGAAGGGAAGGAAAAGGGTCGGTGGCGCTGTCACCGCTAAACGAATTTTCCAATGGGGTACTCTAAGCTGGAAGCTTGGGAAAAGCGCCGAGGGGGGGGACTTCCTTTGTCAGAAAAGGACATGCAAATAGTCGAAGAAAATCACCCCTCCATTAGCGTTGTCTCAAAGGCGCGCGCTAAAAGCATGGAAGAACTAGAAATCCTGAAAAACACTAAGAAACGAGTAGGAAGAAGGGGGCCTAAAGGAAACCTTCATCTCATTAGGCCGATCAAGTCTCCCGGGAAACGGGGATCTCCACGCTGGAAACTAGCGAATTCTGTACTACAAAAATTGGGCTCAGCTGGGAGAAGGGCTGACGCTGAGGCATGAGCCGAACCCTCAAACATCTCTTTCCTGAAGGAGCAAAAGGACAATTTAGATCTCCCGTCTCCCAATATGCCGGGAAGAAGGCCCTCTAAACTAACGGGGAAGATACTTCTGTTTCACAAGAGCTTCATAAAATCGAAGGTCCAGAAGGATGGGAAAAAGGTTCGGGAAAAAAGCCGAGAAGAAGGGCAAAAAAACCTTTCTACGGAAAAAAAGGGACTGATCTCGCTTGACGTCAGAAGATCGGCCTTGATGAGAGAACGACCAAGGAGTAGCAAGCAAAGAAAGAAGGGAAGGAAGTCCCGTGCGAAGGTTAAAGAACGCCGGAAAGGAATCAAAGTCCACCGGGCCTGGGGGGTGGTGGGTTTCCGCTATAAATTAAAAAAAACTTGGAGAGCCTGGTAGAGAAAAAACGGTCTTTTGTATGGCTCCCAAAGAGAAAACGTCGGTATCGCCGACGAAATCCTTCTAGAAAAGCCTTTCTGGAAGAAACAAAAGTGACGGAGACTAAGGAGGATCGAGGAAAAAAACGGAGCACGGAACTAAAGAGTGAGGAAGACGATAAACATGAGTACTCTACACTGGGGAGCAAAGGCGCCTTACCAAAAGACGCCGGTCGATCAAAGAATTATAGAAAAAGAGGACTCTTCAAAGGAAGCTAATAAAGAGAAGGGGGGGGGGGGGGAAGTCTCTATTGAAACAAAGAAAGACCGCGAGAGCGACGGTGAAAGATCAAAAACCGCTCACCATCGCCGAACAGAAAAAAGACGGGTGGGGGGGGGGGGGGGAAAAGAATTGCTCATTTTAGCCTAGGAAGACTTCACCTTCGAGAACTCAGCGTGGGGTTTCGCGGGTTTCACTAATTCAAGAGAAGTGCCATGTCCTCTCGCGGGGCTGACGGTGGCTGTGAGCGGGAAAACGGGCAGGAGACCTAATCAAGCCGGATATGTTTCGTGTCCGTCACATCAGGAGCCGGGTCCCAAGAAGGAGGGGAACTCTTGAAAAAGGCCGCGGTGGAGGCCAAAAAAAACTAGTCGCAGGGGGTCAATTCAAAAAGGGGGATTTTCGTCACAGCCACTGAGTGGTCAGGAGCAAGGGGAAGATTGGAGAGCGAACAGAAAAACGCATGATCGGAGGTCAGGTCCGTCATTCTCTCGGTAAGGATCGGTGACTTGTGATAGTTCTCGAAGGAGGGAAAACGATTAGGAGAACGACGAGGGAACCTTACTTTAGGGGGTGTGGGCCGTAAAGCAAAAGGGACCCTTCTCGGGAATATCCTAAGACTGCTCTCAGACGACACTCAATAGAGAGACGTCTACTAAAGCTTCGGTCAAAGGGGAGAAGAAAGGATGGAATGCTTTTTTCAACTCTAGGCGCGTTCTTCCACAAAATTACTTCTTGAGAAGTCTTCCCTCCGAGGTGATGAGCGTTCATATGGTTAAAAAAAAAAACATTCTCGGTTCATTATCCTGAGTACTTGGGAAGGTCGGTAAGCGCTCTGGGGACTGTCTCAGGAAATGGGTTTACGACCCGTTCGAAGAATTTGAATTACAGTAGAGGTGGTGGAGGGGGGGGCGTTCTCAAGAAGAAGCGTGAGCGGAGACATTATAATAGCCGGCGTTTCGCCTCGCGAAGAAAGGGGGGGACATGGGTCACTGGAAACTTGTTTATCTTAGGGGGGAGGAGGAGCCCGAGGCGTACTAGCGGAAAAAAATACGCGAAAAATCCGTCTACTTTGAGTTTAGGGAAATGGAATATATACTGGGGGGACTGAGGGGCCGGTCTCTGGCGATCGTTACCGAAAAAGCAGATTGCAAGAGACGACTGAGCGCAATTCCGGCTCTGCGACAAAATCGCAGCTAACTTTTCAGGAAGGCAGCAGGCTCTTCACCCCGAAATGTAACGTGCATTGGGGAGGGTCTGCCAGGAGCACCGACAATCGCTGGCGGGCCGTCACCACCCGCTGTTGGCTAAAAAAAAATGCCAAAAATCCCCTGACCACACGAGATAATGAATAGAGGAGGATACCTCTGGCTTGAAGGTTGATCGAAGGATAAGTGGGACCATCTATATTTCTTGAAGGTCAAAGGGAAAAAGGTGGAAATACTTTCGCCGGACTTGCCACCTACAGGAGCAAGTACAGGGGAACAAGTGAGGAACCTCGAGGAAGACCGAAGAGAGGCTTGCACTCCGCTACCGTTCAGCGGAGGATTCCTCCACCTCTATTTCACTCCTCACAATCAACCGAAGGCATAAAAGGGAGGTATAAGATCCTAGACTGGAAGGAAAAGGTCGGGAAGTCTACTCCCATGTCCTTCTCCTACGTCGAAGTTGTATCTGGGAAGAGATCAACAATACGCTCTTGAAAAGGTTCTAGGAGAGAAAGGGACAATTTTGGCAGGAGGAGGGGGCCGGCGACAGTCAAGGTTAATCCTTAACGCCTCACCGCCGGGAACTCGCGATCTCCAGAGAATGACGATGATAGAAGGAAGGAGGGCCAACTTGACGGCTGGGGGAAAAGCCGGAGAAAAAAAAAAACAATCCTGCAATCTTAAAGGCGACTAAGAAAGATGCTCTCTGGGGGTAAGGGGGCTCCAAAAATGGGAGCCTCGCGAAAGAGACCAGAAACTATCTACCGTTCAAAAGAAGATCAAGGGGACAGGACGCTGTCCCACTCTCTTCCTCGCAGGGGGAATGAAAAGCGTCAAAAGCAGGGGGATGTCGCTATAGTCGACTAACGGCGGAACTCAACAAAGACCAGCCCGGATTAAGAAGTCTGAAGACCTACGAAAGCGGTGAAACGCAAACAGGCGCCTGTCGCTCACAGCTAACCAACCTGAGTAGACAAGGTGAGCTTACTCACGAAAATTACAAGACCGAAAAGGCACCGGACTGAAAACGAGGCCGAAAGGGAAAAAGATTCCAATCCAGCGCAGCTCCATCAGGGAGAGGGCGCCCAGTACGAAAAGAGGGAAAGCGTGTAACACAAACACTTGAGCAAAATCTGAACCGTTTGTCAAGTCGTGAACGGAAAGATCAATTAAAAGGTCGGCACCGAACAAACAAAAACACTAGAGCTAGGCCCAGGTAAGCCGGGGTACCCATCGAGATGGGGTAGTACGCGAAAATCGCTAATAGGCCCATAATTGAAAAAGTGGGGTTCTCTCCTAGGCCAAGATATAGTTCAAGAAAAGTCAAGGAGAGGAGAAGCATATCAGAAACTGGGAAAAAAAAGCCACATCATGGAGCCATCATTTCTTCGCAGGTTCCTACAGGGGTCGGTCGCAAGGAAAAAGTCAGAGAAGGGGGGGATATACCTAGCCTCAGAGGGTGAGGAAAGGATTAAGGGGGGATTCTCTAGCGACCGCGGGGGGTCCAAAGGTAGCGAGACTAAAAGAGGAAGGAGATCAGAGCAGATCGAATCGGAAAATTTCAACAACAACCAGGAGAGGAGGGGGGAATGGACGTTTCGGCGATCACTGATCTCAAAACTTGAATCCGCTTGCGAGTGGTGCCCGTCGAAGGTCGCAGCCCCTGAACTGTTCATGACACGTGACCGGTGCAGGGAAGGATCTACTGCCATTCGCGGGGGATTCCTGAGAACGGAAAAATTTCTCAGGAAACTTCATCCATTAGAGCAAATTGGGGGTCCGTCTTGAAAATCGGAGCCCATTTCGAACGAGAAATCAAGAAAAAAAGGGGCTCAGGGAAAAAAAAAAGTCAAGATAGGCTGACGATAGAGAACACTAGCAATACCCTGCAAACTATACGTGGAGCTGTGGCTCCCTTCATCTAGGAGGGCTCAAGTCAAGGGGGGGCAAATCAAGAGGGGGGTGGTTGAATGTCAGACAGGAAATGGCGGGCTGCATTTGAAAGCCGCGCGTCTAAAAGAAAAAGGTTATGGGAGAAGAAGGGTGGGGGGGGGAACAGGGCCTGGCCTGCGGGCGAGAAGCTCGCGTAGGCTTTCTAGGAGTAGGTCTTTTGACATAAGAAAGCTCGACGCTGGAGGGGGCGGAAGGGGTGCCGGTGACGGTCGGAAACGCGTGAGGGAGGGAAAGCAGGATCTAAGGGGTGTAGCTGTTCTATCAGTCATGTCATCTTCTGAAGGAGGAGCGGACACTCAGGAGAGAGAGAGGCGAAAAAGAGGAGGCGCTTGGGGGTTCGACGTCGGGGACGTGCCGAGAGCCACGCCGGATGTCAAACCGGGGAGGAGGAAGAAGAGGGGGAGAGAACAGTCGGTACCGTCAGAGCCCGGGGATAAGAGATAATATAATGGGGCTGTCTATGGATATCCTATTTTTCGAATGTTGAAAAATTCCGCTATAGGGGAGATTCGTAGTGGACAGTGCACAGTGCGCTCTGGAAGCGTCCGAGGGGGGAGAATTTCTTCATGCGTCTATCTCTGCAGGACTTCGCTAGCAGAATGGAAAGTGCAGGGGAGACTCACGAAGGAGGAAGGATCGCTAGGTGGAGGCAAGAAAAAGAAAAAACCGAGCTCTTCAGGTGAATCGCTCCATGCTTATCTGATGTTGATAGGGGAATCTGGAAAAGCCCCGTCGGCGCCGGGGTAAGGGGGGCAGCAAGCGGAATAGGGGAATAGAGAGTCATCGTTTGAGTCGTGAAGAAGGGGTGACTCGTCTTTACGGCTTGTAGCTTCATGGTCTTCGGTAAAATGCGAGGGAGGAGAGGGAACCGGTTACGGGTCCAGCGAAGGGACAAGCTTAGTCTTAGGTCGTAAAAGTATCTTTCTCAGGTTGTAAAAAAGAAAGGGGAGATTCGAAGGACGTCCCACCATCTGGAATGTCGAAGTCTTCATAAAGGAATCGGTTAAGAATGAGGATCCCAAAGAATAACGCCAGGGAATCAGCGAGCGCGGGAAGGGGGACAGGGAGCGTGGACTGATAGAAATAACACCTGAGGGTGTACGACATCCAGCGAGGAAGGTACTGAAGAAAAAAGAAAGAGATTAAGCGGAAAGGAAAGAGGTATTACGGACCCTTCGGCATTCCTGTAACGGCAGAGACGGGAAAAAACATCGCTAGCGGAGGGATAAAGAGTAAAACAGGGTAGAGTTTCTCTTCCGAGAGGGAAACGACCAAAAAGGAGGGTCTTAAAATAACTGAGGTCCTACCACAAACACAGAAGAATGAAAGGCCGGCCCGAGTAAAAACAACAATGACGGGTCGCCTATCAAAGCAGCCAAAAAAAAGAAAAAAAAAAAAAAAAAAAAAAAAAAAAAAAAAAAAAAAAAAAAAAAAAAAGAAAAAAAAAAAAAAAAAAAAAAAAAAAAACACCGGCCAATGGAGCCAAAATACGAAGGCTACTGCTTCAATCAAAGGGCTCGCTGTAGGGAGTCGTATCCAGCGGGGAAAAAAGGAACGTAAACGAAAAAAAAGAGCGGGTGAAGGAATTCAACCCGTCAACTTTTAAGGAGGAAAGGACATAGAACTCCTCCAAAAAGCGAGACTCTAGCCAGCTACAAGAGGGTGAAGCGGGGGTTTAAAAGGATTAACGGCAGCAACAAAGTGGGGGCAGCATCATGTGCAGATCCTAACGCTCGTGACAAAAAAAAGTCGACGAGAAGAAAAACGAGGAAGACGGACGAAATGACGGGAGAAGAGCACCCCCCGGGATCGCGCGCGCATTGACATAGCAGGGCGGGCACTCCTCAGGAAAGGGCCGTTAGGGGACGGAGAGTGCCGAGGGAGGAAACGCCGATATTCGCATAAGGTCCAAGGAAAGGAAAATGGGGAGCGTCTTTATATATAAGAAGGGCTCTTGACGCGGGAGTTCGCCGGCTAGACAAAAAAACGTACAAGCTCCTAAAAGGAAGAGGGGAAAACGACGTGGAGAAGGCAACAAGACTAGTCAGAAGCATCACACAGAGGGGGGTGGGGTTATCCAGAAAGCGGGGAAGACAGACAAGGTATAAAAAAAAGGGGATCGCAGTGACAAACAAAGCGCGTATTCACAAAAAGGGAAAAGAAAAACAGCACCCCGGCTAGAAAAAAAAAGACCGTCGGGGTCCATGCAGAGACCTAAGTTCATAGAAAAAAAGAAGTACACCGACAAAAACGAGGCGCGACTGGATCACAAAAAGCCCACAGAAAAATCAGAGGACAACACCGTAGGGAGGGAAAGAGAGAGCGGGTGGAAAGGGTCGGTGAGGGGAATCACAAAAAAAAGAGGATTCCGGAGTGGGGAGGGGAAAGCATGGCACGGGAGCCTCGCGGTTGGCCTGCGCTTCCGACGGGTGGGAGTGGAAAGTGGACTCCGGGGCGTGAGCTAAGAATCGTATCGCCAGCTTACTGTTGTCAATCGCTCAGGGGAGGAAAGGCCGGCGACGTCCTCTAAATGCGGGACTCAAGGAGGGGAGGAGAAGGTGGATGTCTGACGGGAATTATTCCCGAATGGTTGAGGCGATCTTTCTTCACGACGGGCGTTTGGGCGAAGGGGAAAAGGAACGGGTGGGGTCAAGCAGGGGGGCGAAAGCAGGCAGCTATACCAAAACTAAAGCTTATGTCAAACCGTTCAGAATCAGGGTGGAGTGGGGGGAGCGTCGAAGCGCGGGGAAAAAGCCTTCCGGCGACGCGGAATTCGTCGTTCGGAGGGGGGGGGAAAAGTGCTGAAAACTCGAGATCAACCGAGCGTCCGCTACTCCGGCAAGCGGGCCTTTAAGAGAAAAGGAAAACCAGAGAGAAACACGCGGGCAGTGGGGGGGAAGACGCGGCGTCGGACCCTGCTGAGAGAAGAAGCCGGTTCTGCTTCCGTTGCAAGTAAGAACCATCTTGATCTAGAAGCAAAAGGTTCGCGAGGGGGGGGTAAGGCTCTGCGCTAGGGGATGCGGTGCTCCGCCAGGCGACCCGGGACGCGTGGAGGGAACGGGAATCATGTTTGCAGATCATCCTCAGCTTTCCTATAAAACCCTTGAAGCATGGGTCCAAGGAAGGGGGATCGTAGACAGGGGGAAAATGGTGGGAAACGTTTGTATCAGTCTTGATTGATTCGAAGTCCCTAGATCTGCGCGGACGTGTGGCCCCAATTCTAGGGAAGGGGGATGGGGTCGGTAGAATCGTTTGGCTGTAAGGATCACGGGAAGGTGGTCGGGCCTAGACGCAACTGGAGCTCCGGTCAGCGGGGGGGTATACAAAGTCGAAGATAAGAGGGAAAGCAGAGAGGGAAGCCCACTGTCACGTCCCGATGAGACCGAGAGAATCAAAACGCGGTCTCTTATTCACGTCGTGCAGGCTCCACCACTGCGCTAGTAGGGGAGGAAAACGAACCGAGGGGTAGGGGGGGAACCCGAGGGGACAGAAATACAACCCCCGCTCTAGCGAGCTCGCTGTCCTTCCCGCTGGCGGAGGGGTCTTGGGACGAAGAAGGGAAATGATAATGATCTTGCCACTGACCTTGAAGAATCGGGTAGAAGGGCAACACGCTCTCTTGTTAAAACCGCTCTCGCCGACGAAAAATCAAAACGCGAAAAAAAAAAGAAAACCGAAGAAAACGATCCCGCTCAGGAACCTTCCTTCGGAATGCTACGAAGGAAGCATGTGTCACGAACGAAAGCATTACCAAACAGACGACGCAGCATGCGGAGCACGAGCACTCTAAGAGGGGGAACTTCCATACCTATTAATAGGCGCACGGTCCTGCGCGTCTCCGAAGGGATCCGGAGGAACTATGGACGTCAACCTCTCGAAAGGAAAGGGCGGCTGATTAAAGTACAGAAGCGAGAGCTTTGGAGAGGTATCCCTACCCTATCATGCGTGAGCATGCAACCAAGCCGCCTAAATAATATAGTAGAGGTCGAAGGAAGCTACCTTAGATTCATGAACGCGATGAAAGGCTTGACATGAGGCCACAATCCGTAGCCGTTCCGCCTCGTCAAGTAAGTGCGTGACAGTCACACTGGCGGGGAAAAAGGAAATCAGTCGGAGACAACCTCACTAAAAAACCACTACGCCATCTATTTACTCGCGAACAATGGATAGGTAGAATGGCCCCGTGAAAAACGAGTTTATCGAACGAAAGACGAAGAGACAGGAATTCTATCGGGTTTTCGAAAACGACGTCAGCGACGCTACCTCAAACTCCTAACAGGAAAAAAATTACACGAAGAGAGACTCCGAAGTCCCCACTCGTCTACGGACAACAAGAAGGGAACGATCTAGAGGCCAACTGAACCAAACCCCCTTAAAAAAACGAACAGCAGCACGATCACAAAAGCCAGAGTCCCGCCAAAAGCACCAGGGAAAAAGCTGTCCTCTCCCGGAAGATCCTACCTCTAATACGCAAAAAAAAAGGGCCTCATGAGGAAGAGGGGAGGGCCGGCCGGCGGAGGTCCCTCTGTAAACAAAAATAGAGCACCCGGAAATGCCCCTCGGGTCCTTCGGGAAATTCCAAGAAGAATGTCGTCAAAAAACAGGAAAAGACCCAAACATCGGATAGTGAAGGGGACAACGCCCTAAGACTCGTTAACGTTTGAGCGGGAAATGCGATAGGGGAAATGGAGGGCGTCATGTTTCTCGACTAGAGAGCTAGCTTATGCTGGAAAAAAAGAACGCTCTGTATCCAGCGCGTCCCTCCCCGATGGTCGAACTTTAGCAACGAGAAAACTCGACCACAACTCTTTGGGGGATCAATAAAGAATGGCTCAGGTTGAAAACGGGTGGCGGGGAGGCGCAGCATAACCCGTATCGAGGGGGTCCGTCGAAGAAGAAATCCGCAAAACTGGGTCTAGTGAGACTGGAAAGCATGGGGTCAGGGCGGCGAAAAAATTGCTGCAATCAGGCAAAAGAACATAATAGCAAGGCGGCAAAGGAGGAAATCTAAAAGATATCTACACCCAACTTGGTAGAAGATGACTCGAGTAGAGTCTCTGAGGTCGCTTCACTCTCTGGACTAGGTGTTAAAAAGGTTCTGACAGGGACGGTCCAACATTAACTTGCGGACAGGCGGAAGTGAACAGGTTGGGAGAGAGGAGTAGAGGTCCAAGGAGCTGATTTAGAAAGGATACGCACTCCTGACCTTTCGGGCGTAGTTAAAAACACGGTGGTTTTTCGCAGGTCGCGGGGGGGTGACGGAAACCAGTGCGAAACGTAAAGGAGAGCGCGACTTTCTTACACGTACCTAGATAGATTACTAGTAGAGACCGGAATTAAGGGGAGGCAGAGGGTAGCGTGCGCAATTATAGCGAGATCATCGCAAAGAGGGCGACCGGAACCGTGGGGGGTTT
>Ga0179593_1448606_pt1 | contig 16058 bp, 21 predicted proteins | sample CZODoug2_1_08_16_FD_185931 | JGI IMG/M metagenome (GOLD analysis project Ga0179593, IMG submission 185931) | Vadose zone soil fungal communities from Angelo Coast Range Reserve, California, USA - CZODoug2_1_08_16fungal (PacBio error correction) | ecosystem: Environmental > Terrestrial > Soil >...
CTTCCGCTGTAACGGGGACGGGAGGGGGGCGTGAGCGAGCAGAGAAAGAGTGGCCTAAGGGGAAATCAGGAGCTCGGAGGGCACAAAAGACGGGTGGGGGAAAGTCGTAAAAAAGACGGCAAGCATGCACAGGATGGTGCAAAAGAAAGCTTCTGCAAGGCTTTCAAAAAGGGGGGAAAAAAAAAAACGCGAATATCTATCTCAAAATGTTCGGCTGGACGGTACCTCGAGTAGAAAACAGGAAAAAGTCGGATCAAAAAAGGGCGCGCAGCTTTGCAAAGTCCAACAAAGGGCGGACCATGTGTCCATTCGGGGGCATCCAAAAGAAAGGTTTGGAAAAACCTATAATAGAAGGGGGGGCAAGGAACTTAGTTCGAGGAGGTAAAAAAGGCCCGCTTGAAGAACCTGGGAGAGAGGAGGGAAGGCGCTGACGGCAAATCTAAGAAAACAACTCTCAGCAGAAATAGAACGCGCGGGGAGCCCCAATGGCGCCCGCGGGGCGATTCAGTAATGGGGATAAAACAACGGAAGTTCGGACACGCCGTAGCAAAAAAATTCCCCGAGGCGGGCAACATCAAAAAAAACACGGGATCCTCACGTCATGCTACAGGAGTCCAAGTTCACAGACCGAAAACCGATTTCGAGTACGGGGTAAAACATCAAACCGCGAACGCCACGTCTAATCTCCGGAGGCAGAAAAGGCAGCGACAAGTTAGGGAAGGATCGGGCGACAGAAAGAATACAGGGGAAGGGGTTCAGGTGGTTCCGAGCATTTAGCAAAGCGGAGTTGTTCGGGGAGAGAGGGGAGCCAGCTAAAAATTACCACTGAAGGAGCGACTGCACCAGCAAAGTGGGGTAGCGCATAAAAGATCGCGCTGAGCGCCTAGGAGAGGAAATTTTGAAAGGGCTCCGAGAACCGAGTCAATCTCTCCCAGAGCGACGATTTCACAAGGAAAGGACGGTAAGGCTTTCAATAGGGAAGGGAGAGGGGCAAGGATGGGTTTCGCTTTCAATAGGAAGAAAAGACGCAAACTCCAGAAAGACCGCTTCACCGCGAAAGACTCCTGTTCTTAAAAAAAAGGCACCACGCGCGTCCGACTTACCTGTACGAGCAACCCGCAAGAAAGGCCCAATAGCCGGGCCCGAATTCTCATGCCAAAAAAAGGGGCCCGCTTATGAAAGCGGAGAGGCAGAAGATGTGAGGCATGAGGCAGAGGGGCAGGGGGGGGTGGTCAAACCCTGGGGAAAAAAAGAAGCGGAAAAAGCTATTGCAAAAACAGCGCGGTCATTGAAACTGAAATCTGCGCAAAATCTTCGGGCGGGGGGGGGGGGGATGGGGGGTGTGGGGGGGAAAAACAAAGAACGAGAAGACATCTGAGAATAAAAAACGGCTCGGGTACGCCAAGAACGCCAACCGACAATACATAGAGCTGCTAACTCCATGCATACGACATAGGAAGGCAAAAACGGACGAAAGACAGGAAAAAAATGAAAAAAAAAAACACCAAACGGCAATACGCCATCTTGTTAGGACGTTTGAAGAAAACGCAAAAAGGCAAACCAAGGGGTGGGGGGGGGATCTTCGAAGCAAATGGAAAGCCTAGGCCCTCACGGGAAAGATCCAACGAAGAAAAACCAGGGGGAAAGCTTTCCTTGGCACGAACCAATTGGAAGCGGCACGCAGGTGACCGCCATGTCCGGTTCGAAAAAAAAAAGTGGGAAAGAAGCCGGGAGGGATGTTAAGGAAAGGGAGAAACACCTCCAAGAATTCTCGACAGGCTTCAGTCTTTTTGGGGTCGGAGAAAAGGGGGGGGGGGGGGAGTGGGTTCGATGTCTGCTGAAGACAGGGTGAGAGGGACCAAAAGAAAAAACCAGCCAGGACAAGTGTGTTAAAACAGGGGGGTGATAAAACGCAAAGGGAAAGGAAGGTTGGCAAAAAAAAAAAGTTTTGAAAATGCCATGGTGCGTTCAAACTAAAGGGAATACGTAGATCCAGGTTAGGAAATGGATGACAATCAGTCGGGAGGAATCGGTGGAGCCCAAAGGCCAAAGGGGAAGAGAGCTATTACTCGACTCAATGGAGAAGGAAAGCAGAGGAAAAGTCAAATAAAAAAATCGGAGGGGAAGGGAAAAAAAGGGGTGCAACCCAGCGCCTTTCTGATTTGGGGGGGATAGAAGGAGCGAACGAAACAATCCCAGCCGGCGGGGGGTTAGGAAAAAGAGATATGCGAAACACATGACAAGGGGCAGAGGAGTCTGAAACCGAGGCCACGGTGCAGGTAGAGGGGGACATTGGAAGGGAGAGTCGGTTTGAGGAGGTTTCAACAAAGATAGAAGGTAGGATTAAAGGGTCCGCAGAGAAAAAGAGGCCAGAAGCCATCCGAGGACGAGAAGACCTGCGACCGTGGGGTGGTCGAAGGAGGGGTGTGTGTGTGGGGGGGCGGCGAGCTCTGCAACTGGGCTGAAGTCAAGGCCGTCAACAGGGGGGTTTTCCTTCTAAAAGGTTGGGAACCGGAGGGAACGCGCAGGCGGGCACTACGAGAGAATGAAATCTCAAGTTCATTCGACTCTAAAAAAAGGGGAAGAAGGTTAAGCTCGCGAAACAAAGGAAACCTGAAAAAAAACAAGTCCGACCGCTTCGGAGAGGCAGGTCCTGATAGGCCAGGGAAAAAAAAACGCCGACATGTGCTGGGAGAAGAGCTCTCAAAAAAAAACAAAGGGATCAAGGAGGAGGAAAACCTGCAAATGTCGACTCGGGTGTAAATGGTATGGAGTGGGGCCGCAGATGCGCAGGAGGAAAGGGTTGTTTTAAGGAAGGACGGAGGAGGAAGGGGAGGCTCGCATATCCCGCAATTTCTTCGGAGGGAAAAGGGGGGGTACTTAGAAAAAACACCAGGGATGCGGTTCAATACATTGGACAAGCGAAACACTTGGGAACGAAGGGGGGGGGGGCATCTGAAAAAAAGCAAAACCGCGCAAGAAAGGTGCGCATATAGGACGGACAAAAACCCCCGAAGACCAACGGGGTCGTAACGGAATGGGCTCGAAGCCGAGCGCGAGAATCGAAATCAAAAAGGTGGGTCTGTGTTGAGAACAGCGAAAAAGGTACGGACGAAGGGGAAAAAAAAGAAAAAAAATCGGGACGTGAACTGGGGGGCCGGACGGATTAAAATACACACAGGAAGCACGTCAGTTTACGCAGTAGGAGCGGTGACGAAAAAGAGGGCTTGGCATCTTGCGAGTCAAAAGGCGAGCACCCAGAAAGCCCCTCATGGGATGACAAGGAAAATGAAATAGAGAAATGATAGGGGGCGCTGCAGGGAAACGTGGTCGCGAACGGGGGTCGCCTAGCCAGGCGGCCGTCGGGTGTCAGGGCGCCAAAGGGAAGGTAGAAAACGAAGGTAGGAGAAGAAAAGGGAGGGTCACGTTCTACTGGGAAATAAGATGCAAAATACGTGAGGTAAAAAACAAAACATAGTGAGCGGAAAAAAAAGAAAGAAACGTCACCTGAAAAACCGGAGGAGCAGTAGGGGATCCTAAGTGAGGGAAAAAAAAGCACACTTCAAAAAATTTTCGTCCAAACGACATCGGCATGGAAAAAGACTGGTCACTCCGAAACCAGAGCATACTTTGGGCTCCAGAAGGGTGGATAAAGGGGAAGCCGCGTCCGAAGAAGGAAGAAAGACTGATACCAACCGCCGTCAGGACGTGCCGAAGAAGAGATGATAACTTAAGCACTGCGCCTGTGGGAGGGCCAGGGTATGCTCCAATGAAAAAAAGAAGGTCAGGGGAAGGGGGCTCGGTGGTATCCTGGTCGAAGTTCACTTAAGAGTAGGCGGTAATGCTCTAATCCACCATGGGGAGGGGGTCAGGTGAGAAACAATGCCAGATACGGCCATGCCGGTTCTGGCAGTCGGGGAGGACTAATAGGCGTCGCCGTGCAGGGTCTAGAAAGCGCCTAAGGAAACCTGGTCGGGGGGGTGGCTGGAAGTCTAATCCGCACCACGGAAGATGTCCTAGAGAAAGAGAAATATAGGAGGAGAAAAATTGCGAGCAATATACAAAAAAAGTCCATCAATAGGAAAAAAAAAGAGACTGGGGTGGAAACCGGGAGATTGAAAAACCCACGAAAAACCGATAAAAAACCATTCCAAAAGAGGAGACCATACATTGGAAAAGCGAAGAACATTAAACCGGCGCATAGGGGAGCTGGAAAGCCAGCAGGGTGAACCTCAAACCTCTGAGATATTTTGAGTAAGGGCGTGGGTCTAAAAATGAGGGACCGCTCAGGGAGTGGCAGAGATAAAGGGGTTTGAAGAGGGGATCAAAGAACTTAATTCGCTGGGGCAAAACGGGAGGGGGGGAAAAGACTAAAGAAACAACATGCAAGCTACAAAAGACCCAGAAAAGGGAGTACGGGGTCATCGGAGTTGGCGGTGCGAGGAGGCCCGAGAGAACTGAGGGAAGATGTCTAGGAAGCCGCGTTTCCGAGAGCCTTAAGGTCGGGAGCGGTTTCTGAGGAAAGGGGCGAGTTGCGAAAAAGAGGAGGTGGGGCAATTTCTGAGATGTTCTCTACCAGGGGGCGAAGTCAAAATCCAATGCCTAAAAATCGGCACCAACGGGAACACTCATACTACTAAGAGGTCAGCTTCAAATCAAGGGTCCAAAAACGGGGAGTCCAGAATCTTTAACCAAGGAACGGGGCGAAGGGGATAGCGACGAATTCACTGCTTCTTGGACGTTATTGCGCTTAGTGAAACGAGAAGAGACCAAGGAGGATAAAAAAGGACGGAAATGCCTTTCTCAAAGTCGAGGACCGAACTTCGAAACTTTCCAAAACTCTCGGCGTTAACTCGGATGGGACCAACCGGTCCTTTAGAAAAACAATTCTATGAACGGGCGCTTCTCATGGGGGACAGCACGGAGGCCGATTCACGAATTTGTGGGACGGAGAGAAACGGACGACCTCCCTCCTTCCAAGACGATCTCAGGGAGGAAGATTGGGAAATAGAAGACGCAGAAAGGGGGGGAAAATAGGCAAATGTAACGCGGGACCTACAACCAAAATCTCGCAACGTGAAAGGCACTGCGGGGGGGGGATCTGGGCGGAAAGCGCGAGCGGGAAGGGATCAAAAAGGAGGTTAGGTGAATTTACATCCAAGAGGCGGGAAATCCAGCCGATGACGGTAGCTCTTGAGGGCTTATCAGAAGGACGAAAGCAACCGCATGCTTTGAAACGGGTTGGATATTGCTAAAGCCAAGGGAACGCTAGGGCGGGAGGAAACGAAAAGAAGCTGACTGAAAAAAAAAGGCTTGCAACGATGGAGAGCGGACGGGGGCTTAACGTCATCGGTAAAGAAGCAGTAGAAAACTGCAACAACAAAAACTGAAGTGGGAGAAAATAAAGAGGGGGATTTAGGCTACGTCGGGACCGTGATTCCGCCGCGAACTGGGGGGGGGGAAGAGTGAAAGACTCGTGCTTGGAAACGCCCTAAGCGTTCACAATTGGCATGGCAGCCGGGACAAGAACCCCTTCAGCAAACAGCGATGTGCTTTAGAACTGGGGGAGAGAAGGAAATAAAGTGCCCGCGGGCGCCGACGGCGAAAAAACCGGGGGAAATAGGGTCAGATCACGCCTCGTCTAGCTGGTGACAAGCAGACCTCGTCAAAAAAACCAGGAAAGTCCATGAAAAGGTCGGCAATAGTGGGGGGGTGGGGGGCGAAGCTATTGGGGAGCGGGAAAGTAGGTCTCTCGATGGGAGAAAAAGCCGATGCAGACAGGGAGATGGTGGAAACGAGGTCGTGCTCCGAAATAGCCGAAAAAACTCGCAGGACTAATCCATCTCAGCCGCTAGGACAAGGCGGGTGCAGCGATCTATTCCGCTTATAAGGGATGAAAAGTGAAAAAGGAGAAAAAAAACTCACCGAGGGCAAACCGCTATAGGGGGCTGATGGAAAGCCTCAAAGAGGGCTTATCCTCGACGAATTGCTAGAATCCGTCCAGGGGCAGACTGGGTCAAGAAGGAGAAATTTCGTCTTGTCGAAGCAGAGAAGGGAAGCCGGCAAGCAGTCAGCGTAGAGCAGACGTGAGGTCAATAAGGGTACCGGGGGGAAGCAGCTCTGAAAGCGTAGAGATTTGGAACGGGGGAGAAGAACCGGAACGGAGAAAAGCTTGTGTCACGGATACGAGGGGGATCAAGAAGAAGAAAAAGGTAAAAAATCGAGTAAGACGCCTCGCCGAAGGGGGTGAAGACGCCTCGAAGACGCTTCACGCCGCCATCTAGAGGAAATGGGCTTCTAGAGACAAGAGGGAGGAGTAGCAAACGGGGCTATCGCCAATGCCCGAAGAAAAGGGGAGAGTTAGGGGAGAGGGGAAGGAAGTAGTTGTTGTTTCAGTTGGGGATGAGAAGCAATCCGCAAACGCATGCAGAGCGGGGAAAAACGAATACGAAGGAAACTGCAAAAAAGCGCAAATCAAAATAAACCCCACCCACTCCCTGTCAAAACGATAGCTGAAAGGAAAGGAGATGGTTCGCAAGGACTCGCGGTTCGAGCTGAGGGTAAGGCGTAGGGAGGGCGGGGAAAAGAAGTCGGCCAGAAGAAGGTTTGTTGGACAGGTCCCTTTGTCCACACATCTTGCAACACCGGAGAAGCAGGGGGAAGAGCGCGGCTTACCAGTGCGGTAAAAACACGAGACGCAAGTCGGACTCGTATCAAGCACGTGCGACGTGCCTAGGGAGGCGAAAGGAGGCCACAAAGAACGGCAGGCGCAGGAGCCCAGAAAAAGGGGAAACGCCAGCGGGAAAAAAGGGCACAGTTCCGAGCAAGAAGGAACTACCGGCAAGGGAAAGGAGCACAGTTGTGCCTTGATAAAAAACCTGCCGAACAGAACCAGGGGGTTCATCCGCACGAGGAGGGGAAACCAGCTAGAGACGCCGAGAAAGGGGGCAGCTCATTGCCTTGGGCGCACGACAGGGAAGTCACACGCAATCAAACGTACTTCCGGAAATGGCGAAAAAAGAAATGTCTGGAGAGAAGAAAGAGAGGGTTACCTATGGAGACGGGGAATAGCAGACACCCAGCCGAATGCAGGGCCTCGAACTCTTCTGTGTGTGGCGATTGGGGGGGGGGGGTCAGACCGTGGCGAATGGAAGGTCAAAGACAATGGGGGGGAAAAAGAAAATCGGATGGAGAGAAGGGAAATCGCGCGCATCCAGTGGGTTCCAGGGAATTTTCTGCACTCCGGGCAAAGATGTTTTTCGGTGGGAAAAAAAAACGTACATGGCTGTGCCGTGGGTGATTCGTCAGATAAAAACTTGTGAAAAGTCATGCTCGGCACTCTCATCTAAAATGCGCGGTTTTCAAAAGCGGATCGCCGAGAGCTGGTCGGGACAAGGTCAAGAACATGTACTGAAAAACGTGCTAGCATCAGGAAAAACTAAAGACCCGCATAGATCAAAATCGGCAGAGTTCAAGGGGGGCCCCGGATATGTGGGATCGAAGGGAACCGGCAAGCCAGCTCTTAGTACCTTCGGAACTTAGGGGAAAACGTTAGAAGATTTGGTCTGTGACTGGGCAGGAAAAAGAGGCAAGTCTAGTCGCGCTTTTGCCTCTTACATTTACCAGGGGAGGGGACGGTGAATTTGCAACAAATAAAAAATCCAAGGGGGAGGGCGGGTCCAGGGCGGCAACTAGTGCGAGGCAACCCATCCTCAGGAAGAGAACAAAACTATTGGAAGTGGTCGTGGATGACTCGTTGTGACGGGATCATAGTAGACCGTTATGAAAGAGATCGCTGAACTCGGGTGACAGCTGAACATTTGGTATTTGGTCCGTGCTTGCACATGGTAGGGGAACCAGTCCGGCTGGCTACGGAGCAGTGCAGTATCCCGAATTGAAACATTCGCCCTAATTGGGTCAGGAAATTAAAAAGGGAACTGTCTATCAGGGGGCAATATGCAAGAACGCGAAAAAATACGCCACACACGGGGAGAAGGACCGATTATCGCTGCCCGATAGATTAAAAAAGTCCGAACGTGCATGTGCGAATCAGAAATCGAAAAAAAACGGAGGGGGGGAAAGGATGGCGGAAAGACAATGTGAAAGGCACGGGTGGTGAACGGGATATCGGCACAGAAGATAGCGGGGTAAGCGAAGGGGTGGGAGTTTCAACTGAGGGTCTGCTTTAGGAGTGACGCTCAGAACATGGAAACACTAGAACTGGTGATAATTAAGCGAATACTGCAAGGCTCTCGGGAAAGGAGGGCCATCTCGGGTCTAGCGGTTACACCTACAGGGAAGCAATCGAAACCACCGTCGATACCCGGCATGAGCCCGAAATCAAGAACCGAAGCATGAAGCAAAAAAAACGAGACCAATAAAAAACGTAGAGTTGCAAAGGAGAAGGGGTGAAAAAGGGGTCGTAAGCACTCGGTTCTCTCGGACAGCGAAGGACGCCTGTGCCTTCTTCACCTAGGTAAAATAAGGCCTCAATCCCAGAGGCATCTCGAGTGACTCGCAGGGGATCGGTTTGCATTCCGGTACGAGCCGCAATGGCCGAGAAAGTAAATCACGCTCGCTGTACAGAACGACAGTGGGAGGGGGGGGACGCACCTAGGTTCCTAGCCTGGAACTACAAAAACAAAATACCGAATGGCCGTGTGACCCAGGAAAATCGAGATCAGCTGGGGGCGCCGGAGGGGGTCCGCGAGGAAACACCCCTGGGTCCAGAAGTTTTTCGCCGGCCCGTCATCCCGACTGATTCGGGGATGGGGGACCAGGCCCCACACTTGAGCCCTCGCTTTCCTGCATTCCTGCACGATCGCCGATCAACGTCGGCGGCCTCAAAGGGTCATCTCGGGGTGATTAACCCTCGACCAAGTTCCCGAGGGCTGGGGCAATCAAAAAAAATGCAAAACAAAATGTGAGTCGGGGGACGGCCGGGTCATAGCTATGTAACGTACCTTTAGAAAAACGAAGAGGTCTTAAACGACCAATGGTGCCGACAAACCAGACCTTTCGACTCCAGCAGGAGATGAGGGTGCGAGAAAGAAAGCTTCAAAACCAGACTATTCCTGCTTAGAATCGCGCCCTCGGGGACGTGGACAGCGAAAGGGAAATGATCTGTAACGCTTGGCGGGCCATGGTAGGACACCAAGGAACGGCAGCTAAAAGTTAAAATGGCGGTCTTTTCGTGAAGTGGCCCTGGAAAGCAGGGCGGGAAGGGGCGGCTAACAACCAGCTGGTTCAGGAGGGATAAAAAGGCCAGAAGGAGCGAGGGACCGGGGAAAAGGGGATGTATGACTCATACGGGTGGAAAGGGCGAAACGCTGGCGATTGACCGACGAGAGTGTCCATTTTATGTGGGGCTGGAGCTCGTAGTACCGAGACACTCGAGCGAAGAGAAAGAAATGATATGGGTTAATAACCCAGCACCGCGACGCTTTTGCGCTTCCAGAGGCAGCACCGGAGCCGCCATTCTCCTCGGTGTGAAGGCGGGCCCGTGAGGGGGACAAAAACTTGCCCGCAAACCGGGAGAGTAAGATGCCGCGGAGACCATCATTAGCCTCTAAAGGCCTGACTCGACCGCTAATGCCAGCCCGAAGGCAGGAAAAACTTCGCGATATACGTAAAATATGGTCCTTACGGTTTGGTTCTCTACATCTGTTCAGGCTTTCGCCTGGGGGGCAGGAAAAGTCAGGGGGAAGTGGTTCGAGTAAAGGAAGACATGAAGTAGGCGGTGCGGCTTTGCGGACTAAAGGAAGAGGTACAAGTGCCAGCAAGAAAAAAACTTACAAAGTAGGACAGCCTGCCAGTCAGATGGGAACGTCATTGGGGGGCGTCTACTCCTACTCGAAACATGGGAAGCGTACAGGATAAAAACAAGAGTGGCCTTAATAAAAACGAGGCTTCTTATGTGGCGGGGCGTAAAAACGATTTTGGGTGCAGTAAAAACCGGTCGGAAGGGGGGCAATTGCCTGACTGGGGTTCAAAAAAATATCCCTAAAATAGCTCGCGAAACCCGACGTGAAAAAAGGAAGCTACGACGCCGGGAAGAGGGGATATAAGAGGGCCCGGACAGAGAGAGTTATTAGATCTCAGCGAAAATGCGACGTGGCTGTCGCGCTCTAAGTGGGGGGACCCAAACCCCTAACAATATGACCTCGACAAGGAACGAGCAGACCCTGGTATGCAGGTACCTCCGTGGCGACACTGACTTATGGAGAGACGAACTAGTGCCGCGGGGACAGAAGCCTGTTATAGTGTTCTCAACGAAAAAAGAGAGAAATTGATGAACAGGCGCTGAAGTGGGGCATACTACCTAGAGCTGTTGCTGAGGTTATGCCTTTCTCTTGTGTGGCTCAGCTTTACTCCGCCCACGACGATAGGCTCCGGATGATGAGGGAGTGTGACACTATATCGAAGAAGGATCCTTAAATCGTTCTAGTGGAGACTAAAAAAGCATTGTCGCCAAACCCGACCGTGGAAGAAGGGGGGAGGAAGAGGGTGTGTGGCGGATTCTCTAAAATGGCTGTATTTATCTCCTATTAATTCTGGGAATAAACGCGGAAGTCCATAAGGCCGCTGAGGGAAGAGAGAGGCTCTACAAGTTCATCGAAGCCATCTCAATGGCGGTGAGGAAAGAGTCAGACGTGGGGAACGGGCCAAGAAACGAGAAAGGCGGGTGGGATCAAGAGTCAAAATCGCTTCGTCCATTCTTGCCCAATAATGAGGGGGGGGCGGTGCAGCACGCCCTCGGGGTCAGAGGGGGTGGTGACTTAAAAAGAACGATATCTCACACAAAAAGGGGTTGAAATGAAGAGATCGGTCTTCTGGAACGTCTGGGGACCGGCAGCGATTGGGTCAAGAAAAGCAGCTATAGAGCAGCCGAAAACTCCAGGTAGGGAAAAAAAAAGTAAAAGTTAATGTCCCTAACTGGGGGTGGAGGGGCAAGACATGAAAGCGTTTAACCCAAAAAGTTGCAGAGGGGATTTGAAAAGAGGTGACTCGGGAAAAGGGGCTCTCTTCTCTTCGATGACAGGGCGACCAGAAGGACGGATACGGCGAAATCCCGGCCGAGAGAGCTTTAAGAAAGTCAACAAAGAAGGAACAAACAAATTTTAACGCTGTGTCTACCAATACCAGCTGGTGGTAAGGGACCAAGACGAGAAGTCCCGGACGGTCTTAGTGATTCAGAGGGGTAAAAGAAGCGGAAACCTTCTCTCTTTCCTGCGTCTGGAGTCCCAAATAGCGCGAAAGAACCCAAAGCGCTAAGCCATCGCCTACTCTGGCTACAGGGCCCAAATTATCTCGAGTGGCCTATTCAAGAGAAGACCCGTGACCGGGCGGAACACGAAAGGCTTCACATTCTTACTAGCTCTTTCGGCAGAGAACAGGCATGGGGTCAGGGGGGATCTGAAGATTCAAGAAAGACACCGTGTGAGAGTCGATTGGGCGCCTCCCGCGAAGGGAACAAAAATTGGCACTCAGAGGCAAAAGAGGAAGAAAAATGAAGGTAATCGGTTAAAGGAGGGCCCGCCGCTTCCTGGGTATGTTTCCGTTGGATGAAGGGATAAGCTATCAGTTCTTGAGGGGGCGGTAGAGTATCGAAGGGAAGGGAAAAAAGCGACTGGAAAAATACAAAATGCGTTTTGGGGCAGGGAGGCAACATCCTCTTAAGCAGAACGGAGGGAGGGAAAAAAATTGTGAAGAGGAGAGACAAATGTCAAAAGGCGAGATGGAAAGGGACGAAGATTAAGGATGTGATTGTGAGCAAGGAAAACTTTTGGGTTCGCAGGGTCAGGACGTCACTCCGGAACAAAGTTGTCTCGACACGGCTTCCTGCAGAAAAAAAAGCAAGCTGAAACACAGTAAAGCAATCAAAAGCTGTCGAAAAACAAACAATGGCCAAATCGCTTACATATCGCAGAACTTTAGAGGAAAGTCGGACGGCCGAACTGGTGGGCGGAAAGGCGTACGCTCAATGAGGGGGAGGAAGGATCTAGATACACTGGGTTTGCATTTCCGGGTCCACTCAATTACGGGTCCACACCGGTAGAGCATTGCTTCATTAGGGGGTGGAGAATCGGGGAGACAAAGCGCGCAAAACGAATGGACTCATATGCGATAAAAAATAGAATGTCGAGGGATTCAGACCGACAGCAAAAAAAGGGGAACGTATTCCGGGTCCAGAACATGCAGGCCCGACAGAGCCGGCCCTAGTGCCTACCGCATCACCGCACGATCCATACCCTTTGATGGAATTGATCAAAACTGAAACAGGTTTGGGGGGGAGGGACGTCGGCAAATGGACGCGGAAATGGAGTCCATGATATAAACTCCCACCGCAAAAACTATTGCAGAGGCATCTTGTAAAACGCATAAAAGGACGAATTGATTCCGCCCATTATAGGCATCTTGTTAGGTGCAGCCGAGCCGGGGGCACAGATACATCCCAGGATAGGGTAGGGGGCAGTCATAGGAAACCGCTAACTGACAGGGAGAACGGCTGAAAAAAGGCATGGGGGTGGAGGTAGACTTCGGGGGTCAGCTCTTGTTTTCGGATGGAAGCAAGGCGAGGGGGGAAAAAAAAGCCGAAAGATCACGGCCCGAATCCGAGCAGAAAGGGGTGTTCAAGGTTTCATGGCTTAAATGTTTGCGGGGAGCCAAGGCGAGGCAAATTGTCGTTCCCAGGGGCGCCGGGAAGAGGGAGGATCCTTGGGGAAGTTCGACGGTCTAATGGGTTTCTCCCAAGGAAACAAGAATGTAACGGAGGCGGCAAAAGGACGGGTATTGCGGAATGTCTCAGCGAAATAGAAATTAATATAGAAAAACATCGGAGGGAAAGGACTGGGTTGCAACCGGCGCTTTTGTGGGGATAGATTCTTGAGACAAACAAGGTGGAGGGTCTTCCTAATTACATCTTCTTTGTTATCAAGAGGAAATGTGAAGTAAATTAAAGTAAAGTGGAGGGAGCATTAGTAAAAAAGGACTCAGAGGGCCATCTTTGGGAACCTCAGTGGTACGGGAGGGGCGGAAAGGTTTGAACGACACAAAATTGAGTTCGTGTAAGGACGCGAAATATAGAAATTCAACCCCAATCAATAAAAGAAAATTGGGAGGCGGACGGCGGGTTGTGGCGTAGTCCCCTTCTTCAGAGGGACGGGGGAAGTAGGGCCTGGGGAACAGTATGGTGGCCTGCTTCACCTGGTATTGGAACACAAAAAAGATCGTGGCGCGGGGGAAGGGTGACGGGGGAGACCCCAATAGGCCGAGCAATCTACATCCTCAAAGCAGGATGTGACTGGAGCAAGTATCGCTATGATCCGAAGCAGGGGTCAACACGAAGAACCCTTGAACTCCACCTTAGCTGGCGGCGGAGTAACACCAGAACATTGATTAGAAGATATCAACATCACAAAAAAAGGGGAGTCGAGATATATAATTGAAGGCATGGCGACGCTTTTGGGGACGGGAGATCGGCCGCAGAAAACTAAAGCGGAGGGGTCGGAGACGGGGGTTCTTCTTCGGTTCATGCTTCGCCAAAATAGCCTAACGAAAAGTCCATTTCTTAATTCGTCTATAAATAGGAGATGAATGACTACTCTAAGCCCTAGCTCGTCCTTTCGAGTTTGCCGGCCGGACCGCAAACCTCCCTGGGTTACGAAGGACCAGCGAATCATAACTCTATCGCAGAAGGGGAGATATAAATAGTCAAACAAGCGAAAGACCACGCACAGGGAAGGTCTTGAATAATGATGGGATCCTGAAGAACGATGGCTTAAATAACATTTGGATTCGGGTGGTTGAAACTAACACGTTATAGGGTCAAATCTCAGTCTAGTTTGCCGGAAGGGAAGAAGGCCGCAATTCAAGCGCAATTTACGGCGGGTACAAAACTAAAACGCTTTTGGGGGGGGGGGGGAGGGACGGAAAGGTGAGAAAAACACACAGCCTTCTAGACAAATCATGCGCGTGTTGAAAGGGGAATCGGTTCGAGAATTCGAGGCATACGGAGGGGGGCCTCAATCCGCTGCGATGAAGTTGTAGCAGACAGGTCAAAGAAACGAAAGGATCAAAGGAGTTGGGCTCACAAGGGGAATGCCGCAAGAGGGGGGGACAGAAGGAACAGTGTCGAAGAAATGAAAGCCCTATGGCAGAGGGACGGTAAGGAGCAAATCTTGCACAAGGGGGGCGCACATCACGGGGAAAAACGGGAGGAGAGGGATGTCGTAGTTCTCGCGAGGTATTGAAACAAGAAAGGGATGGCGACCCCGACTGAGAGACGAAAAAGAAAAAAAACAAACAATGGTCGCCCGAAAAAAGCCAAAATTCCGGTAACGGCCAGGCAAGCATGAGGGGAGAAGCGGAGTTCAGAACAAGCGGAGGGATGAAACCTCTAGGGGCAATCCCGAGGTACTATATGATCTAAAAATGGGCCGGATCAGCGTGGGGTTACCCTGTCGCACCCATTGTCTTGTGCTCAGGGACTCCGGCTCAGAATCCTGTTCGTTAGAAAGGTTCACACGGGCTTTACCATTGGGAGCGGATCAGACACCAAGGGGCTGGTAATTTCTTGAAAAAAAACAGGCCAAAAGGATTAGCAGGTAGGGCATGCGGGGTCTTACTGGGGGGGGGCGACAGATGGCGGCCGACCTGGCGAGGGGAGAAGCGTAGCACGGGTGGTTCGTTGTTCTCGGTCTAATCCGAGACCGGGGAGAGATGAGCGAGAAGAAACGGGGTCTGTAACACGAGAACCGGTTTATCAAGGAACGCCTGCAAGCCATCTCGCAAAAGGGACGATGGGCCAGATGGGTACAAGGCCGACACACCCAAGAGATCAGGTAAGTGCAGACCAGCATTAGGCCGAGAACGGCACTATCACAGGAGCCAGAAAGCGGTGGACCGAGGGTATCCGTAAAGGGTCGTTGGGGGAACAGGTAGTGGGGGGAGCGACAAGGGGCGAGCCGTGTTGGGCAGGAATTAAGAGTTTCAAAGGCGTTAGGGGGGAAAGGAATGCGCTGGGGGCGGGGAGACAGGAAGAACAAAAACCAAAAGGAAATGACAAGGAATATCGCCCGAATACGTACCCGTCATCGTTCATGGGGGGGGCGGGAAGGGATACCCGAGGCGAGCGCAAGGGGCTTGGATAGACCGCTCATCTTGAAACGAAGAGAGATAAGCAAGCAGCGGATTAGGCGGCAAACTGCTGGGATAAAATGGGCTCTGACTTGGAATTCGGGAAGTTGGTCGAAAAGGGCTGAGGCCAAGAGTCTCAAAAGACCGTTCATCACTCTACTGTCCCTTTCGGCGGAGGAATAGCCCGATCCAAGCCTATGAAGCGGCGCTTGACGCATCGAGCGGAGGTGAGGAAAACTGGAGGGAAAGAATTTCTAGGGATTCGGGAGCGAGGCAAATCGAACGAGGCAATACTCCGAAGACCGTGCAGTAAAAGAACTTGAGCTGGGACGACGTCTCAACTGACGTCGAGTATCCCGAACGAGGGATCCAGAAAAGATCCGAACAGGTACAGGCCACGGGGTCACGCAAGCGTTCGAGATTCTATTAAGCAAAGTCTTCTGCTGGGTGCAGAGACAAGCTCGGGTCGTGAGGATCAGGCGAGTTGGTACTAGGAGTCTGACCCTCACGACCAGGATACAGGCCGGGAGCGTCATTGAGACAAGAGGGAGAGATAACGAGGGTCAAGGTACAATCTAAATGATCGGGGGGGGGAGGGGGGGCAACCCCTATCCCCCAACCGACCGTGAACATGGTGAGCCGCGGTGTTTGGGTCCTCTTCGGCGGAAAAAACGCGCTCGGTAATGTACGCCGTTGCCGGATGGTTTATTCCGAGATGGAGCGGAAGAGCCGAGGCGAGGAGCTCTTGGAGAGGAGCCATTTGGAATCCCACAACTAAGAGGGGGAGAATCGGTGTGATGTGAGCGGGGGGGGAAACGGAAAAAAAAAGGGGGAAAGAGGGCGTTAGACGCTAATATAGGCTTCTTGCCGCGTTCACAAATGTCGCGGCGAAGCCTCCCGGACCGACGTACAAAGAGACT
>Ga0179593_1564756_pt1 | contig 16058 bp, 16 predicted proteins | sample CZODoug2_1_08_16_FD_185931 | JGI IMG/M metagenome (GOLD analysis project Ga0179593, IMG submission 185931) | Vadose zone soil fungal communities from Angelo Coast Range Reserve, California, USA - CZODoug2_1_08_16fungal (PacBio error correction) | ecosystem: Environmental > Terrestrial > Soil >...
TGTTCCGAACTTTTGGAGTGACGTAGCTTACTTACCGTTTCCAAGGGTTTGCAAGAAAAATGGGGGAGGCAAAAGGAGGAAAAACAAGAAAGACCTTAAGGGGAAGAAAAGAAGAGGAGACAATGAGAAGTTATCACAGGGAGTACCTTTTGGTGCCAGAGACGACAAGGAGTCCTCGGAAATGGCGCAAAAAACAGATGGTTGAGAAAACCGCAAGGTACCCACCCTAAAGTGGGACGGAATCAGAACGCTGCTTGAAGCCCAGGAAGACACAGCAGCCGAGAAAATCGAAGAAAGATCGATGAACATGGGGAGAGATGCAGGCATCAGGCAGGATCGCCGACACCACGTCGTTGTGGTTCGAAGAGGGCCAAGGAATCGGCCCGGAAACCAATGAAATCGCGGCCGAAATTGATGACGGACGAGGAGGAGGGGTCGCGACAGGGCGGAAAGCTCCAAAATATCCTGTCAAACAAAAGATCCGAACGGGAGCGGAAGAGCGGTACTTCGCAAAATGGCCCCAAAAAGAATACAAGCCCTTGAAAGAAACCGGCCAAAAAAAAAAAAATGGGGACCCGTCTTCTAAGAGAGGGCACCTGGAACGGTGATCGAATCAGGGAAACTACAAAAAGCTAACCGTACTAAGAACTGCAACTAGCGACTGCAAGACATTTCTTCATACCGGAGACACCAGACAGCGGACCGATTATGGCGGGCACGTAGAAAAGGGGGAACTTACGCCAGGGAAAAAAAAAAAGACGATCGCGAGGAAAAAGGGAGGTCTCGAACCAAAACTCGCAACTCAAAAAAAACCTACGAAACCCGACGGAAAGACAAGTGCCAATACGAAAAAGAACGGTACACAAGGGCGTGGGCCCCTACTTACAGCCATTAAAAGGAAAACGGAGATCTCCGATGGGGAAGGGCGAAGGATAATGCGAACGCGAAGTAGGCAAACCGGGCGGAAACACAGCACGTGTTCGAGGAGGAAAAAAAAAAAGGAAAAAAAGACGGACCGTTTCTCATAATGTACGAGGCCTAAGAGGAAGTGTACAGGTGTTGTTGACTAGTCAGCAAATGGCGGAATGAACCAACAAGAAAAAAAAGTAAATAAAAAAAAAACATAGGGAAAGAATCGTTGTTTGATTATTGAAACTGAGAGAAAAGAGGATTGCTAAAAAGGGAAGGATGGAAGGGCCTTTTCGTGGCGCTTGTCAGCTTCGTTGCTGGAAAAAAAAGGTCTTGGATGGAGTAGGGGAGGCGCAGCGGGGAGATAAAGTTGGTCTGAGTTCCCGACGGTGGTTGGACTTCGGTCTCGGCAGTGAAACAAGAGTGGTACTACTAATCTTTAACTCAAGGACTTGGAATGGGAACGACACGGCGTATGAAGGGAAGGGGAAAATTCATTACGGTTCAATCAGGCGTGTTGGAGGGAAAACTCCAAGGGGGTGGCCTAGGAGGTCTTGAACCGAGTTCTCGGATTTTTGGTGGCGAGCAGCCTCGTCGATAGAAGGGGGAAGACAATAGGAGAGGAACTTCATTTCCATCTTTGGTGGGGGAAGCTACTCGCAGGCAGAGAAAAAAAAGAGCGCTTGGGGCGTGTCAAATTTACAAAAGGGAATAGCTGTTCCAAGTATTCACCCAGGGAAGGATCTTTTGTTGATCGTGAACCACACGGTGAAAACATGCATCGGCGGTTGAGGGAATATTTCGTTTACCTTCTGAATTGGTTCGAATTCTGGAGGTACCTCCTCTAGGGGGAAGGGGGGGGACAGCATGCGCGTGATAAAAAGGGGGAGTCGAATGATCCTCGAGAAAAGGGAGGGAGGTGGACCATACGCAACGTTGGTAAAGGACAGATCCTTTTCGTGTGGCTGGAAAGGAAATATAGAGATAATTCGGAAGAAGAGAACTTCAGAGGGGAAACGATGCACTATTCCTCGGAAAGAGGAGAAGACGGCAAGAGCACAAAAGCGTTCTGAGTAATTCATAGTCACTTCGACCGTCGGAAGGAACGTGAAGACAGACGAGGAAGCGGATAAAAAAAAGGCCAAGATGTAGGTGGTTGGGAGCTTGATTACCGGCTTTTGTACGGAAGTATAAGGGAGGAGTAAAATGATCTCCAGAAAGACAGAGAAAAAAAACTACACCAAATGAGGAGGAGGAAATGTAAGGTGGGGGTGAGGGTCGTCAAGGAGGAAAGAAAACCTTATGTTTTTCAAGTAGGTTGCACAAAAAAAAAGATTGCTGGGCCGGGGAGGGACGGGAAATTTTCATCACTCGCCGGAAAAAAGGGGCCGACTGTAGGCCCAACGCAGACAACTCCAGTGTGGGGGAGGTTCAGTGCAGGGACGGGGAAGGTAGACGACAACACGCTGGACTCTGACCAAGCATCTACACAAGAGGATACGCCTCATCCACAGTGGGAAAGGGGAAGAGGGTGGTGGAGAGGTAGAATCAGATGATATCGTGTCAAGAAAGGTGAAGAGTGCCACCGAAAAATGGATTTGCTGTGATTGCAATGACTTTGAGCAGTTTCCATGAAACAGCGCAACGTCGGGAAGGAAAAGACAAGTTTTAGTTAACTCTTCCTGGAGAAAATTGTGGAAGAAAGGATAGCTTCAAAGTCCAAACCCATGTCGCGAGAAGTCTTCTCGCACCAGGGGGGGGGGGATCTATTTAAAATTGGTCTTTATTGCTAAGGAAAGAAGTGTTCGTCGCGAATAATGAAAATGAACATCATCTTAAAGGGAGGAGGACCGTGACAATACCCAAGCATTAGGTAGTGGGGAAATTCCGATTTCAAACGAGGAGACAGGGAGAGATTGGGTGGGGTGAACAAAGGTTTGGCCAAGTGTAGGGAGATGGGGAGGGGAATGAAGAGTCTGAGGGATAAGCATTACGGAGGGGGAAAGTAATAACATTACTGGGGGGGATTAAACCCTTTGGAGACCATTTAAAAAACAAAAAGGGGGGGGGGGAAAAAAAGTGAGGGGGGTGAAACACGGTAAAACCGGTTTCTACCGGTGGAATATAACCTCCCACAAAGGTTTAAAAGATTTGGTGGAAGGAGTAAGTTTACAGCTCTGTGAAGGCAATGAATGTTCTGCCGTAAAAGGTCGATCAGCCAGGGAGGAAGAGCGAAATAAGGCCAGTTGCGTAAAGTATGGAGCAAACTTGAGGATGGGGGCAAGGGGGTTCCGGGGTGCCATAAACTGACAGTGGAAAGGGAAGGGGGAAAAAATTGGTTGAAAATTAGCCGGTGGACGAAAAAAAATGGAGTATGCAATCTTCACTGTAATAAAGAAAAGGGGACCAATCGCAAAAAGAAGGGAAATTCTCCGCCTTTTGAGTAAATTTAGCTCTTAAATAGAGCCCTGCGAGACCAATAAAAATTTCTTTTTGTTACGAGAATTCGTATGGAAAAGAAGTCTTCGGCTCAGGTAGGAAGGGACAAAAGGGGGGTTGTCAAGGGTTAAGGGAAACTGAAAGAGCGGCTGGGGGGGGTTTAATAGGTGTGGGGTTCTTCCCTCAGAACAGGTCTTCTTGGGGTGTTTGCCCCCGGGGATAGCTGTTCACTATGTATGGGGGAAGAGGGGGGTGCAATCCCTTTGCAGGAAGTTTCTTCCTTCTTAACTAAACCGAAATAGGGGTATTAAAAAGTGACCTTGGGGGGAGAGAGAGATTGCAAGCCGTTAGCGGCAAGTGACGTTGGCGCGAGGGGGTCGCTGTGTGGGGCAGGGGAGCCTTCTATCAAAAGAGGGGCGAATTCTTCATGAGGCGGACCGGGGAGTGATCAATAAAAAAGTAGTAAGCGGAATGACCTACTGTAGTCCAGTGTGAAGGAAATCCACAGGGAAAGGAACACTCAGGCAGTAGCTTACAAAGGGGCTGCTGGGAATTTACGTGCCGGACAGGAGGGATTCAGAAAGAAGACTCGGATGCAGTGAACGGCTAACAGGGGGGTGCCTCGGATCACGGGAGGGTAATAATATGCCATGAAAAATCTTGCGTAGGAAAGGGGGGATAACATCTGTCTTTCACGGTGCGGTAAGCTGAAGGGCATCGACCTTAAGCATAAAACCTCCCTGGGGGGAGGGTCTCGCATCTTTCGCCGCTTCAAACGACGCGGGACAAAAAAGAGGAAGTTGAAACCACCCTCGAACGCTCCGAAAGAGAAAAAAAACGTAAAAAGGCATCCATTTACCTCGAGAAAAGTTGGGACGGGCGGGGGAAATAAAAGGTGAAAAGGGAGAAGCAGGGGAGGTTTTGTAATGCAGCGTGGGAGGGGGTTGGGCGGCGGTAAAGAAAAAGGATATACTCATCTAACTTTGGGTAAGGTTAGGGTGGTGTTGTCCCGAATAAATCATGAGAAAAAAGGGGAGATCCCCGCTATAGAAAGAGGGGCTACTATGGAAACATGTACAGTATTGGGTTCCTTGACGTGTCTGAATTGTCTCTCTTAGAGAGGTTCACCTGCGCTAGTTTCCGTGGCTTAGAAAAAAGTGTGAGGGGGGATAGGTAGGGGGAGGGTTCCAATATTTTGTTTTGGGGTTAAGTCTTTCTGCAGTGAGGGTTTATGTCTTTGGGGGCGAAAAACGGTAATTAAGAGGAATGGTCAGGAATCGGAAGAAAAAGATATAACAACAACGGGGGGTAAGAGAGAGATGGTATTTGAATGAGTTTGCGTATGAGGCGTAATTAAAATGGATAGTGTTGCGATGCATGTGGGGTGGCGGGAAAACGGGGATTTGCATTACACAAAATCCGGGAAAGCTAACTGGGAAAGGAAATATTCGAGATATAGGTGATCATCGCGGGGTTGTACTTAATTCTACTACGGGTTGCGCGTTGGAGAGGAGAGCTTTTGCGTCTTCCTGTGATTTTGTGACGACGTCAAATTGGGTGAAAAAAGAAAAAGACGGAAAGGTAACCTGTGTTTATGCCGCCATAGAGTTAGAATAACTCTTGCGGGAAGGTAAATTACGCACAAGCATACCTCTTCGGGTGTCGCCTGGTATAGATAAGTTGGGGTGTTGTTGGGTTTGTGGCGATTACATTTATCAAATGTGCTACTTCGAGGGGGGCTCTCCTCCAATGGTAAAGTGGCGCTTGGATAGTTGGCGTTTCGGGAAGCGGGGGGGATAAAGCGATGGGAAATTAATTCTCGTCCGAATTGGACTCATCGGTTCGGGACCGGAGAGGAATGAGGTCGGGTGTCCGAATAGGGGATACTCCATTGAAAAAGAAATTAAAGCCAGAGAGGTGAGCTTTACCCGTTACGGAGGGATCGATTAAAAATACTGCACCTCGGGAAAGAAGTCTATGGGGAAAAAAAAAGAGGTCGCGAGCTTCTTGGCAGAGAAAAATGTCCGGCACCTTTCCGGAGGGATCGAAGTAAAGGAAATAACTATGAACTGAGTGGGGGGGAGTTGCAGAGGAAGGGATAAAAGGCTTTTCTCGCGAGGCACGAAGAAAAATGGCCGGAAAGAGTGGAAGGGGGTGCGAGAAAATAATTCATTAACTTAGGGGAGGCAGAAAGTCGACGGCTCATAGAAGAGACGAGTAATTCGCGCAAATTAGGTATGAAAAAATTCCAGAAAATTATCACAAGGGGGAAGTACTACCCCTATTCGGTTGGTTTAAAATGGAGAAGGGAATAGTCAGTCGGTGGAAATCTCGGAAAAACATTGTGCCAGGAGCATGAACGCGCCTCAAAAAAAACGGAAAAAAGACCGAGGGGGTCGAGGTCCGCCAGAAAAGACCAACGAATAAAGTACGGAAGCGGGGGCGCGGACGTTAGGAAAAAAAAACACATCGGAATTTACCGTTAGGGTGTGTTTGACCGGCCTCCGTGCCCAAAAGAAAGGGAAAAAGGGCGGATAGGGGGGGGCGTTGGGTATTCTACATTAAGAGGAAGGTGCGGAAAACGAATTCAAGGGACGTAGGGGCTTGTCTAGCCTCCGCAGGGTTAATGTGAGTGTTCCGAAAAAAAAGGCGCTTGGGAGCAAAAAAGGGACGGCACTGTAGGGAAGGATTGGGCCATTTTCGAGGGGGGGTTCGAAAGGGACAAAGGGATGTGGGGAAAAAAAAATTTGGGCAGGGGCCTGCTTCTCCATGAAAACGGGGGGGGCGGAGGGTACTAAAGAGGTCAGGGAAAGGTCAATAGGCGTATTAGGGGTTTGGAACATAAAGGGAGGGAAACGGTCTTCATGCGGCGGCAGGGAGAATCGCACTGATCAGCAAAAAGTAGATCATCTACAGGGTCCCAAGCACCTATGTGAACGTCGTTTGAAAAAATCTACGCGAGAGGGAGATTCGCGAGGGATCCAAGTTTAAAAAAGAACATATGAGGGTTCAGGCCAAAAGGGAGAAAGGCTCGACTAACCAAGGTCCTAGAGGAACGCGGGCAGTAAAGGGGAACGAGTGCACATGGGGAAACATTCCGGTTAGGAGAGGAACCGGTAAGAGAATTGCTGCTTTATCCGCATCATTTAGAGGCAACGGTTGCTCAGGGTGGAGGGCTGAAGGTTTCAATCATTGCAGTCCGTGAGTTGGCGCATGTAAATGAGAACGAAGGGTCGAACGAAAGGGAGGACGCTGACACCGAGTGAAATCGTTGGGGAATTTCCGCAAACCTGAAAGAGTAAGTAGGATTGACAGGAGGGGAAACTCGCAAGAGCAAGCAGCTGATTGTGAGCGTCACTTCGACGTAAGGCAAGTGAATGAATAAATCGTCCCAGAATGGAAGGCCATAAGAGTAAGAGGGTGCAACCCATTATCTACCGGTAGGACGAGCGCATTGAAGAAAGGAAGAAGAGAGAAACATACCGTGATCAAGAAAGAGAAACTCATTCAGGTCAAGTAGAACTTCCCTGAGACGCACTGGGAGAATGGTGGAGAGAAGGGAAACCGGACATCGAACTTACTATGGGGGAGGAAATTGTAGAAGGGAAAAGGACGGGCGACGTCGTAATTGGGCGCAAAGCATGAAAACGACGGCGTTAAGAGGATAGACCGGAAATGGTCATATAGGCGGATAATTAAAAGGGATCCAACGATTGGAAGATGTCTTTGGAGAAGAGAGACGAGAAGGTCGTGACTCGGCGATGAGCCACCCTATGGAAATGACGTGTCATGAAGGAGGTGGTCGCGCGTGATCAACCGTGGGAAGGCAGCTGCGTACAACGTTGAAGAAATAGGTTCCGATTTTATAAGATTAAATGCATTTTCCGGGTGAAACAGGGCAGCAGAGTAGAGAAGAATCGACAAGGGCGGAATGCGCCCTCGAGCACAGAATGGTGGCCTTTTGGGGGGGGGTTAAGGTATAGGAATGTCGCGAAAGAATTGGGGGTACAAGAGAGTAATCGGGGGGGTGTTTGGTTATATTTTCAAAAGAAGGAGGGGCACACGCTGGAGATGGGTTTGGGTGGGGGAAGTGGCATTTTTATCGTGAACGGAAGAAAAGAGTCCGAAGTAGAAAAACAAGGACGCCGTTTTGAAAGCAAGATGAAACCTGTAGAAGGGAGTGCGCATGATCGCGTCATGCCAATGAGGGGGAAAGAGATCCTAACCATGCAGCACGGTAAGCCTCACAGAAGGGGGCCATTGCCCGTCGGGGGGGACCTTCTTGAACGTTTCCTTTAGAATAAAGATTACCCTGGTAAATAAGGAAAAGTGCCGTACGGTGGTGCACGTGCTCCCTGCGCCGGGTGGATCAAGGCATCATAGAAAGAAAGAGACCAGCATGCATAGGGTCGGAGACGCGAATTAGCTGAATGTAGTCATGTGAAAAAAGGCGGAGGTTCAGGAAAGGAGAGTATATTTACTCTTCATTATAAGACCATTTGAGGTGAGGTCGCGAAAGGGATGAGAGCGGGCTGTGAGGATTGGGTCTTGCAAGGATTCAAAGAAGACGGTACATTCACGAGGGGGGGGGTATCGTAATACGCTACTTCGGTTAATAGTAACCGGATGGGGGGAAAAAAAGGGACGTTGGGGGCGGACAGGTTGGGCTTTGCTGGGAGGAGTTCAACCGGGGAATGGGGCGGTTCGCATTCTCAGCCAAATTGGGGGATCTCGGCCGACAAGAAGGGGAGGTAAGTGTCGACGTGGGGGGAATTAAAATTTTGTGGGTAACTTGGGTTAGGTTATCGAGAGAGGGGGTGCGAATGTTTAAAATATACAGCGGCCATGTTTAGAAGGGAAGATTGTTCGTAGTAATAGAAGGAGGGATTTCGAAGAACCGTAGGGGGGGCGAATTCCTTCATGGTGCCATACGTAAAACAGGTTGAAAGGGGTCCGTGCCATGTTAGGGGAGAGTTCCGGCTGGAAGTAACAAATGTGTTCTTGGTGAGAAGGCAAAAATGGAGGAATAAACAAGGTTGTACGGGTCAGGAGAGATTGTTTCGTGAGCACCGCCGGGAAAGGGGACGGGAACATGAAGCGAACGCCAATGAAGGATGAAAAAGAGCAGGGGAACACTGGTTACTAAGGGGGGAATAGACACTGGGCTGTGTAATAGTTGCCGAGCCATCGGGGGAGGAATAATAGAAGAGATACCGGTTTTGCCTTGGCGTGTTTCATGGGGTTGTGTACCTGTTGTCGACTTCCGTTTTGCGATCTGGAAGTTGTGTAGTCAAAGTCAGGAGGGGGGAGGAAAGGGCGAACAATTAAAAGATCAGGTAAAACCGCGCAACAGAAGTGAAGAAAACCCGTCAAACGCGGGCCACACTCACGGCCAAGAGCAATTGCCAATTCTACCCACCCTTTTATTTATTCTAATCTGAATTGGAACTGCATGTCCGTGTAAACTATCCCCTACTTACTGAGGGTAAAGAAGGCTACCTTACCTTAGGTGCGTCAGTCCGCATTAATCAATAAAACGGGAGACCGCTAGGAAACCGGGTTGGTAGAAGCGAACCTTCTTGGGCGGCTCCACGCATCAAAAGAGGAGGGGAACAACCAAGGCTGCCGCCCAAAGCCGCATATCACCCAATAATGCCCCCGAGCACTATTGGAACAAAAGAGACAGCACTAAGGGTAACCACTTGACAACGAAAGGGGCAAAACACCGAGTGAACGATCCCGGGAAGGGCCGGAAAGTACGGAGGAAGGCTATATTGGTTATGTCAATAACGCTGTAAACACCCCAGAGGACAGGAAACCAAACACTGCGAACCTTTAACGGAAGAGACTCAAAGACGACAGAAATCTCAACCAACCACCGTAGGGGAACAGAGATTTTTTGGGAAGAAACTTTTTGCGGTATGAATATCACTAACCCCCCAGCATGTTTGCGAGAAAGGGGAGCGGAGGGAACTGCAAAACCCCCCATACATCCCAGGACCCGGCCTGAGGAAGAAAAGGTAACACTAAGATTTCGTAGGGAGGGTATCACTCGAGGACTTTTTTCTTCGGGATTGCTTCCTAAACTCGGAAGAAAGGGGAGGAGTGTTTTGTCGCCTACTACGCGCGAAGAAGACGGGATGTGATATAAGGGGTTATAAGAATATGGCTTATTGAAAATGGACCACAAGCATCAGGGGGACTTCCTCAAGTCACAGCCCTTGACCAATGGTGGCGTGTGCAAGAAATGGGGCGTACGGAAAAGACGGAAGCCCCAAGTTCTACGTCGGGGAACAGAAGGAAGCGGCTGAGAAAACGCGCGTTTGAAGGGGGACGCAACCCCCGACCATACTCTGCGCTGTTCGCGAACAACGCTATTCGAGGAGGAACCCCCACAATCTGACGTTGGAGGAAGGGTGCGGAAAAAAAAGTACACCAACTGACGGGTGGGGCATCGGATTCAGATGCATTCGCCGAAAGCGGCAATCACCGGGAAAGACAGTGGAACCCGGTGTCGAAAGGCTTTTTTTGGGGGGGCCGAGGAGACGAGAATTGGCTGCATCGCGCACAGGCTGGTCTGAGGTCCGTCGTTGAAAAATTGGGGGGGGGGAAGGTAAACAAAATGCTAACCGATGCTTGCGGGGGGGAGTTTGTCAATAGAGTTGGTGACATAACATGGGCTGGTTTTCAAGATAAGATCGAAAATGGATTGGATTGATAGGCGTGGGGGGTATTCGCAGGTTTTTTATTAAGTAATTAGAACATGTGTATCGAGCAAATTTAGGCTTTGGCGGAACAAGCTAATAGGTAAAAGGAGGGGAGCCTTTGTGGTTAAATTGGTTCCATGGGACTAGTGTCACCGAAGTATACTACCCCTTTTTTGTGTTGTTTTAAGTACTGGAGGAGGTGATGTTGTTGTTTTACAGTGGCCATTATAAAAATGGGCTACGCGCCTAATTATCACGGGGGAGCACAAGTGTTCGCGGAAACCTTCAACCCCAATTAGACTACGGGAAGAAATTTTGTCGAAAGTGTATTACTATGACAACAATAGCGTTAATTTCCGTTATGTGGTTTTCAGCCTTAATTGCCGGTGTAGGAAAAAAAAGAACACTTAGTTTCGAATTAGGAGGGAGGAGAAGATATGATATTGCATGAATAACCGGAACTCTGTGCTTGGAGATTTGGAGTTGGGTAATATAGGAGAAGGTTCAAAGATAGGGCTTCCTTGTTTGACTTCAACAGGGAGAAGCTGCTTCAACGGGGAAGAACACTGCTCCTCTGCCATGGTGGGCCGCTGAACAGTTGAAATCCGAAGCTGTTTAAGGACATGGACATAAAATAGGGGGGCCTTTGAAAGATAGTATCGAAGGGAAATTTTTCCGTGAGCCTTAGTTAATGAACAATTTGCCTGCCCCTCCCAGAAGAGTCAATCGACCGGAACTGGTCCGACGTCCCATCAAACCCCCTCGAAGGCCACATTATAAGATTGAGCCCTATCCTCTATCTCCTCCGTACACGGAGACACTCACAAAACTGGCCAAAGGGGAAAAAATCGCGAAGCCCCATCACGCAACACTCTCGTAGTCATGAGAAAGATCTCCTTGGCGGGACCCGTCAAGGTTCATCTAAGCGAGGGCGAACATGAAAACAGACTAAAACACACTCCCCTGAACACCGCGGTCAACGAGCGGACAGGGCACTGCCATTTTTCCCAGCACGTGCCCGCGTGCGGGAATATCCTCTCGGCGGAACCAAAAAGAAAAGGATTTGCTTGAGAAACCCCTTCGACGCACGCTCTGCAACACAAGCCCTTTACCATAAGCAAACGGAAAAAAAACGCTGCAATTCCCGAATCCACCGGTCGCATGGCAGAGAAAGCCGGTCGCGACCGCTCGTACAGGCCTCAGAGAGGGGGCCACAACCTTCTTACATCCGCCCCTGCTGAACCGATGGGGGGAACCACGAGCAGGCACTGAAAGCGAGCAAAAGATCCCGAGGAACTCGGCCTCAAAAAGAGCCAAGAAAAGTGGTGGGTCCGTTTCAGGTTAGGTGTGAAAGGTGAAATAGGTCAGACCCGGCACCTGCCTGTCCTTTTTCAATAAGTGTGTGGATAAAAAGTAGCGACCGGGGGGGAGGGGGACCGGGAGGGAAGGGAAGGGGAAATGAGCAAGGAATAATCTCTCAACACTTACGAGGATGAGAAAAAAAGGAGGAAGGATTTCTCAATTTATCAAGTGGTAGGACGACACCGCCGTGAATAGTGGGGCACAGGGGGGTTTTGGTGATGGGAGTTTGGGAAAAAACCTGACATTCGGGATTGCGAACATGCGGGTAACCTGTGGAACGGCCGACGTGAGTTTGTTATAGTAAAAAAATCAGCACGCGGTTTCGATTACTCACGTCGGACTTTTTTAGGGGAAGGTCGGTCAAGGTAGCATCAGTTCTCCTCCATGAGGGGTTCTTCATGCGGAGGAAGAAGTAAATTGTGTGTGGTTTTGGGCGTTCAAAAGGTAACCGGATTGGTTTCCAAAGAAAGGGTGGGTTTGCGATGGGAAAACATCCTATCTCTCTTTCGGCTTGGTTTTGTGGAGGACCGCCGAATGCGTATTTCGTGTATAAAAGAGTTTTTAGGTAAATTTGAAAATATCCCGATCGGAGTTGGTAAAGGGACAATAAGGGTGTCATTCCTGGTGGTGCCTAGGACTACCATTTCAACTCTACTTATGGCTGGAAAGTAATGGGCGTATGTGACAAAAATGGTTGACTGAAGGAATTACGCCTTACAATGTAATGGACAAAACCAGCATTAAAAAAAGATGAGTGAAGCAGGGCGAAAAAACAACCATCTGGACCTTGGTTTGACTCCATGGGGGACTAGGCAGATAGAGCGAGGAAAGAAGGGGGTAAGAGGCGCTCGAGCTCGCATTCCAAGAAAAAAGTTGCACGCCGGGAAAGACCACATGGAACACCTTGGATAGCGATTGGAGAGACAAGGTCGCGCGTATAATTGAATTCATCGAAAAAAACCGTGGTCGTCAGAAAAAGAAAACGAAAGGGAACACCGCTGGGTAACACGCTCTTCAAACAAACCCGAATGTTGTTCCCCGGCGGGAGAACAACGAAACAACAAACGGGCCCGGAGGAGGAGGTCGCGTGAGCCGTAGAAAAAAAAGGGGGGGGACGCAAATGACGAAAATATTTATCCTCCAAAGGGTTAACCATGGTCGGGGAAAAACGTAAGAAAGCGCCACGCGTGTCCAGGTTGATTTCGTATTCGCAACATATATTGTGGGAAGAACCAAAATCGGAAAAAACCAGGGTAGGGGGGGGAAAGGCGGTTCCTCTAATCCCCCCTTGCGCCACGGAACGGCGGCAGGAATATTCAACACACCTTAAACTATCAGAGACGAACTTCCGCTTTCCACCCAAAATTAAGCCCGGGGCTTTGTTTGGGTGTTTTGGTGGTGGAAGGGACCTCGAAAACTGCGCTTTTTAAACACGGGGAATCGTCAAAAAGGGAGGCCCAGGGGGACTGCCGCAGAAGACCTTGCGATGGGAAACCGAATAGGGGGTTGTTCGTACCGGTGGAAAGGAAATAGGGGCAAAATTCTCGGATCTTTGCGAAGGACCGACCGGGATAAAAAGGCAGGTGTCCGTAATGAAGCGAGAAAGTTCGGGTAAGGAAAAGACGTGGGGAAAGTCCTTGAACGGCCGCGAATAGGTGTATCCCTCCAAAAGAAGAATCAGTGGCCGACCGGATGGGGACATGGGAAGGTCGACGGAAGTGAAGAACCACTAAAGGCTTGAAAAATTCTGCGTGGGGGGGGGGAGGTCTTTTTCGATCACACGGGGCGAGTAATAAGGTGGCCGTGGCGTGGGGGAAAAAAGACGAACCCATAGTTTGCGCCGGGGTGGGAAAAGGCACTGGCTTTGTAGAGATTAAGGTGTCGCCGGAAATATCACGATAATTTCGGGGAGCAAGGTTTCGAAGGGGAGAGGAGGATTCCTTAGAGGTACAACCAAGAGTCGACATAGTAGAGTAAGGTAAAAGGACGAAGCGAACCGATGTTCGGGGACGCACATTTCTGTGAGAAAGGTTAAATTGAAAAAACAGAGGAATCCCTTTGGCCAGAGGCGGAAAAAGGGGGGTGGCGGCGAGGTCGGATCGGTTAAAAAAAGTGGGATCATGTACGGCCCCCTACTCCTGCGGGATAGACAATGCGCCGGCCAAACTTGTGGGCGCCCTCGTAATCAAAAGAGCCGAGCCGAAGGATTGATGGTATTGAAGGTGGGGGGATGAAAATGGGGCCGGCTTGTGTGTTTGTGACTGTCCGTTATGCTCCAAATTTAGCCGAGTAACGCTGTAAGGACCATTTGGAGGGGGGGAAAAAAGGACAGCAGGGACGGTGTGTTTCGGTGGGGTGCATGTACCTTTCTCTGCCTACCCGGGGCTTGTAGCGAAAGTAAGGCGTTGGTGGGAGTTTGGGATGGGAGGGTGGGGCCAAGCAACACAAAGAAGGACGCAAAAACCCGCTAAACGGGAGCCGCTATTCATAGGCAAAATTTCGGATAATACAAGTATCAAGAAACAACAACGAGGATTAGGGGGGAGGGAAGTCATAAGGGGGGGGGGTACGGGGGGTTTCCGAAGGGCGATGCAGAAGAAAATGTCTGTGGAGGACACGAGGACTAGCCCAAAACATAAAGCAGAAGGCGGAGAAAAAGCTCCAGCAAGGTGAAAAAACCCCTCTGGGGAGCAAGGGTATCACTCACGGCGCCCTTCGAAAGAGGACGAAAGAAAAGAAGTAAGCGGGAATTGTGGAAAAACGTTTTTCCAGCACGCGCGTGGACAACCAAGGCAGTAGCTGAAATCGATAAACAAATTGAACGTATCACAAAATAGAAAGAAAATCTGGGCACGCAGGCAAAGGAAGAACAAGCCAAGAGATCGACTGGACAACGAGACGAGGACTGGCTCCAAAAGGGAGTCAAGGCTCCTGTCCATCTCACCCCCTCGATATAAACGGAAGCGGCCGCGAAGAAGGAAGCGCCGTTGAGGGGGTCGGCGGTTGGAGACGCTGTAGATTGGTAAAGATGCCCGCTAAAGTGAGGTTATAACGCCTCGACACAAGCAGAGGGACAGGCAGTTACGGCGAGAGGGAGAGGGTCAAGAGGTCCATGGGCGAAGGAACCGTTTAGGCCTTCTGTCATGGGAATCTCTATAGCTAAGTAGGGAAAAGCTCATGAGGAGGTTCCGGAGTTGTTTTGTTCAATTAATATTAAAAAAGGGACAAGCCTACTGCTGAGGGAACGGCATTTGCCCGCTTCAATGCATAAATGGAACGGAAAAGGCTTGGAAAAAAATATTTGATCTTAAAGAGGGGGGGTCGTTCCGGAATGAATGCGAAAGGAGGTGGATCGAGGATAATTGAGTGTGGAGGATGGGATGACACCTGAAAAAAACCGTAATTAGTGACGGATTTGTTTGCTTCGTCCATTAACAGATCACGCGAACGGGGGTTAATACCCCCTATTTCTTTTGGAAAATTGTAACGAGAATTCTGAATTGGATTTTGAATGAGAGAAGACCATGGGAAAGTTGGTTAACGCGCCTAATTCCAGCGGGGTTGAAATGACCTCAAGCAATGGTGGTTGGTTCCGAATAAAAAAACCACGTGATAGATAGGACGCCGGGTTGTAGGGTGCTCAGAAGCGTGACGGGACATCCAACACAATCGAATGTGATAGGTGTTGACGATGTAGCACAGGCGGGCGCCAGCCGAATAGTTTGGAAAAAAAAGGGAAAGGGGGACGGCAGAAATTTTGGGTTTTGTGAGCGTGTCTGAGAGGAATTGGTATGTCATAGCCGGAACCGCGCTAATCGAGATGGGCAAGGCGGGTAAAAACTTGGTTTGTCAGGGGGGTCTGCATTTGACTTGATGGGAAAGTCCTCTGGTGAGAGGCAACCTGGCGCAAGGGGACGGAAAACGGCAAAAGTTTCGCAACGTGGGATACTGGGGGACAGGTTTCGGGGGAGAAAAGGAGGACAAAACATCACATGTTTCTGTGAGGCCTTGACGTAGACGCTGATAGAAACAATACGATACCGAGTAAGATGTGAAAACTATAGTATCAATAAGATCTTGGGAGTGTTGAAATCCACAGGTAAACGGCGCATTCAGATTGAGAGTAAGACCTTCGAGGCCAGTCCAATGGGCGTAGGGTCTGCACTGGCAGTCAGATCGATGACCGAGGAGCTCTGCAAAAAACTTGGTTCGGGAGTAGATGTCAGCGACAGAGAAGCTGATTATATAGGCGATAGCTAGGAAGAGATTAGGGGTCATGAAGGTTGCTTCCATGGTTTGGGGCATGCAGGTGGGATCTCCGCTCGGCGTAACCCGGTTACCTGCTGCGCTTGGGCGAAATCGGGCGCAGCACACATACGCCGTGTAAGGGAAGAAGGACATCCTCAAAGGGAGCGATGCAATTCAAAGAGTACAGGGCGTGCTTGAAAACGAAGTTCGGGATCGAGGCATGAGAAAAAAAGGTATTCGGAGGCCTTAACCGCGAGACTGAAAAGTAATCGGGGTACTGCAGGAAGGCGGAGAGAAGGGAAAATTCGCGGAGCCAGATTTACCCCAGAGGAAAAACAAAACACTTAAAAGTCCTTAGATCGGGGGAAAATAACCATAAAATACTACGGGTAG
>Ga0179593_1587802_pt1 | contig 16058 bp, 28 predicted proteins | sample CZODoug2_1_08_16_FD_185931 | JGI IMG/M metagenome (GOLD analysis project Ga0179593, IMG submission 185931) | Vadose zone soil fungal communities from Angelo Coast Range Reserve, California, USA - CZODoug2_1_08_16fungal (PacBio error correction) | ecosystem: Environmental > Terrestrial > Soil >...
ATGCACGAAAAACTGTCCCTGCCGTTGAAAAAAATTGGTGTGATGGGCGGCCAATCAGCCACCAAGAATGCCGTTGGTCCCTTGAAGGGTGGACGTGAACTCCAAGTTCGAAGTGGAAAGGGGTCGGCGCACTCCGAAATATGAACCGGCTTGTCATAAGAAACAAAAAACGGAAGCCGTCCCGCGAAGCGTGTGATACAGGGGGGGGGTCGGTGTAGAGCCGAAATCGGGAAAAAGGGGGGAGAAAAAGGTGGATTTGGGAAAGACCGGGCAACGAGGCAGCCGATAGCCCAAGGGGGCTATAGTTGGATAAGACTTTGGAAACTGAAAAAGGGGGGGGAATTACCCGTGAAAAGAAGCGCTGACATTAGGCACAGAAGAATTTCAGCGCCGAACAAATTTGTTCCTTGCAGAAAGGTAAGTGGGGTTGGGGGGGGGGAAAGGGGAAAGGACCCAAGACACACAGGGGGGGGGGAACACCATACATATCTTGTAGGGACTTCTGTCCAAAAGAATCGATCGCGGAACTGAAAAGGAGGGGCTTTCGATGTCATGGGGGACTGGAGGGAGGTACGTCGCTTGAAAATCAGTAGAATCCCGGGTCTGGACAATGTGAGAACAAGGAGACGCCGAAGCTCTGTTCCAACCCTTGACGTGTGTGAGCACGGAACGAGGATCGGAAAACAAAGGGAAAAAAAAAAAAAGGTCACAACGTCTCTTAAGGAGCACACCGTTTGTTCGGGGGGAATTGAAACTCAGTGGCGCGGTCTTGACACGACTTATGGGGGGGGGGGGAAAGTCCGGAAAAGGGTGGTCAGGAGAGTCTAAGGATCACCGGCTCTTCCCAAAAGGGGGGGATACGGCCAGGGGAACACGCTCGGGGGGGGGAAAAGAACGTAAGAACAAGTGTTCTCTGGGAAAGGCCTTGTGATCGGGCGCAAGCAATGAGGAGAGTGTTAGACAGACCAAGGATATCCGGTCAAGATCAGTCTTTCCCGGGGGCTGACTACTTGGTCAAACACCCGTGGGGGGGGGAAAGTAAAACAGGGGGTAAGAATAGGGGAAGGGGGGGAAACCAATGAATTTCTCACGAAGGGCTTTTTTTCAGGAAGGTGTCCGAGCAACTCGAGTGTTGGAGAAAAAAAAAAAGAGGGCAGGCCAAAAAAAAAACTCAGAGCAGACTCAAGAGCAGGAAAAGCTGGCTGGGTTGAACGTTAGGGTCATAGACCTGCAGGGAAAATTGATAGGGGGGAGGGAAATGTGGGAAAATTGGGGGCGGCAAATTTTTGTTGGAAGAGATGAACCAAGGTGAGCCAGGGGCGGGGGAACACAAATTTTGGCTCCCACGCGCCTTGGCCCACTGGTGAACACAAGAAGAAAGGGGCCCCCCCAAAATCGGGTAGAAATGTAAAAGAATGAAAAAGGTAGGATGTGTGGGTGCTGCAAAAAGCAAGGGTGGGGGGATGGGGGGAAGTAGTGAAGATCACATCAATATCAAAAAGGAAAGCCATCCGGTCATTGCCTCGTGAAAAAAAAAAAAAACCAAGGGGAACAAAGAAAGAAAAAGAAAAAAAACAATACCATGGAACTAAAAAACTAGAAAAACGAATGGACCACTCCCGAGGGAAACAAGAAAACATGGAAACGAAAACAAATCTCAAATCATCGGGGAATATATAAAAAGGGGGGGGGGGAATCATGATAATCCGAAAAAAGCCTTGGAGAAAAAAGAAAAGGATAGGACGAGACCCTACTAAAGGGGGCGGAAAAAGATCCCGAAAGTGCCAGGGATTTGGGGGGAAAGGGAAGATCCCAGAAAAAAAAAAAACCTTGCAAAAAAATCGAAAAAGCGCCAAAAACGCCAGGGGATGGGCCGACCCTCTCAAATTCAAGTAAGCGTCCAGCAACCCCCCGTGAATCCTATGACCGTGGAAAAATTGTGAAAAGAATTTCCGGAGGAACACAAAGGTTGGCGTGGAAGCAAAGGGTTCGCAAATATATATGACAACAGAAAAGGGTCAGGGGAAATGTAGAAAAAAGTGACTTTGGGGGGGCAACGGCTGGACCTAACGGGGTAAATGAAAAAACAAACTTTGAAGCCGCCATAAACGGCCACCAAGAAAAAAGGCTCTAATGTGCAGGGAAAGACGAAGAAAACAAATAAAACCAAAACCTCAGGCAGGATCGCGCCAGAAAAAGCATCACAATCAAAGAGGAAAAAAAAGAATTTCAGAAGAAAAACTGAAAAACAGCAAGGCGGCCCCGCGAAAAAAAATGAAAGTGGACTGACGCTGTTGGGGGATAAAAACCCAAAGAGAAGGAAACGGGCTAAAGCAAAAGACGGAAATAAACTACCGAAAAAAAGACACCGAAAAAAACGGGGCGCCAACCAAGGCGTGGGGGGCGCTGAACCACAAGGGTCGGACTTGGGGCAGGGAAAAATCTCTGAGTTATTGGAAAATGAGAGGGTGTACTACGTGGCCACCAAAACCGGGGGGGCCAAAAAATCGTAATAATAAAAAAAAGAGTGACAATTGATTCAATCCCTCTACGAGGAACGCAAAGGAAAAGGGGAGTGGGAACGTCGGGAAAACAAAGAAACGAGCGAATGGGGGGGGGGAACACTAGACTAAAACTAAGAAAACCAAAAAAAAAAAGCAAATAAAAGAGAAGCATAGGGAGCAAAGGGGAATCCGACCTCGACGCTTCATGATAAAAGTCACTTCGGTTTGTGCTTCCCGGGTATCGATGTGAAAAAAAGAAAGTTGGGGCAACCCGCTCTACGGGCCCATTCAGTAACTGAAAAAAACCAGGAGGAGGAAAGTGCCTGGAATGGAGAGGAGCGGGAAACGGTGGCGGGGCACGTCGGGTGGGGCTGCCGCCCTGTACCCATCGTGCCTGACCGATGAAAAAGAAGGAGGGCAATATAGAGACCAAAAGAATAAAAAGAGGTAGCACTCGAAGAAAGGAGGTCAGAGGTCAACAGCGGGGCGCGGGACTGGAAAAACAATCGGGCACGGGGAAGTCAAGAGCGACTACAGTCGAACGTTCGTAGCAAAAGCCAAAAAGGTGGGGAAAAAAAAAGTAAAGAAGACGGAAGGTGGGGCAAAAGCCATGAGTTGGAAAAAGGGAAAAAAACAACTCCAACCTTGCAACTGAGGGGAACGTTAGAAAGCACCAAAGGGAGGAGATGGAAAAACATCACGGTTTGAAAAAGGCAGGGAAGGTGTGGAAGGAAAAAGGGCGAGAACAGAAATCACGAAATGCTGGGATACGAAATGAGGAAAGTCGGACAAGGGGGAGCTCTAAAGTGGGGGAAACGCGTGGGGGTGGGACGACGGCTAAAAGCCCGGCCTGAAGGGGCAGGGCCGACAGTCAGTGGATCTGGGGGAAAAAGGACAGCGGAGAACTGGAAAAAAAAGACGACGGCAAAAAAAGCCCTGAAGGGAAAAAAAAAGAGAGGTAACATCGACCAACTTTCAACGGCAACCATTGTAGAAAAAACTTTGGGGGGGAAAACGTGAAAGGGGGGGAAGGATCGGGGAAACCGGGCGGCGATCGAGGATCGTAAGTGAAAGTGTTTCGTTCATCGCGGGGCAAGGAAAAAAAACAATTAGGTCAGAAAAATGGCCATGACAAACGTCTTCAAAAGGGGAGCGAAAAAAGTTTCGGGTGTCAAGAAAAAAGCCGCTAAAATGTAGTTACCAAGTGGGCAACCCTTTATATATCCCGGAACGGGGAAGGAAATATGGAAAAAGTTGGGGGGTCTGAATCTCAAGCTCAGAGAGAGAATCCTGACTGAACCACGACCGGGAGGGAACGAAACGGTCAAAAGAAAATCCTCCGGCACCATAGGAATAATGAAGTTACTTTCCGAACTCACCTCGAAGCAGAAAGGGAAATCGGCCAAAAATGTCATAGAGATGCCCGTTGTGAACGGGTCAAGCTGGAGGCTCAGAAAGCAGCCCGGCGGGGCGAGGGGGGGGGCCGCAGAATCCAAAAGTTGGTTTCACCTTAAGAAACAGCCGTGCGCATGGACGGACTACTGGGCACTGGGCCCGGTGGGTACCTAGAAGGGAGGAAAGAAGAAGCTCCAAAAATCCAAACAGATGCGACGAAAGGAAACGTGATAAGGGGGGGGGGGGGGAAAATCCGAGTGTCCTTGAAGGTTTGCGTTTGAAAACGAAACTTTAGGGGGGACTGGGACAGGGGGTTCATTTCCAAAATTGGTTGGGTCGGTGCACCGGAAAACGTTACAGGGGAGGGTCTTTTGAGGAAAAAAAAAGAGTCTCAGGCGAGTGGGGAAAAGAACGAGCAAAAGGTTCAGTATGTAGGGTTTCAGCAGCAAAAGGGAGGGGGGGGGAGGGGGATTTGCAGTCAAAAAAAAGGGTATGGGCGGCAAAAATGGGGGCACATACGAATTGGGGGGGGGGGTCCGCAGAGGCCATAGGAGAAAGAAAACAAAAAAAATGATAACTGGCTCGCAAATTACGCCTTCCCAAAAAAGGGGGGGAAATCTGTCCCAATCCCACAAGCTCCGGAAAACACCCCACGTGAAAAGAAAAGAGGGGGTTTAAAAAAAAGCACCGCCATATCGAGGGATCCGCGCCCGTCGACAAGGGGTCCAAGGCCTCAAAAAGGGTTGAGGAAAAAGAACTACGGGGGGAGTTTCGAAAACACAGGACCGTACTCAGCAAACCCTGGCTCAAATGCTCGAAACGCCACCTAAATGGGGAAGTTAGAAACTTGACCAAGCCGGGTCAGAGGGAAAAAAAGGTCGATCGGGGATAGGACAGAACGCCTTGTCAGGGACAAACTTGGGGAACGTTCCTAAAGAGCTGGGGGACAAGGGGAAAAAAAAAAAAACATTCAATCACGGACTGAATTGGAAAAAAAAAACTAATAGGGTCCCCAGGCCTCTGGAAGTGTGCCGAAGAAAAACAATTGAGATTGACCAAAATTGGGAAAGCCGGGGAGGGGAGGTAGGGTATAAGAACGTCTGGATCACCAGGTGGACTAGATTAATTAACAGGGGGGAAAAAACCGGAAGTCCTGAAAACGACGCCTTTGAAGAAAACCAAAGAAGAGCTTGGATCCCAGGGGCCCCCCGCGAAAGAAAGGGAAGAAGAAAATTTGGGGGGGGGGGTCAAGGATGGGGGGGGGAAAAAAAGAAAAAAAAGGGGGACTGGAAGACAAGGTGTCAGAACTTATATCGGAAAAGCATTTGGCGAGTCCACGGAAAAAAGGGACCTTTCAGTCAAGCATGTAAGCTGAAGAAGGGAGTGCCAGAAGGGAAAAAGGTTCCGGTCACTAACAATGTAAAAGGTCCTCTAAACTGCAAAGGAAAAGAACTCTAAAAAAAACCAAACAAAAACACAAGACAAAAGAGCTTAAGGGGGGGGACAAAAGAAGAGTCCTGGCCTACCGGTCTCGGGGAAAAAGAGCTTAAAGAAAAAGGAAAATACCAAGGAAAAGGGACTTGGGAGGGAACTTCAAGAGGAGAGCTAGAAAAATGAGAGGAAAAAAAAAGAAAAGATCCTTAGGGGACTGTTTTTCAGGGTCCCCGGGGGGGCTCCAGAAGCCCCAAATGAGGGGGTTGAAAGATGTGGGATAAAGACGAGTGAAACCAAAGGTGCCGCAACCCTGTCAATAAAGGAAAAAGGGGGGACCTTCCCCGACAACGGGAAATCGAACGTGTTGGAAAAAAAGGGGGGGAGTGGATACTTAGTTGTAGAAAAGCATAAAGGGGTTTGGTAACGAGGATAATACTTGCAAGGAGATTAAAAAAGGGGCTAGGACGTAATTCCCGTAGCCAAGCCACCATGATAAAAACCGTCAAGAAAGAGGGGTATTAAGGAAAGTTTCATGTCTTGTTTGGGGTGAAGGCTTCCCACACTACAGAAGGAGTTCAAAAGGTGAGCGGGGGGGAAATGGGGAGGATCTGAACGATATTCCAAACTTGGGGGTTATGGTCGGAAAAAACATCCCGGGGGATCTAAAGGAAAGGGGTTTTCAAAAACAGTAGGGCAAGGGAAGAGACGAGGACAAGACACATCGGTGGGATCACGAATCAAACGAGATCCAATTGCTCAAAGCTGCAAAAAAGTTGATGGGGGGGAACAGAATGGGCGCAGGGGGGGCTTCTCGTTGAAAAAATTCCTCCACGGCGAAAGAAATCAACCGGGAAAGATCGCTCGTCAAAAAAATTTGTACAAAAAAAATCAGATCGTGGGAAGGAGGAGCCCAAGGGGAAATGAAGAATTTGGTCTGATTCAAAGAGAAACTTCAAGACATATAAAAAACCAGAGAACTCAACAGAAAAAAAAAAACGTTCAACAAAGGGGCGTCTCGTGGAATTGTTAAATACTCAGGAATAAATTTTGCAACGTTCGCAATATGGACGACACACGGCCTCCACAAACAGGCGTTTCGCTGGTGGTCCTTTAGGCCGAAGGAGCGAGGGGATTTGAGAGCCCAAAGAAAAAACTTAGAGGACGGCAGGGGAAAGGAAAAAACCCCAAGATGCCGATAATGGTGAAAAAAAGAAAAGGTTACTGGGGTTTGGAGACGAAAGGGTCTGAAAGGGGGGGCAAAGGGGCGAGCAGGGAAAGACATCTGGTGGTTGGCGAAGGACCTGCACCACCAATGTTGTTAAAAAGGTATGCAAAAAATCCGTGGTGAAAAACCACCGTCCAGAAAACCAAGCCTTAAAAAAGGAGGGGAAACGTTCCGGGGGAGAATTTATTGGGTTAAGGTGGCTGGGAAAAGAAGTGATTTTGATGTGGCGGAGTAAATCCATCAAGAAAAGAACATCAACAAGATGAGAACCCCTTGACCGGAAAAAAAAATCGCCAAAAATAAAACACGAGGAAAGAAACCAAGGACATCAAGGAAAGAAAGGTTGCTCACAAGGGGAAGGGGGGCCAAGTCGACCCGGAGGTCTTTGACCAAGAGGGACGTAGAGATCTACGGGGACCCGAAAAGTTTGGTGACCCACGAAAAAGGAGGTCTAATACCCTACGGTCAATCGGTGGTGGTATCTTAAACCCAAATTGAAAAGGAGGGATATTCCCCACTTGACAACCAAACAGACTGGGGAGGGAAATACATGACCGTCCTGGATTTTTGAGAATAACGGCACAAGTGGAGAAAGAAAGTCCTTGCCGCGATCCGAAACTGCAGGCTGTCGAAAAAACGGATCAAGTCATAGGGAAACTGCGGCCGGTTTCGCCGAATGCAGTTATAAAGGGGGGGTGTAGAGGCCTGGAAGCGCTAAATTGAGGGATCAACTCATACAAGCCAAGGATACAGAGGAAGAGCTTTATCTACCCCCGGCCCACAAAACTTTGAAGCGACCTCGAACAATCGAATTCAGGGGCCGAAGAAGATGAAAGGAAGATGGGCCCACTTGCGGAATGGGGGAAAGGGAATCCAATACTGTAATACATGTGAAATTATTAAGGGGCAATAATTAACTCTTTCAAAAAAAACTCCTCGAACAAAATCAAAGTAACATTCCCAAAAAAGGAAAGGCAAAAGGGGGAGGGGACCAAAAAAAGGCGTGGTGCGCGAGGGAAACCTCGGGGCAAAGCTGGAGGGGGAAAAGGAAATCAACGCTCTGGCGGTCAGTACAAGAGAGGGTTTCCTGGAAGAACAGTCACTGGCTTGCAAGGGGGGGAAAAGGCGGAGAGGGGGGGGCAATGACAAGATTCCTCCAAATACGAAAGCCGGTCACTTCAAAAAAAACCGGTTTAGCAGAAAGAAAAAAATCGACAAGGGGGTCACCGCGCCGACAGAGAAAATAGACAAGACAAGCCGAAAATAAACCGGTAAGGGTCCAAAAGAAAAGAAGAACGCAAAAAAAAAGGGAACAAAATGGGGGTCGCTATGAAAAAAAAAAAAAAAGGGGTCTTGTTATCGTCACATGGGGTGGGAAGAGTTTCATAAAGACTGTTGTCTAGGAAGGAATTCCTAATCAAAAAGGGGGCTTAGTTCTAAGGAGAAAGTGCATGAAAATCACAAGATAAAAGACAACTGAGGGACGACGAATGAGCAAAATGGGGACAAAAAAAGGGCGAAAATCAAAAAGGTGCAAGATTGGGGGGTCCAACAGCTGTGGGGGGTCCTAAGACATCGGGCCTTGGCAGCAGGCGAGAATTGTGAAATCCTAGGTCACATGAAAATATGAGGTACTCTGGAGGGGGGTGACAAAGCCGCTCGTCAGAGAAAAAAAAAAAAAACCTTCAAGGACGTCGGCAAAAAACCACGACCCGAGTGCGAAAAAACTAAAAGGGTCATCAAACCGAGAAAACAAAAGGACCAAAAGGGGGGGGGGGGCAAGGAAAAATAACTGAAAAAAAAGACAACCTCTACGGATTTGAGAGACCCCGTTGGACCTAAAATGGATAGAAAGTGGGAAGGGGGGAAATCGCCAAAAAAGGGGGGCGATCCGGAACGTCTTGCAAGGGGAACTGTGAAAAGAGCAGGGGGAGCTAAAGGTTCTTCTTAGGGGAGAGGGGGGGAACGGGGGCGGGGAAGGGGGAAAAAAAAAAAAGGTGGAGCAGCAAAAAACGGTGCGAAGCAAGCGGGCAAAAACCGGGCAAAAAACCCGAAGGGGGACCAAAAAAAGTGCAGCAAAAAGAGATCATAAACGATGTTAAGCTTTGGGGAAGGAACGATAGCCACCATTAAACAAAAAAGCCATAGAAGAAACTGGAAAAAGGAATGGGAAAAGGTTCAGGAGGAAGGGCCCCACCCCCCACCCCCCTTGGGGGGGGGAATCTTGCACGGGGGAAAGATATGGAGAAAAATCGGCTCAGAGGGGAATGAGGGGAAGTCATAGGGTTCCAAAGAAAAACATCAAACACTGTACGAAAAAACGGGGGGACCAGCAAAAAAACGATAAAAAGAGATAATGCCAGCGGGGGCGCGCGAAACTCACCGCGAAAGGGGGACACAAAAAAAGAAAAAATCCCAGAGGCTGACGAGAATGATTGGGAGTTCAAACGAAACAACCAAGGGGAGGGGGGACCCACAAAATAACAAGGCTGGGGGTATGCAACCCCCAGAAAAAAGGGGCCTCATGAAATAACTCAGGGAGGGGTCAAAGAAAAAAATGAAAGTCAGTGGCGGCCCCCCAAAAATTTTCGATCAGTCACTCAAAATAGAGGGATCAAAGGGGAAAAAACTGGGAAAGGAAAAAAACGTGGGGGTCACAGCTATGGGGGAAAGGGTCGTTATAACAGCTGAAAGGACTTTCAACTAGAAGAAAAAAGGAATGGGGGGGAACCTGTTCTAGCTACGCGGGAAAAGCATGTTGGGACTCCCAAGACACGGCAGGCTTCCGACAAAAAAAAAAAAAAAAAAAAGGGGAAAACGTGGGGCCAAAAGGAACAGGTCGGATCCCTCTAAAAAGCCGAAAACTCAAATAAAAAACCTAAAAAAGTCAGACAAAACGAAACTAAGGGAAGGGGGAAATTAAAGACCATGGACTGTGGGGGGAAGTGTACTTTTGAAAAAGTTTCCTTTGGGGATCAACCAAGGGGTGGGGGAGGGGAAACCGCTAAAGAGGAAAGGGTTTAGGGTGCGGACACCGAAGGGGGGGGAAAAGTTTTTGAGGCTTGAAACAGGGTAAATCAGCTTTAAAAAGAGGAAGACTAGGAGAAAGGGTTGCAGATGGGAGGAAAAAAACAAAGCAATGCCACATGGGAGAGGGAGCGGAAAAGAAAGGAAGGGAAATCGCAAAAAAAACTGTCGGGGGGGGACAGAAAAAGTCCGGGGCACAGGAACACGCATAATCAAAGCCGGCCAAAATTTGGAATCGACAAAAAAACTTACCGGATCCAGAAACAGGGAAAAATTCAAGAAAAAAAAGGGGGGGGCCAGGGGCCTCAGCTCGAAGCATACCGGAAGAAACTCTACAAAACTCTTGAGGAAACTACAAACGAAGTTGAGAAAACTTGGCGGGGGGAAAAAAAGAAAAACCGTCTCAAGACAGTCCCTAACAGCGCGGGGAAACAGAAAAAACTTATCAGGGAAAAGTCTAGTGTGAACTCTGGGGAAGAGAGGACGACAAGAAGAAACACTTGGAAAAAGGGGTACTCCCGTCACCGAAAGATTCGGGGGGGCACTTAAGAAACGACTCGATTAGAGGGAAAAATCAACGGAACTTGAAAAAAAAAAAAAAAAATCGCGTGTGGGCGAAACCGGCGCAAAGGGAGAAGTCCCGAAAAAAAAAGGTCTGGAGAGCCCGGAAGAGGGTTCTCAGGATCGTAAAAAAAAAAAAAATTTCAAAAAGGGAAGATCGGGAAGCTCTGGGGACCCAGCTGAAAAAGGGGGGGAGTGTATCACTGAGGAAAAAGTCCAAAGGCAAACCTCCGAAAGAAAGAAGAGAAGAAAAGGGGGGGGGGTTGACCTGAGGGGTGCGGTCACAACCAAACACTGAAAAAAAAGAACAAAGAAAAAAGAAAGATTGCCAAAGGAGAATCCAAAATTAAAGGCACAGCGAGCATTTGCTTGAAGTGCCGATTCCAGAGACACCCGAGGGCACTAAAAATCTACCGAGGCAAACCCGTCCAGGTAATCACACAACGTCGTTTTCAGGACGCTGAAAAAAAAAAAAAGGTCCTATGAACCCTTCAGTGAAAAGAGGGGGGAAGTCCCGAACAAAACAAAACGTCAAGAGGGGGGAGAGGGGATGACCACCATTGAAAAAGGACCACCCCGGACAGAGGTGGCCAGAAAAAGGCAAGCATATTCAAAACCCCAACTAGGATAGGGAGGAAAAAAAAAATCGCTGGAAAAAAAAGGGGGAGAAAAAAGGTTATGCACATCAGCAAAAAAATGAATGGAAGGGGGGAGGGCAATGTGGGGGGGCCCCCAACCAAATTGTCCAAAAAGCAAAAAAAGAGGGGGAATGGGGGGGGGGGGACAAAAAACGGCAATACCAAGGTTGAAATCTTGTATAAAGAGGGACAGTGAAGAAACGGGGAAAAACTCAGGGACAGCCGATAGGCAAGAGACTTGAAAAGGGCTGACACGGGAAAATGAAACAGGGAGAAATGGAGGAGGACAACATGATCAAGGAAAGGCCTAACGGGAAAAAAAGGGCAGTAGATTGTGAAAAAAAAACATCAAAAGACACCAATCGATCTTCAAAACCCTTTCTCGATGAAAATAAGCGGGGGCCTAAAATTGACCGGGGAGGGACTATCTTCTGGAGACTCAGGATCATAATCCCCCAGGGAGGGCATTCTGGAAAGGATCTGGGAGCAACGTGGGGTAAAAATCAAGAAAAAAAAGGGGGAGCAACCCGGATCTTCCGCGCAAAACCAGGAAGAAGGTAGAAGGCCAAAAAATTCAAAAAAGGTGAGGAGGGCCGCTGGGGGAAAGGTTCCTCAGACCGAGCGACTTCCAGGGGAACAGGGAATAGGGGGGGAAAAGAATCCGGGGGGAAAGAGAAAACCGTGGTCACCGGGAAAGCAACCTGTGCGAAGGGAGACCAAGACAGACCGAAAAAGTCCGGAGATGAGACGGGGGGGGGGAACGGGGGCCTCTCACAAAAAACGCGGTGGAGTCGCGATTGGCCACAAAAAAGGCAGTTTCACCATCAACGGCTTGAGGATCGACAAAATGAAGGGGGAAAAACAAAAAAACCTGTCCGAAGGAGGGAGAAACTCAAAGGGGAAGGGGGGAATTGTTGAAAAGAGGGGAGGACTGTTGAAAAAGTCGTTCAGAGGCCAAAAATGATGGGGGAGAGGGAAAAACGGTGGGGCAAAATGTTTGAGATACGGACTCAAATAATTTGGGGATCGGGCCTCTTCAAGGGGGAAAAGCAGTGGGAGGACCACAAAGATCCAATGGGGACCCAAAAAAAAATCGAAAAGGGAAGAACCCCGGGTAGGAATTGGGTTTGGGGGGGGGAAACTCAACTTCTAAACTTGATGGGTGAAAAAATCCTTCACAGAAAAATAAGCAAAAAACAAGAAAGAAAACCTCCAATTACGGAAGAAAAACAACCTTAAAGAAAAAATCGTGCAAAAAAAAAAAAAATCTCAAAGCAAAAGAAAAACGACAAGACGCAGGAAACCGTGACAACGGAATCAACCTCCACGAAAAAAAACTTGTCCAACTAGCCAAAGAACTTGGCGTTCAGGGGGAAAAGGGCAAACCAGCCGAGGGGTAAAAGGGAACGGTTAAAAAGGGCCCGGCGAAACTTACGGCACCAGAGACCTGGCAAAAACGTGTCAAATCCGCGGTAAACAAAGCAAACACGGGGGAAAAAAAAAAAATCCCCAAGGGGAGAAAATCCGAAAGGACAAAAAAAACCCAAAAAAACGAAAGAAAAAGAAAAAAATAAGAAAAAGGCTTTGGAAAAAAGAGGAAATCCTGGGGTCTCTAATCGGACCTTGGGGAAGGCTACAAACTGGAAAAACTGGATCGATAGTTCAAGGAAAATAATGCTTCAGAATGAAGTCCTGGCTGTTGGAAGGGGGAAACGCGGTCGGTGACTACCCGGTCTTAGAAGCAAAAAAAATGGCCAACCGAATGAAAAAGAAAACTCAAAACCACAAAAGAAATCCATTAAAAAAAGAGACATCCAAGGGGAAAAAAAAAGAATAGAAGAAAAAACGGACTACAGAAAAAGGGGGGGAGAGACAATGCCTAAACGGAAAATTTTCTATAAAGAGGAAAAGATTCAGAAAAGCCAGGGGGCACGGGAAAGGGTTCCCAAGGAAAAATCGGGGGAAAAAAAGAGTAATAATTTGGGAAAGGGGAAAATACCTACCAAAAAAGTCAAAAAAAACCTATCAACCTCTACATTAAGAAAGACCGGACACTAAACCCCAAAGGGGGACGCAAAAAAAAAAAGGTCTGGGGGGGAAATCGAGGTCTGCATGAAGTGGTGAAAACGACATGCAAGAAGACGGGGGAATCCAACTGTAAAAAAAACGCTCTAGTCCCTGGGGGGTCGGAAAAAGAAAAGCGTCTTGAAAACGCTTGGGGGGGATTCCTGGGGAAGAAATCCGGGAATCCCAAAAAAACCGGAACCTAATGCTTCTGGAAAGATAAACCCATCAGGGAACTGCGGTTTAAAATCGCCGACCGACGGGAAGAAGAAATAGCCCTCCAGGATAGGGGTATCGAAAAAGGGGGGATTGAAGGGAACTCAAAAAAACACCGATTCCCAGAAAAGGGTCACTAACAAGTGGGCGACAATACAGTTGAAGAAAAACCTGAGGAAGGGGAAATAAGGTAACTCAAAACGTGGGGGAGAAAGGTCCTAGGGGGGCCGGAAAGTAGATGACAACCATTCCTACCTACGGGGAGAGTTCCTAAAGAAAAGAAAACGAAGGGGATCCCAAAAAAAGAGGTGAAAAAATTTCAAAGGGAGGAACTGGCCGAAAAAATCAAAACTGAAAAGAAGGGTGGATCAGGATAGGCGAAGGGCCACAAAGCAATATCAGAAAAAATGACAAGGAGGAAATATAATGTAGCTAACCTCTGGGGAAAAAAAAAAAAAGGGATCCGGGTGGGAAGTCAAAACTGCTAAAAAAAAAAAAGATGCGCGTAAAATATTATGCAGAGGGGGGGGGGAGGACTGGAGGACTATCCTCAAAGAAAATGAAAGAAGTAGAAGACAAATGGGGTCCCTTTGAATCCGGGGGGACAACATTCAAAAAAGGGGATGGGCATTCAAAGAGGGGAAAACCAGCCTCTCGGAAGAAAACAGGGGGGGGTATCTATCAACACCTGAAAGTTCTCGAAAGGGAAAAGGGAAATCAAGGGGCATAAACCGCGAGGACAGCGCACTTAAATGCAGGGGGGGAATTTTTTGAAAGAAGGCTGGACCTTCAGGAAAAAAAGGAAGAAAATTACACGGGGAAGGGGCGATCGGGGGGTTCGTGCACGGCCCAACGCGCCGAAAAAGCTTGCAAAGTCCTTCAGGGAGGGTGCAGCAAAAAACTCATGAGAAAGTGGCAACAAGAAAAGAAAGGGGCTCCCGTACAAATTCAGGGAAGGGGAACACTAGATTAAAAAAAAGGAAGAAAATTCAGCGATCCCGCCAATTGGGAAAAAACCACCAAGGTTGGGGGGAAACCGGTGAAGTGTTGGGAAAGAAGAAAAGTGGCGCGAGAAGGAACCGGGGAGTCCTGGCATAGTCCGAAAAAAAAAAAAAACATAATCATGTGAAAAATTCCGGGGGTGACCCCATGCTGGGGAAAGAAAGCGAAAAAGGAAAAACTCCGGATTCATGAAAAAGACAAATCACGGCTGGAAAAAAAAGAAGATCAGCCTCAGGAAGAAGAGCTCAAAAGGGGGGATTGCAGTGTCGGGACTCGAAAAAAAAGGAACGAAAAGGTGGGTCGGGTCGTCCAGATTCGGAAAAAAGGCCAAATCGCATAAAAAGACGAAAAAGGGAAAAACGCCCAAAGCGGACGCAACCAACGGCCTAAAAGGGGAAAACGGCATAGTGACCCAACCCGCACGCTCGAAAAAAAACGCAAAAAACAGGATCTGCAAAAAACTCCAAAAAGCCGGTCGACAAGGTGGGAAGAGGAAAAAAACAACTCCGGCGCGGCAGTAAGAGCAAACTCAGGGGGGTTTTCTCGAAAGTTTGATGCGCAACCCTGCCTTCCGGGTCGAAAAAAAGACTTTAGGGAAAAAAAAGGATCGATCGAAAAAAAGCCAAAAAAGGGAAAAACATAAAACAAATTTATATCCAAGGATCAAGGAAATTTATGGGGGGGGCGCAAAGAAGGGAAAAAAAAAGCTTGGTGGGAAAAAGAAGGCCCAGAGGCCCCAAAGGGAGTAGTCGTCGTGTTTTAAAGATTGAAAGAGGGAAGCTGGAATTGGAAAAGGGTCGGGGAAAAACCGCAAGGTTCAATAATTGTCGGGCCGGGGGGGGCTGGAGGGTTCGGCACTACAAAAAAAAAAAAGGAAGCACGGGGGGGGGAAGGGGGGGGTTGTCGCAACGGGAGGGTTGGTCTCGAATCTCAATCAGGAGGGGAGGGTTGGAAAAGGGAAATCCTCCGGGAACGAATCTTTGGGAGAAAAAAAAACAGAAAAACGTGCAAAAAAAAGGGAGACCGATCCGCACAATTCGCCGGCCCAAAAACAAACTCGACAATCCAGAAATTTTGACGGACCGCCAAAGGGAAAACTAAAAAGGCTCCGCAGAAAAGGGTCCAAAATTCAGGGAGACCGCCTTGGGAGGGGAAAAACATCCCCTCGAAGGGAGAAAGGGAACTTAAAGCTTAGGAAAAAAAAACAATATTCAAAAAGGGAGCTCCGAACGGGGAAGGAAAAGCGAACGCAAGTTCCAAGACTCATAAAAAAGGGGGAAAATATCGAGGGAAGAAAAAGTCTTATGTCGGGAGGGAATCAAGAAAAACCTATGGGGGGGAAAACGCAAAGAAAAAAGTTGGGAAGAGACCAGTACCTGAACCGCCGAAGCTCTTACGTTGAAAAAAAAGGGGAGAGATTTGCTAATCGCTGAAGGGACCTCCCAGAGAGGGGGGGTCACAAAAAGGCTGGCGCTGGAAGAGCAAGGGGGAAGAAACGTTTAAAGAAAGCGCATATCAAAAATGAAGAATCGAACTGTGTCCCAAAAAATTTGGAGCCTGAATCAGAAAAAGACTAAAAAAGGAAAAAATCATCACGAAAAAACCAAAGGGAACTGGGCCGATGGGGTCATGTATGGGGCGGCCATTCAAACCCCAACCAGCAAAGGGGCCAACCAAGGGGAAGTTTCGGAGGAAAAATGTGGGAAAAATAAAAAAAAAAAACTGGCCCAAATAAAAGCCGGGGAAGGAACTCAAATGCCCTACGGCTTCCCGAAAGGGGGAAAACCAACCGTTTCGGGTTGGAAACGTGATGAAAACTGGGGGGAAATCTCGAAAAAAAAATCCCAAAAAAAGTTCAGGGAATTGGGGCCCCTTAACAAGGAGGGGGGAAAATATTTCAAAGAGACGACCGTCGCAACCGAAGGAGGGGAAGGAAAATTGCCAAAAAAATTGGGGGGAAGGGAAACAAAAAAAGAAAAGGGGAAAAATTCA
>Ga0179593_1339938_pt1 | contig 16057 bp, 17 predicted proteins | sample CZODoug2_1_08_16_FD_185931 | JGI IMG/M metagenome (GOLD analysis project Ga0179593, IMG submission 185931) | Vadose zone soil fungal communities from Angelo Coast Range Reserve, California, USA - CZODoug2_1_08_16fungal (PacBio error correction) | ecosystem: Environmental > Terrestrial > Soil >...
CAGGGAAGGGGGATAAGGCTGTAGGAAACAGGGTTGTTTAGATCTCTGGCGACGTTGATAAATCAAGGGGGAAGACCCTCCTGATATAAGAGGAGCAGAGAGGAACCTCTTAAATGTTCGGAAAGTATCTAGTTGTTGATCCTCCAAAAAAAAAAAGGGAAACCGTCTTTAAGAGGGGGGGGGAAAAAACGGAGAAAGAGATTCGATGAGTTGCACATTATCCTCAGGTTTGAAACAACGTTCCCGGAAGATCAAAGGACGGAGAGAGAAAAAAAAGAAGGCTCTCGGGATATCAAAGTGAGGGAAGGGAACATCCGAAATTTATTGGTATGCGGGTGGGGAGGGGGACAAGCCCTTGAAGGGGGGGAGAGAAAAGAAAAAAAAGGGAGGGGCCTTTTCTCGACTCCTTGCAAGAGTAAACTGAGTGCCCCGGAAGACTAACTCGGGTCGATATAAGGGAAAATAGGGGAGGAATAACAGAAGAAGAGGGACCTCTATCGCTACATGTAAGGAAGACGAGCCGGGGGGAAACGCAAAGGAAGGAAGAAATACGCACTAAAAAAAGGTTTCCGACGTACAAAGGTTGGGGGTGGCATTAGAAAGTAAAACAAACACACCGAGCGATTGGCGGATGCAAAGGGGAACGAGGGGGAAAGAAAATACGAATCACCCGGAAAAAAGCCACTCCCAATATAGATATGAGCCTTTCCCCAAAGGATCAGAATAGAAGAGATCTCAAGGCCCGCCGTAATACGGCCAGGGACATGAAGAAAAGGAAAGGGGGAAGACAAAAGGAGCAAAGACGACAAGGGGGGGAAGACTTTCAAGGGGAGGTGCAAGAGAGGGAGTCATTAACGCTGGGTAAAAAAGAAAACTTCATGCCACCGGAGGGGGGAAGGGGGAAAGGAGGAAACAGGCGAGGACCGAGACACTTATGCAAGAAGAAGGCGAGGTGGAGAAGGGGAACGCCTGCGGTGAGGGAAAGAAGTCCCCTTAAGACCCGGGAGTGTCGACGTCGGAGTCGCAGGGGGGGGAAAGATCTCAAAAAAAACGTGGCAGAGATAAGGTGGCAACGAACCAGGCGCGGCGGGGAGACGACGGAAGGGGGGGAGGGACAAGAGGGGGGGGGTATCGCCCTCCCTCGTGGAAAACCCCGAGATAGCTGACCGTACTTTAAAGTGAGAGGGAGATTATGAGAGTGGAAGATGGAATTACTTCCAGTCTAGGCGGAAAGGTTAGGATTAAGGCTAACGTGCACAAATGAGACTGAGTGAGAAAAAGGATAGACCGTTTAGAGTGGCAGCTATCAGGAAGACTCTAAAAGGATGTGAATAGGGACCCAGAGCAGAATGAAGACAACTTTGGCAAAATTACCAGTCACATAAAAAGCCCTCTTAAATTTTGAATTAGTGGTAGGGTGAGAATGGGAAGAAGTTCTCAAAATGGGGGAAAAGCATCATCTTTTGTCTTCGGGAAGGGGGGAAAGGCGAGAACTGGGGGGATGCTTGGTCAGGATACTTACGGGGGGCTTGGAATCAGTATCGAATAGGAGGAGGCTAAAGTCTGAAATTATAAAATAAGAGGAGTGGAAAGGAAGGTAAAGGTTGACATAAAAAAAGAGACAGCCATGTCTCTAGAATATAAGAGGTTGTTTCCCCAGGGATCAAAAAAAAAGGTGGGGGGGGGGGGGGGGGGGGTTGCGGAAAAAGGGGCTTTAGGGTCGAACTTATTCGGGGGGGGGTCCAAAAAATGTAAAGGCAGGAAGAGTAGATGCAAACCAAATTCGAAGCTTCACCGAAAAAGGGGGGACTTTGAAGTCCTCTCCTAAGGAAGATGGGGGGACAAGGTCTCGTCCTGATTAAGGCGTATTTGGACATCTCAAGGAAGGCCACTGCTTCCTTTCGTGAACCTAGCGAAGAAAGGGGGTATCCATCAGGTCCTACCATCCGTGGAAGCAGACGTATCAAGGAGCTCGGACGAACCAGGGCTGCTTGTAAAGTGAGAGAATCGGGGGGAGCTGGAGGGGAATGTCAACAAGCAGAGAACGAGGTCCGGAACAAAATGCCCTGTGCAGGATTTCTCGCGGCGGGGAAGGGAAACCCAGTGCAGGAGTGGAAGAGGAAGCGTTGCAAAAAGGCCCGGAGAGTGTCTCAGCGGGTCAGGTAACAAAGAGAGGTCAGCAGAGAGTCACCTCACGGGGAGAGGGGGGGGTACGGGGAGGGGGAAAACGCAATAAGAAAAAGATCTGGGTCCTCGAGCAGAATAAAGGATGGCTCCATGCTTAACGGGAAGAAAGGGGATCCGCAGGAGGGAAGGACCGATGGTGGGGTGTAAGAAAAGAGAGAAGGAACCTAGAAGTCTTCCAAGGTGGGGTGCCCGGCCGGTGCAGAAAGAATCAGAAGAGAGAGGGAGGATTGCAAGAGGAAATAGTCAGGTCCAAGAAGGGATGCCTGAGGAAGAAAAACAGTCTGGTTAGAGGGAACAAGGGAGCGTTAAAAGCCGGTGCAGTTGGGGGAAAGGAAAGTGCTGGGAAAAAGCAGGGGAAACACAAAGATCTCAAACAAAAACACAAAGTCCTATCTCCGAGCTGATTACCTCTAAATAAAAAAAAAGCTTGAATTGTTCTCAGGGGGTGGGGCTAAAGATTGGAGGGGAGGACACGTCTATACAGGGCTCTCGAAAAGAACTCGGTCAGGTTTCTTTAAACTGTATCACCTACAAAACTTCCGGGTCTCAGCAGTCCAGGGGGTAGAGGAAGGAAAGGGAGGGCAGAGAAAAAGAAAGAAAAAAGGATCTAACACTGAGTCTCTAAAAAAAGGTATTCATAGCACCTTCGTCTGGCCGACTAATAAAGGGCAGGACGGCCGAGCCTGACCCGCGAAAGAGGGGGGGGAAATTGAGGAAGCTTTGGAGCCCAAGACGAAAAGGGGGAAACAATACCAGGAGCACTACCCCAAGATCGGGGGGGAAGCAAAAAAATAAACTTTAAGAAAACGAAACCCGTAGAACGAAAGTTTTTTTCCTTGGAGTTCAAGGGCGTGGGGTGAGGGGAGGCTGCGGGAAAAGTTGGCGGGGGGGAGACGAAGGGGCAGGGGGGGGACAGGGGTCGCCCTTTAAACTTCGGAAAAAAAGGGTGACGAAAGGGTTCAAAGTCCCTGAAAGTAAAAAAGGATAACGCATACCGCCAAGGAGGAAAGGAGGAAAGAGGGGAAACGCGTTCTCATGAGAACCTGCGAAAAGTGTAGTTCGAAAGTTGATTCACAAAAGCATCAAGAGGGGGGTCAAAACATCGCGGACGGTATATAGGGGGGAAGAAGATGAAAAAAAGGGGGGGGAAAAAGATAGACTCCTTAAGGCAGTCTTGTGAGAAATGTAGCATCAGAGCGAAACGCCTGTCTCCCTAGTCAATAACTGCTCTAATGGAACCATAGGGGAAAGAAAGTTTGGTTGGGCCAAAGTTCTAAACAGGGGGGAGTCCTGCGGGAGGTACAGCTCTGGGTGACCCTTATCCGCACGGGGGACATAACTTGGAAAGAACCCTACTCAGCGGAACGGACCCGTAATCCGTGTCTCTACTCATGGGGTGGAATGAGAAGTATCGACATTTGCATGGATGTTCTTCTTCCACGTAAAATCATCAATGCCCAAAGCACTGCCAATAAAAAGGAGGGACGGCGAAAGGGGGAATCACGGTCGTCTTAGATGAGTTTCGGAAAAAGAAATGTGGAAATCAGGGGCTAGAAGGGGAGTAAGGGCTCAGTCACTAAGGGGGGGGACTGGCGCTCAGTTGAAGTCTTACCTTCTTAAAATTCCATCTTAAGGTTAGGGAAGGAGTCAAGCCTTCACTTTTGGATCTCTTTTACAGGCTTCAGCAACGGGAACTAAAAAAAAGCTTCAAACTTCTAACATAGAAAGATAGCCGAAGGCAAGGGGCAGAGGACCCACGAAACAAGCGGGTCGGTACTTTCTAGTATGTAAAAAAAGAAAACAAACCTCTGAGTGAAAGACACAGTGAAGGGGAAGGGAAGCTTCGTCCTTAAGGCCTATGCAGGATCCCGTTCAAAAGATAAAAATCAGCAGCGACGCTAGAAAACTCTAATAAGGAGCACAAATGGGGAGGAAAGTATCGACTTCTCAAGCGGCGACATCCAAAGAAGGTAAAAGTGGACACTCTTTGCAGGAAAGCACCCGATAAAAGATGGGTCAATGCTCCGAGACGGATCTAGAAGAAGGCCGTGGTTCGCGAGAAGGGGGAAAGGAGAGGAGGAAGCTCAGAAAACCTGGAAGTCTCTAATGAAGACAGAGAAAGGGAGATGGTTGGGGGAAAAACCCTATCGAAAAGAAACCCAGCTAAATTTTTGCTGACTTCTCAAAGAAAACTTCCGAAAGCTCATTCGCGTTCAGCAGAGGAAGCAGGCATTAGAGAGAGGGTGGGGGGCACCTGCGTTGACCCGGAACAAGGACCACCCTAGAGACTCGACCGAAGGATCCGGGAAGGAAAATGGCCATGAAAGCCCCCCGTCATTAAGAGGAGGGGAACCTGTTCAACGTCCTATTTCCAATCAAAGGCTCTGTCCCGGCTCCCTTATCTCAGCTGCCTGAGCCCAAAAGGGCCGCGGAACCGAGGCCTAGAATAATGGGTAAAGAAGGGGGCCTCATTCAATCAAAGCCAAAATGCTATGTTAGGAAAGAGCTCAGGGGAAAAAATAAAATCGAAAAATGCGGTAACTGAGAAAGACGATAAAAAATTTTGGGCAGGAAGGAGAAAAATTTGGGGCAAGAGTAAAAACATAACACAAAAGGGGGGTCGGTCCCACTATAAGGGGCGTGGGTATGGCTGGAGAAAAAAATACTGATGAGACATCACAATTCAAAAAAGTCTGAGGCGTCTAAAAGTGCGAAATGGGGCTCCAGGGCGCTCAAAGGGAAGAGAGAGGAGCAAGAGACTGCTTCCCCGCGAAGTCCCGGTTTTTCGGGGGACAAGTAAAGGAGCGTGCCACCAAAAAAAAGGAACGGAAACTGGGAAAGGCCTTCAAAAGGACCGAAAAAACAGAGGGACTCAAGGGGACTAGGATCGGGTTCCGGTAAATCTGGATTATCAACCTCTCAAAAGGAAGCGGAATCCAATAGAAGTCTTCTTCCCAGGAGCGATTGGGGGTACGGAAAACCATACCTCTGATAAACGGATCGTGGACCGATCTGGGGGTTAGGAGGGGTACTTTAAAACCATGGTCCGTGGTCCCATTAGCTCTCACCCCCGGGGAAAGGGGGGGGCGGGGACAAATGAAGGCAACTAGGAGTTCCTGCAAAAAAACAATACACTGTCGAATGAACAATCTCTGGGAAAATCTCGATCTCATTACCTAAAAAGAAAAATCAGAAGCGGAGGAACGGAAAGCACCGAAGAAAGGGGAAGATAAATTGAAAAAACCAGAAAGGGTTCCGCTGGGGTATAAGTGACATGTTAACTGGAGGAGGGGAAATACCCCCACTTCGCGGACGCGCATCATTCAAGAACGACTAAACTAATCCTGCATCTCTCTAAGAGGCCGGTCAAGGGGGGGGTAGCCAAAAAATTCTTAGAAAAAAACTTAGGAACAGGGGGGGAAGGGGGTTAGGAAAAACAAAAACTGATGGGGTCCCAAATGAAGCTTCGGGGAACAGCATGAAAGAAACTCGAGAAAACGCCGGAGGTTGTTGGTTCGCGGTAAAAAAAGACAAAGATCGGGGAAGAAAGACTGGGAGAGGGGGCGCGGCGGGGATGAGAGAAAAAGATTACGCAGCCTCTCGCAGAACACACCTCTCGACGCAAGAAACACAAATAACACAAACACACAAAAGCCACGCTTGGGCGAGGGGCTCAGAATCAAAGGCCTAATCTTTAGGCTTGGTCGCAGTGGAAGAATAAAGGCAAGACGTGAGAGAGACTGAGGTAAAGATTGAACCTAAAGTAAGGGAATCTGCAGAAAGAGAAAAACCAGGCGGAGGAGGGGGGGACGCACGCGTATCATAAAAGGGAGGAACTTGTTAAGGGGGCTAGGAGAGAATGAGTGGGTACGGGCTCAACTTCACTCTATAAAACTCGTCGCGGAACAGACGGACGACGAACAACGCGTCAGGGAGGGAACCTATACTCAAAGGGTGAAATCAGACCAGTCACAAAGAGTGGGTAGACGAGGTCCGGGACAAAAAAAGGTAAAGGAAGGAAGAAACTCAAAAGCCGGGGGTGTCAACATTCTCAGATGTGGGGAAAGAACTCGGGGGAAACTCAGCGCAAAATGATAGGGCAAGGGCGTCTCCGTCGACTAGAGAGGGGGGGTAAATAAAGAGCGAGTCACTGGGGGGAACGAAAAGGAGGTAAGCGTGATAACCCAGCGCGAAAAAAATCTGCGCTTGAATGAAGTGAATGACGATTGGCGCGTTGCCGGACACTCCGCTTGAATATAAAAGGGGGGGGGAGCTCGAGATCAAAAACGGAAAGAATCCGCGAAAACAGCGAGAATTGAGTAGGAGGAATTGAAAAATCACCTACCAATATGAACCTGAATTTGGGAGGAAGGCAGACGTGCAACAGAGCCTCATTGCCACTGAAAAAATATGTGCAAGCAAGACGTATACAATCGAAGAACTTCGAAAAAAATAAAAGGCGCGGAAGACCTCCAAACAGGAAAGGATCTGGGTAATAAATGATGAGCTTAAAAGATCATATTGAAGAAGCAACGAAGCACAACGGAATTGGAGGAGTCGGTGCAAGGGGGACAGGGGCGGGGGCCGCCTTCAAAAAAAAAAATCCATTAGTTTAGGGAAATGAGCAGGGGAGAGCGGGAATTTAAGGAACTTCAATGAGGAGAGAATAACGGCTCTTAAGGACAAAAATTAGGGGGATATAGAGGGAATCAAAATAAAAGGTCCACCGTGAAAATTAGTATCAAATAAGGGGTACGCTAGAGTATAAGAATAACAAGTAAGAAAAAAAAAAATTCCTCACTGGTATACCAAACTTAGACTTAAAAAGTTGGAGCGATTCAAGCTCACTGGGGCACGGGCAGATGGGGTCACATGCTTTATAACGAAAAAGCAGACTTTAATAGAAAACGCGTAACTTTAGAGCGGAAAGGAATTACGACTGTAAGAAGGCCACAGACAAAAGACGATTCTGAACCTTGAACCGTAAGTTCAGGAGAAGATCAGACAAGGGTCTTTGAAAATCCAGAGTGAGGGGAAAAAGCTCGTCGAGCTGAGTACAGGGGGTAAGACAGCAGGGGGACCGTGTCTATATCATGCTTTGAAGAAAAAAAAAAATGGCGTTCGAAGCTGAAAGTTCTTTGCACGGTTAAGGAAAGAAAGCACGAGTTTGGGAACACCACACGAGACTCAGGAAGGATGAGCTGAAAGGGAGGACGTAAAACTTCAAAATCTCTGATTAGAACGCCAATCCTTTGCAGGATTTCTAAAGATAGGGGAAGGGACCAGAGCCGGCGCCAGAGTCGGATGACTCGGAGACCAGAGTGAGAGGGAAGACTGGCCCAAGCGTAAGAAAAAAAAAAAAACCCGAGAGTTCCTAAAACCTCAGACAAGTAAAAGGGAGGGAAAGAGAAAAACGCGCAACAAGCGGGAAAGTGGAGTACGGGGACGGGCGCAACTGGGAGAATCGACGAACTAAAGCCTTTTCAAAAAAACTGCTGTGCCGCTGGAGGAGGGATTGGTCGGAGAGAAAGGTAGTTAGCACGGGCGCGACACCCGAAGAGGAGGGGAAAAGAAAGGTTACGGCCCTTGTATAAAAACTCCTGAAGAGGCGGGAGAGGACAGAAAAGGAGGGGCCGGACCGCGACGCTCGTATCTGGGATGAGGACCAAGAAACTCCAGGTCCTCGGACGGGTCTATACTGGCAGACTGGAAAAGTGGCGGCCTGCTCCAAGTCTGAGGCAAAGGAGAAACTCGTACCAAAAGATTCCTACATCGGAGTAGAGGAATAAGCGCCGCGAAATAAAACGGGGCGCCTGAAAAAATTTAGCAAGTTGCCCTTTAAAAAAAGGGAAAATCCTTGGAGCCAGGGAAGGTCATAAGGGAAGAAAGAAACGATATCACGATCGGGAGAGGGAAAAACCAGAGCAAGAAAGGGTCGGTAAAATGCTAAAAACTCGGAGCGGTGGGGGATGTAAAAGTTCGGCGACGCCATAGGCAACACCCCTTCAAAAAAACAGGATCGAGCTTAGGAGAGAAGAAGGGGAGGAAAGACGTTGAAAATCACTACCATGCGGGGAGTTGACATCGTACGGCCGTGTTCAAGGGGGGATTAACGCATCGGGCCCACTGGACCAGTAGCAATAAACTAAAACGCCCAAACCCGAGGAAAAGAAAAAGTTCGGGGTGCCGAAGCGGCAAAATTCGATAGAAAAAGGATGGCACTATCTCCACAAAGGTACGCTCTCGGGATCCAGCGCACTACTCATCAGGAAAGAGAGTCATCAGGTTTGTCAAATCAACGAGGAAAAAAAAAAAAACAAATAACGGGAGGGAAATGAACTACTTTCTTTTTCCCGCGCTAAAAAGAAGAGCGCCGTAAGGGAAGGATCAGTCGACGAGGGAGGGAAGTGAACACAGTAAGTCGGGGGCGTAGCCGAGTAGAAGCCAGCAACCACTCAAAAAAAGTCCCAGAAAAAGGTACGTTTTTTTAAATTTTGTGGAGGGGAGATGGATTGGGAAAGATGGAAAATTACAAAGCCACAACATCCCACCGACCTAAAAAACTCTAAAAAAAAAGCAACTCTGTAATCAACAAAAGTGATATTCAGAGGGGGGGACGCAGTTCTTGCTGGTAGGCAAAAAGATCGGGGGGAAAGGACGAGAGAGGAAGGAGACTTGTAACTAAGTCTGGCCTCTCCCAAAAACAAAAAACTAAACCACCGCGAGAGGACGTCTATCTTAAGGTGTCTAGGTTGAAAGGAGGAATGGCCAACAGAAGGACGAAGAGGAGCGCGGGATAAAAAACACGATGGAGGATTAAAATATATACTCGAAAAGAAACTTTGAGCACTCACGTAAAATAACCATCAAGATAAAGGGAAGAGAAGGCTCAACCTCGGTTGCACTGGCGATGACTGTGTGCGATGACCAAAAACAATCTAAACCCTAACGAGTCTACCCACAATCTCTGCATACAGAAGAAAAAAAGGAAATACACCCAAGGGGAAATATCTAAACATTTTGTTCGCTGAGCAGAAGGGCTGAGGGCGGGGATGGGGGGGAAGGGGGAGGGTGTGGCGCGCAGGGGTCTGTGGGCATAGACGGGCCAGCCGTTACTTCCAAACAAACTTTCATTAACGCTCAAAAGAACAGCTCGGAAAAATGAGGGGAGGCATAAACAAAAGAGGAAGGGGTTGGGGACTGACCCGAAAAAAAGAAAGATGGGGGGCGAGAAGAAGCGCGCTTGTTGTTTTGCCAAAATAAGGAAAAAAAACAGAGCTTGGCCCTCCAGGAAGCACGTAAGATATTCAATAACAAAATCGCCTCAAAAAATGCGATGATGAGCGGGGGGCGAGAGGAAAAGTGGAAGCCATCCAAATTTGCGAAAAGGAGTCCTGCTAAAGAATTGAAGACTAAAAAGGAGATGGGGGGGGTGACTCCTGGCGAAAGCGCAAAGGGAAGGCTTTCAGGAACGCTACCTGGTTTGATCAGGGAAAAAAATAGAGGACTAACAAAGAATTCAACTATAAAGAAGCGTACGGATTGCACCGGGAAAAGTGAGAAGCGCCCGGGACAAATGGGTCCATAAAGCAAACGGGAAGAGCTTGATAGGGGGCGCCGACAAGTGCAGCGAAAAAAAAGAGCAAGGCAAAACATGGCACATCCCCGGTGCTAAAAAACCTCTTACTAACGGCGGCTTCCAGGAAGAGTAGGGGAGAGAGAGACCGGGGAATGCGAGAGTGGAACGGAACGGAACAAGGGGGGCGACGTCCGTATTGGAAGGAGAAATTCCAGGGCCCAAGAGAGGGAGGGAGGCTCCGGGGGGGGGCCAGGGCCGGGGGCGGGGGGTTAGGGAGTGAAGAAAGCTTCATCGCATCTGCTCATTAAAGGGAATGCGACGCTGGGAAAAAACTCAGGAAACTACCCTTCCAAATGGAGAGAGCAGAATCAAAGAATAAGAAAAGAGCGCGGGTCCACGAAACAAAAAATGGAGACTGAAAAACTCGTTGTCAACGCCCACCTAACTGCTAAGCCTCTAAGGAGAACCATTGCCTAATATGCGCAGGCCCCAGAGGGAGAAGGAACCGGGATTCACTACAACCTCCTTAACTCTCAAAAAAAAACCCCCTTCAACCGAGAAAGACTTCGACAATAACAACGGGATTTTGCGGACTGCTTCGAAAGGCAAAAAGAAAAGACTAACTTTCCCGATTCGTTGTCGACCGAGGACAAAAAGAGGGAAGGTGAGGCTAACAGAGGAAGATCGTCATTCAAAAGACGAGCCGTTAAGCGTGGGTTAATACTCCTCAAATAAAAAGGTATCCAATGAGCCGATGAACTCGAAATTATAAAAGAGAGAAATAGGCGAAAGGGATGGGGGGCCGGGGGCGTCAATGCTTCAACTCAAAAAACGTCCGGCATCTCGCTCAGGGGGCTTAAAAGAAGAGGGGGGGGGGGTCCACCGCGGCGGCGCACGTACAAAAAAACGCAACGTGTGGCAGAAGTCAGGGAAAAACTCAAAAAAGCGAAGAGGGCTTCGGACTTTGAAAAGGAAAAGAAGACCGGGGGTAATCCGCCACAGGGCGAAGAAATCGTAAGAAATGAAAAAGCCGATAAAAGAAATCTTCGCGGGAGAAAGAAAGTTTAGGAGGGGAGGAGACCCGCGGGCGTAACGGATTCCCACCACGTCATCGTCTATAGTTATAGCTTTCATTAAGGGCGAGAGCTAATGAATACTCGGTTGGCGGCATAGGAAGGAACCCGATTACTCGGCACTCGGAACGGACCTAAAAGAAAAATCAAGGTTAAAAGAGAGGGGAAGAGGGAGGCAAAAATGTTGGTCGGCACGATACGTGCGTGATCAAACCGGGCACAGAGGTGATAACTTCCAGTCTAGGGAAGGGGGGTTTTGAGGAGAAAGGCGGAGATGATTCAAGAAGAACTGGGGAAGGAGGAGTGGAGGGAAAAATCTCTAAAAGGGGCCGGGAAAAAGGGAGCACGTATGTCGAACTCCTTCATTAGAATCTAAGCCCACTTCTAGAAGAAGAGGGGGCGAGCCGGACCGTGTGGTATCGACTGGGCGGAAGGAGGCCACAAAAAAAGGACACCGTCAAGATCAGAAGGTGCCAAGGGTAGGGAGGAGAGTTGGGGAGAGGGGGTACGGACATCTGCTATATAAGAAAACCAGGCACAACAAGGAGTCGAAGCTCTCGTTTCGAAGCAAAATCTGGAATACTTTCGCGATCGCGTTAGGCCTAACATGGTCTCCGGAGTAAGATAAAAGGCGGAACGCCGGAAAGGGGGGGGAAGTGGTAGAACCTACAAGTCCTGGACGGTGAAATCCGACCCCCTACAAAAAGGAGGGGGGCACACTTCGACTGGGGAGCGAGAGAGAGTCTGAATATTGCGAGGACGCCCACAGTCATCAAAAGCCGAGAAAGAAAACCCTATCATATCAAATCAAGGTCACATAAATTAGTAGGAGAAAGCTGACACAAAAATTCCGGAGATAACTTACCCTGACCAAACGGGAAATAGGGATGACTGAAGGGAAGGGAGACGGGAGGTGAAAAGGGAGAGGACACCAAAAAAGGCCCGATGGGGGACGTTCACCAAAAAAAGGTTAATGCCAGAATGAGGGAAAATTAGACACGCGTAATGGATTTAATTATTCCGGAAAACAAAAGAGTGAAAAAAAGGGAACGCGACGATGAGGGAGGTTCGGAGGCGGATGGGCTCACGATGAAATGAAAAAAGCAGAAAAGAGAACGATCCGAGTAGAAGAAAAAGAACACGAGAACGCGACAATAAAAGAAAAGGAATAGATCGAGGGAAAAAGCCGGGGACGGAGGAGAGGGTCACGCGAACTGGTCCCATTCCGGGAAAAATGCTCAAAAAGGGAATGGGAAAAAAGAAGGAAGAGGACCGGCAACCAGGTACCGGGAAGAGGACAGGGGGCTCAGACCAAAAGGCGGTCTTGGAGACGCAAAGAGCTTTTCGAGGCGTTCGGGGCAGGGGGATCTTGAGAAGGAGTTGTGGGGGAGGAGAGCTAAGAGAGGAGGCAGAGCGTAAGGGAAAATAAGCCATACTAACAAGCCGCTCTAGGGAGGAAAAAAAATGGCATCCAGTTGTCTGCTCACTCGCTCGAAAAAAAAATCAAGCTAGGCTGACGAAATTGGGGCAAGTCTCGGGAACAGTCTCGGGCTCCTCCAATCAGGTTTGGAACAAGCCCCCCCGTTGGGGGGAGTTAACTAAAAACTTGCCACGCACTCAAGGAAGAGGAAGGAGCCGCTGCCAAAAAACGTATTCCGGGCGACGGAAAGCGAAAAGCTCACGTGGCACGAGAACGAAGGACACGGGGGGAAATAGTTCGAAAAATCAAAACGGGGCGGAAAATCAATATCTGGGGGAGCACTTCAGACCTTTAAGGGTACGGGAAGGGGGGGATCGTCCCTCCGGGGATCTGGAAAAAGCAAAAAAAAAGAAGCAATCGACTTTACCTCCACCTGAAAAAATTGTTAAGGGTGTGACTACAGGGGGGAGGGCGAAACAAAAAAGAAAACATGGAAAAACGGCGCGAGGGTCCTTTCCCTGAGGGGAGTCAAACTAAAAAGCTAACGCAAGGGTAGTCCGAAAAGAAAGAAGAAGGAGGGGGTTCCATCCAAAAGAAGCGGACGCGGCTTTAATAAAATTCTAGACAGCAAACCCTTCAAAAAATCCAAAAGCTCACCTGAATGGCAGGTACAGTGGAGGGAAAAGTGCCATTGGTCCACGGGTGGAAACGAACGGACCGCAAAAATCGATACAAAAAGGCGCAAAAAAGTTTGCAGCAAAAAAGAGAAAACCTGACTAGCACATAAGGGAGCATCGGCAATTGGGGCGGAAAAGGAAAGAGAATGAAAAAAGATGAAAACCCTTGGATGGAGAGAAAAGACTCGACGCGACTCTCACAGCCAAGACCAAGTAGAGCCCTAGTTCCGGAACACAATGTAGGCTCTGAAAGAAAAGAAGAAGAAAAAAGTTTAAAAGTAGGGGGAAGTTCTCAGGGGGCAGGGCCGATATTGAGGGAACTAAACTCGAGGGGAAGGCCTCACCTCCTTTTCAAGGGTAACCCCCGGTTCAAAGAAAAAAAAAGAAGAAGGGAAAGGTACCTACTCTGGAATTGGGACGGAAGCTCAGCGCGCAGGGGGGGGGGATCAATATGGCATCATCATAGGCCTAAAAGAAGGGAACGAGGAGGGAGGAAGCATAAAATTAGAAGTGGATCGCCAGACGGCGAAAAAGTGGGCCATCATTGGCGGGGGTCAAAAGTAAAAAAAAAGGAGGGCGCATACTAAGAAAAGGGAAGGGGAAAAGGAGCCCGCCAGAGGGGGGAAACACCAAATCTCTCTAAAAAGCTAAGAGCAAACTGAAAAAAGGAGATTCTGACGGTTACTGATCACGACCAAAACCAAGGCGACTATGGAAAGGGATCTCACTGCGAGGGGAAAGAGAACTTCAAGCAGGATCAGATGAGAGTGCACGAATGCAGTGAGATGGGCGAGCCTGGCCATCGAGATAAGAAATCCCTCGGGAAAAAAAGAAACTCCGGAGCAGACAGCAATTGGAGAGAGGTACAGAACTCGAAAGGGAAAGTGGGACTTCGGGGGAGCGACTGGAAATTCGGGAGTCATCCCAGAAGGGGGTCTAAAAGGATGCTGCGTTGGCGTCTGGGAGGAAGGACTGAGGGGTCGGACATTAAAAGCCTGGACTTTCAAACAGCGTGAAGATTCGGGCGTTGATCAGACTCAAGGAGGGGAAGGGGAACAATGAGCCGTGGGAAGACTCACAACTGAAAGAGTCAAACGTCCAGCTCGAGTTATCGGGGGAGAGGAAACAGGCCTAAAGGTAATATGAGTTATGAGTAGAAAGAAAGGGGAAAGAGTATGCGCCATTTAATAAAAGTCAAGGAGTCAAGGAAAACATGACAGGGATGGGGGGCAGAAGAAAGAACGCGAAACAGTGGGCACAGTCCCGCTTAACCGCAGACCGCGATTTCGTGCGCGCCACCGGCTGTGGACGGACAATACTAAGCCGCTTGACACAAGGACAGGTTACTGGAAGGAAGAAAGAGAAGAGCGGGCTAGCAAGGGGACCGTATCCGGATAAAAAAAAAGTGGATAGCGCAAGAATCGGAAGATCCTTTGGGACATCTCGACAGCACCGGGCAATGTTGGACAAAGAAGGGGAGAGACTCCTCCACAGGCTACGTTAAAAAAGGTGAATACCCGACGATGTCTGATTTTGCTCAGAAAAGGTCAGTTAAAAAACGGGGGAAATGAACAAAGTAAGAGTCGGGAAAAAGCGTTCAGCGCCCGCTTGCGCCAGGCGGTGACAAATCCCATGGTCAGGGGGAACATGAAACAAAAAAGGACATGGAAGAGGGGAGGACAGGGGAGTTCGCTATAACGACTGGAATTTCTCTCACGTTAGAAGGTACACTAAAGAGATGCATAAGACTGGAGATAGGCGTAAAGAGGGGAAAATCAACTAGGGGGAATACTCGGGCAACGAGGGTGTGCCATTAAAAGTTTGGTCAAAAGGGGGAGAAAGTTCGAATCTCTAAGCCAAAAACAGTATCAGGTGAGGGAGGGAAGGAGGGGATCCGAAGGGGAAACAAGAGTTTACGATGAAACAAATTAGCGTGCCGGTAAAGAAGAACGGCAAGTTGAATACTGCCACAAGGAAAAATCGACAACCCGCCAACCGCACGGAATTCAAGAAGAGGAAGAAACAGAGGATGCTCAAGCGAAAAGGACCAACGTTTGTCGGTAGGCGGTTTGCGGCATCTTGCTTGGGGCCTAGAAGGAAGTCGTCAGCGAGTACTAGAGGGCGGGGAAAGTTAAGGGGGTAGGGGGGAAAAGAGGAAAAAAGAGGAGGGAACACCCGAGGGGACGCTCAGGAAAAGAGACTAAAATAACTTTTTTCTCTTGGGACTGTCCGGAATAACTACAAAAGAGAATCTCTCTCACACAAGGAAAGAAGGAGAAGAGAGGAAGAAAACAATTAAGGAACAAAAAGAAAGAAAAAAAAAAAAAAAACACACACCTATCCAGGGAACGAAGAAGAGAAAAAAGGGAAGGAAGAGCTCGACATGAGAAGCGCCCCGATGTTAAAAACTGGCAGGGAACTGTGCGTCCATAGAAGGGAATAAGACATGAAAGAAAGCTCAGAGTGAGTCCGAAAAAAAGACCTTGAAAAACCCTAAGAACAAGGAAACTTGTTGGCCTTTTGGCCTGTTCAGACGCTGGAAATGTTGGAGGGTTGTGTCTAGAATGGGAGGGGGGGGGGGTAAAGAAGAGGCCAGACGGGAGCCAAAATCCAAAAAAAAAAAAGCAAGACCCTACAGCCGCTCCTTGGGGGAAGGGACAGGGGCTCTGGGGGAAAGGACTGGATCAAAAAGAAAGGGGGGGGGGGAAGGTGAAAAAGAGTAGGATTTCAATACGGAAGCGTCAATTTGATGACAAATGTTCACGAGGACCCGACCCGCCGGACGTGTAAGAGATATTTACTAATATGGACCACAAAGATAAAATAGGAATTCATAGGGGGGAGACGGTCGAGAAGGGGAAATACGGATCTCGGGGGAGAAAAGAGAGGAGGGGTCAGCTCCCGCCGTGAACGTCCGGCGGCTAGAGAAAGATCGACAAGGAAAGGAGTGAGGGACTCTCCTGGAATCGGCTGCCTAACTGGAAGGAGAAAAAAGAGATAAAGGGGAACTTTCCAATGAGTCCTGATTCAGGACAGCAAAGCGTAGATTTACCCTTCTGGGGAGTCGCGACCGCTTGTCCTGTTCAAGGAAACGGTATCAGACGATAGGGAGCAGGGGGTG
>Ga0179593_1432318_pt1 | contig 16056 bp, 21 predicted proteins | sample CZODoug2_1_08_16_FD_185931 | JGI IMG/M metagenome (GOLD analysis project Ga0179593, IMG submission 185931) | Vadose zone soil fungal communities from Angelo Coast Range Reserve, California, USA - CZODoug2_1_08_16fungal (PacBio error correction) | ecosystem: Environmental > Terrestrial > Soil >...
CTTTATCTGTCAATTAGACCCGCTTGGCAAAAAAAATTGTGACGACTCTTGAAGCCAGGGGAAGGGGGGGAGTGGCGGGCCTGGGGACAGGGGACCTCCTACAGACTCGTAACGCGCATCTTCTCGTGGATGTTTTTGAAAACAAAGGAACTCAGAAAAAAAAAAAACCGATGAGAGCGTCCACACGTGGGAGTGGAAAGTCAAAAAGCGTGTGGGGACGGAGAGGGGGGCATCTCGGCTCGATGTTTCCGATCAGTCGGGGGTGACGAGAAGGAACGAATTTCAGCCTTGGAACAAAAAACCTAAGCAAGATTTCGACCAGTCGCATCAAAGGTTGTGGGTCGCACGATCCACTGGTAGAAGGAAGAAACGGAGTCAACCGCACTACAGACAAACTTGAAACTTCCCCCTGCAGGACTATTACGACCATGCGCACCGGCGCGGCCGCGACAGCGTGGTCGGAAACTCGACCGCCACCTGGCATCGGAAGGTGGGCAAAGCAGGTAAAGGGGGCGGAGGGTCATCTTCATCCCATCGTAAAACTGTGAAGGCCCCACCCGCCAGGGCAGGGCCCTCGACGCCCGTTCTTCGCCGAAAGTAGAAGCAACTCGACCTTAAGTTCAATGAAATCTGAGGGGCTGACAAGGTAATCGCATTGGACGGAGAACTGATAACGAAATCGTACCGGAGCACTGCATTTATTCCCACTTTGGTGTCCGATAAGGTCATAAAGGACGAGTCAGGGAGGAGAGTCGGCTTAGACAATCCGAGATTATGTGAAAGGTAGAGATCGTGGTGCTTTCATCTCCTCAACCCCATCAAAAATGATGCCACGATGTTTGGAACAAAAGGAAACCGGAAGATGTTAGCAAGGCCGTTAAAACGCGTCTTCGGTTCATCTAAGTGGGCTTAGCCGGGCACCTCTTTTATCAATATCCGTTTGCGTTGAAAAGTGACAGTGCATGATGGGGGGGGGGAAAAGAGGAAGGCCTCGGGGGGAAAACTGATTTGGCCGGAAGACAATCATAGGAAAGGGGGTGCAGACGTATGGGGTCGCGAGCATTGTGGGGGAGCTCTTCACGTTCACCAGTTGAACAAATAGACTGAAAAGAAAAAAAACCGGAGGAGGGAAAATATAAGTTTTTCAACGACGCGACCGGTGAAAGATCTGCAACATGAACACATCTGGGAGCTACACGCTGGGTCGATCGATGGATTGGCCGGGCAATATCCAATCATTTTGCACCCGAGGGAGAAGGCGTTTTCAAAAAAAAGAAAAAAGGAATGAGAAGGTGGACTGCAAACAATTTTGATCGTGGAGGGGTAATAAACCAGGCACGAAAAAAGGCAAGGGGCCTGAGGGGCAACATCGAAGTCGTAATCAGAAAAAGCATAGGTGGCCGGTGCTGCGGCCATGAAAGGCATAAAAGGGATGACCCATGTCCACATCGAGGAATGGCTAAACTACACAAAGCAAGGAGTCAAGGACCGGGAGCGGAAAAAGGGGGGAACGACATGAGCCGCCGGTCGGAGGCGTGTTCCCGTAAAGAAATGCCACTGCGGGGCCAGAAAAAAAACCTCAGGGAATACCACCCTTCCGGGAGTGCTGACGGGACGAATCAATTAAAGGGGGAATCCCTTCAAATGAGAGGGAAGTATCAAGATGCTCGATGAGGAGGGCCGGATGCTGGCACGGGGCGCAGTTGTCGGGGAAAGGGGTGGCGGAAGAAACACCGGAGCGCAGAAAGAGAAAGAGAAGAAGTTCGAAGGAACTAAGTTGGGTTCCGCAGGCGTGCTTGAAGAAAGGGAGTAAAGCAAGCTCCCCAGTCGACGTGCAGACAACTTTTGGAATGGGAGACAAAAGGGAAAAGTTGGAGGGAGGGGAAGAAAAGGAGAAATCGCCCTGGGGCTCTTCCCACTCTAGTCATCGGAAATCCGATGGCGCGCAGAAAGATCGAAGCACCATACGACGGTTGGACAATAAAGTCAATCATTTTGTCAGGGGGGTCTGAGTGCAGCCTTTGTCAAAGCAACCGAACAGAATATGCCTGGTCGCGCCGGATGTCGAGGAAGGCCGTAAAGCAATTCACCACTATGGAAAGAGGCGGTCATCCTTGAGGAAGAGGGGAGGAAAGGGAGGTATCAATTTTCGAGAAATTGAGGAGTTTTTGTCCGATCGCCATTGCAGGGATCTCTACCGAGCCGACCTCGATTAGTTGGACGGTCTCATTGCTCCAAAGGAGTAGTTTCTAATAAAGAGAAAAGGAGGGACCAAATAATACCAATCTCATTAAACTATGCTGCGGATTGGTAAAAACGACGCCGGAGAGCGGGGAGAAACTCAATGTTTCTTCAAAAAAACCGCCAACTGCTCTCGGGCGAAAGGAGGGGAGGAAGGAAGGAAAGAGTGAGAAAGAAGAGGAGAAGGGCCCGATCTTCAGGACGGTTTCTCCTTCTAAAACTCATCCGAAGGAAGAATATCCAAAGAAAGGGATGAAGGAGGGAGAAAACTGGATGGGAAGGAAAAGTCGAGCTGGGGCCTCATTTAGCCTAATTTTGCCGGTAAAAAACATGCAAAAAGTCACGTAACGAGGCCAAAAAAAAGGCTTGTCAGGAAAAAATATAATAGGCTGGGGGCGCGGAGGAGAAAGTGGAACAGGACACAAGGAGGACGAACCAAAAACTGAAATGACTAAAAAGCGCGACACCGGAGGGTTAAGACGAACATTATCACAACCCACAGGAGATGGACAAGGGGAAAAAAAAAAAAGTAAAAAAACTACCTTGGAAAAAAAAAAAAAAAAGGGGTAGGCGGTTCGGACAAAGACCGGGGTGGGGGAGAAAAAAGTTCTAATCGGTTTGGGCGATAACCACGGGGGGGGGGAAGGGATGAAGGGGAACAGAAGGAAGGGAGAGGCTTCACCGGTTTTGACAAAAGTTGCACAGGCGGCGGGGGAAAAACAAAAAGAAAAAAAAAGTTGGGAAAAGGAGATGAGCCCACCCATCAGGGAAGAGAAACAACGATTAAAAGAGAAGGGGAGGGGTTTGACGTCGGTTTGCAAGAACGACCTCAGCAGACTTAAAAAAAGGATCCTCCGGGGAGCAACGCAGGACAAAGAGATTTGATCCTCTGGGATGGAAGCCTGCCAGGCTTAGGATCGGGAACAGGAAAAAAGATAGGGGCGAACAGGAAAGGGGGGAAAAACGAGGGGGAGAGATCATCAACAACAAAAGATTATTACAAGAGGGAAGATCAAAAAAAAAAAGGAGAAAGAAAAGGAAACATCAAGGGGGGGGGTGGGTTTGTTCGTAGGAAAAAGCACTGCAGACAGACGCTCCCGCAACTAAAGACGGAAGATTGGGGTCTTTTGGGAAAAACCTGGAAGAAGTAATCATCCGTCCGCATGAGGTCGGTGGCCGGCAAAGAGAAATCCCGACCCTCGAAGGGGAATGGATAGTTTTTTCAACAGAAAAGTCGGAGACATGGGGGTGAAAAGGAAAAGATGGCTGGATGGGAGAAACCTTTTGTCTGGCCTGGGAACAAAAAAAAACCAACCGACCCAAACACCAGCTATGAGGCGGGGGATCCCATAAGGGTTGACACATGCGAACAGGGACCTCCGGGTAGCGGGCAAACAAAGACAAAAACATGGTCCGAGGAAACCAAATAAGTTTTTAAAACTAAAAGAGCTCATTAGAATTATTTGGGAACAGACAGGGCAAGGCCAGATGTGGGTGCAGAAACACACCGGCGTGCAGGATGACCACGCAAGGATCGCTCAAAAAAAACACCACAAAAACACAAAACCAAAAAAAAAAAACAACAAAAACAACAACACCACAACAAAAACGGGGGGGGGGGGGGGGATGGGGGGGGGCGGGTGTGGAGGGGTGGGGGGGGGGGGGGGGGAGAGGGAAGAGTCGTGTCCGCCTCTTGATTGCCCCTTTCACAAAGCAGACTAAAGCTCCCAGGCCTCAGCCAATCGAGGCGAGGAGTTGTTGTGCTAGTTGGTTGGGAGATACCAGTCAACATCACTCTCGGAACTTTTGACTTGAGGTTTTTCGATCCTCTCCCGTCTTCCTGGGTCATCTTAGGCTCGACCGGCCGGTCTCGTTTTTTCCCTCGGGGACCTAATCCTCCTTCTCCTCCTCCCTTATTCCCTTTCTTCCGAAGCCGACCTGCGTCCCGGCAAAAAAACAGCACGAAGACACGCATAAGGCCAATCCCATCGTGGTTAGAACAAAAAAGGGTGGGCGGAAAAAATTTGATATCTGAGTTGGACTGACCTGGTGTAGGGGGGGAGGACCAGAGCCATCAAAATAAAACTCGTTACGTATGAAAAAACTCGCAAGAAAAAAAAAAAAGAATCTACTAGTTCAGGGGGAGAAAAAACAAAGAAGGTTCTTCAGAAGCCACTTCGCCGATGAAAAGGCATCCTAAAACATGATTTGTTGGTGAAGAAAACCATTGGGGTGGGAATAGCAGAGACGGGGAGGGAGGGGGGAGAAGTCCCGAAGAAAGGTTTCAAAAAGAAAATTTGGTCAGGATATTTTTGCCCGTGGGGACGAGTAGGTCGCGGACAAAGGTGTTACAAAATGGGACCACACAGGGGATCCAAAGACGCCAAGGTGAGGGCGAAACATGGCGCCCTGGGGGGAAAAACATAAACAAAAAAAAATCACCAGAGGGGACCGAAGACAGATTTGGCACTCCACAAAGCCGACACGCTTGGGGTTGAACGCCAAACAGGTAAAAGGTAACTCCTCAAAAAAACGCCCAATATGTGTCAAAAAGGGAGAACGAAACAGACTCCGAAATGCTAGACCTGCGCAACTTCTTGTATCGGGGGGGGTTGTAATAACAACAGAACCAAGAAAAAACGCGAACAAAAGAGGGGGAAACGTTGTGAGGAAAAAAAGAGTGTTTGGCCCATCTAGGGGGCCATATCGAAAGAAAAAGAGAAACAGCAGCCCTCCCTGTGTTCAGAAGGAAAGGAAGAGGTGTTGTTACAGGGAAGGGGAAAGGAAAAACTATTCCTACAATGGGACTGAAATTGCCGGAAAAGCGGACCCCAAAAACGTCGCGACGGGCAGCAGGTCAAACGCCGCTCCACCCAGTCCTCAAAAGGAGGGGGGGTCAGGCAAAAAAGTATTGCACCTGAAAACGCTGTTGAGCGCCTGACAGAGGGAGGTCCCAACGCCGGACCACTTCCCGAGCGGTGTGGAAAAATACTGATAAAAAAGAAAAAAAAAAGGGAGGCTAACCTTCCTCTGTGCCGCCGAAAAAAGAGTGGAACAGCAAGAATACCTCCAACGGGGGTTTCCACGACAAAAAACGACCTTGAAAAAGGGGGGAAGCAAATCTGGAAAAAGGGGGCCAAGGATGCTCTGAAGCAACCCATAAAAGGACGGATGCCGCCAAAGAAAAAGAGCAGAAAAAAGCTGGCACAATCAGCAACGCCAGTAATAGGAGGAAAGTGTTCGGAGGGGGGGGGTTGAGGGGGGAAAAGGAGCAAATCAAAGGTTTGAGTTAATTGGAAAGAACACAAGTGTCCGAACTCTGAGGGGGTTAATTGGGGTAGAAAAAGGTGTGGCAGATTAAAACAACAGACATAAAGGAAGTACTTTCCGCACGAAAAGGGGGAGGAGGGAAGTCCTATTATGGTGTTGGAAAGGGGGTCAAATCGCGTATATATTTTGAACCCACCTAAAAGAAAAAAGGGAAAACGAATGGGGAGGAAAAGAGAAACGGGTGTCAACCCAAATGTGGGACCGGGACTGGTTAATCAGTTCTGTTAAACAGATCAAGGGGTTGGACAGGTAGAAAAAGAGGAAAAAAAATGAGTTCAACCATGCAAGGCGGGAAAAATGGCGCCATTTGATTGTGGTTGGGAAAAATGGGGAATCGGGGGAAAAACGGGGAAAGGCCTCCGGAGAAGAGGGAAAAACAAGTCAAATCAAGCGCGTCACAGAGCGTGAACCCTTCAGTGGTGAGAAAGAAAAAAAAAAAAAGTGCTGAGACTAGGCAGAAACTGTCCTGTTCCTTGAACAATTGGCAAGTCTCAAAAAAAAAACAAAGGGAGGAAAAAAGAGAAGATGGGGTGTCAAGAAAGGGGAGGGCCGGAAAAAAGAAAAAGCCTTCACCACATCCAACATAAGAGTTACAAGAGGGGGTAAGCCGAGGAGTGCCGGTAGCCCGATTAAACAGGTCCCAAAAGGTTCAAAAAAAAAGAAAGAAACAAGGGGAAGGGTTTGGAAAAAAAACGTCATTGGAGTGTGGGGCCTATAAAAAAAAAACGCAAAAGAAGAGGGGGAGTCAAGCTGAAGGCAAAAAGACTCTACACCCGTCGTGAAGAGGGGGGGGAGGGGGGGGGAAGGGGGGGCAATTAAGAGGAAGGGTAAAAAATCCTAGCTGTAAAGCTTTGTACAAAATAGAAAAATAGGAAAGTGGTAAGTCTAGCCGCACGTCCAGAAAAGTTACAAAAAGGGCAAAAAGTGAGGAAAAAAAGGTTGGAAAGAGGGAGCGCAAGTGTTTGACAGGGTGAGGCGGGGAAGACCGTTCATGATAAAATCCGGGAAAAGCAAAAAAAAGAAAAACTAGAAAATCAAAAATACACGGGTATCCAACGTCTGAAGGGGAGAACGAAAAGGAGAAGGTAGCCCTCAAGGGGTTACCAGGAAAACCGGGGATTACCCGAGAATATCAGAAAAAAAGGTCCTATTATGGCAAAAAGGGGCCGCGAGGGTGGTAACGGGGGGACGTGGTCAGGTGCGAAAAGGCGAGGCCCAGAAGAAGGGCCTGAAAAAGAAAGGAAGCGAAAGGTAGGGGGAAAGTCTTGTACGAAATTTGTGAAAAACCGGCCGTTTGTTCGGCTGCCAGGGAAAACAGGGGGAGTAGGAGGATTACCTCTCTAAGGGGGGAAACAACGGGTGGGAGTGAGTACAGGTGCTAAACAAGGCACCGGAAAAAGGAATGGGGAAGATTCCAATGGCATTGGCATGTCTAGAAAGCTGACTGATAAAACGAGAAGAGTTGGAGAAAGTCAATCTCCGGCTGAGACATAAAAAAAAACCTCAAAAGAAAAGCAGGGGGGGGTGTAAAAAAAAAATGGTTGACATGGTGGGGGGGTGGCCTGATGGAAGAGAAGGGGTTGTTGGTTAACAAACAGCCCGAACATATAAAAAAACTTTGGGTTCTCTGAGAAAACGGTCAGGCGGGAGGAGGTCAGGGAGGGAAAAAGGTAAATGGTAAAAGAGATGGAAGCTGGCAGGGAAAAAAAAAGGCATGGACGGGTCCGCCTATCAATTGGGGATCGGGACCTTTCGGGAGAAGGGGTGGTACTGGACTCAAGTCGGGATGATGAGCCGAAGCCGGGAGGAAGGCCGGAGTAAGATGAAACTTTTCCGCGGGAAATTTGGTTTCACATGGGGGACGAAAGAGGGGGGGACAGGAAGAAACCAGGAAAAATTCGCCAAAAAAAAAGAGACGAATGCCAACGCGAGGGAGGCGTAGACGCAAGACCGACTACTCAAAGAAAGGGGGAGTCACCACAAACTTCCCGTTTAGATGACTAGGAGGAGGGGGGGAGTTCGGAAAGGAAAACCTGGGGGTCTAAACAGTTACGACCGGGTCCCGAGATGGGCACATCACCGAGGTCGATTGAAGCCTTGGGCTGAAAACAGACTGGAATCCTGAGGGACGAAAACCGACGCGGGGGTAGGGGAAAAAACGACGAACCCCCGGGGGGTGAGGTACGGAGCGAAACCGGTTGGAGAACTAGGTCACATGGAAAAGACTTGGAAGGATGACCCAAGGAAAGAGGATTGAGTAAACTAAATTCCCGTGAACAAAAACCTATATCAGGAAGAGAACGCCTGGACAGACAGTCTGCATTTGAAGTAGTGGGGGGAACCCAGAGGAAATACTAACGGGACCGCCTAAGTACAAGGTTATCAAGGCAACCCACAAGAGGGGGAAACAACCAAAACATGAAAAAACATTTTTCGCAATAAAGAAAAAAAAACTCAGGTTGGTTGGGATGGTCTGAACACTGTGAGAGAGGGGCTGCAACCTAGTGTTTTTTTCGGGGGGGGGGGGAGGTCCAAAAACTTACAAATCGCGAATGGAAGTGTGGGAAGGGGTGGCTGACTCTAACACGAGGGGAAGAAAGAAAGCAAGAAAAGAGAAGCAACACCTGCTAAACGAGCAAGCGTTGACACCCACACAGATTAATTCCTGAAGGTTTCAAGGACGCCGACAGCAAGACATTGAAAAGGAAAGAGAACGGAACCCAGCCCCGCCACAAAGAAAAATGTGAAGTGCTGGAGACCAAAAAAGAGGGAGTCTTGCTACGATTACGGTAAACCAACCTATCCGGTGGAGTAGAACGAAAAAAAAAAAAAAAAAAAGGGTGGAACTCTCTTCAAAAAAAAAAAAAAAGATAGGAGTACAAGATACACCGCGGGCGAAACAGAGAAGTTTCGATCCGTAATTACCTTGAAAAGGAAAGTGACTCAAGCAGGACGCTATTGGTGCCAACGGAAAAACGTAAAAAGCAAAAAACGGCGAAATCACAGGGGCAGGTCGGGGGGGGCTGGTGGTCGTTCAAACCTAAGAAAAAAAGCCCAGCCACGAGTTGAAGAGGGGGGCAGCAAGGGCCTCAAAGATAAGGGTTTTGCCTCCTTGACGGGAAAAAACCTTTGTGAAATGGTGGACAAAAGGTGGGGGGGAACAAAAACACAAACTACAACCTGAGAAAGAAGTCCGTGTGAAACATGAATTAAAAAAAAAATAAGGAAACCAAACAAGTGTTCAGGGATCAACAAACCACAAGAAATTTAGGACGGGAGCATATGGGTAAGTTGCAAGCCACAGGTTTTGGGGGGGGGGGGACAGATCTAACGGACGTGCCAGGTAGAAAAAATACGTCCATCAATAAGATCCAAAAGTTGGGACGCCGAGCATCACGTGGGAAAAAAGGACTACGGGAGAGGTAGGCGATAAGGTGAAAGAAGCAACCAAAAAGGAATTTTGACCTCTCGTTCCAGCCACGGGGGGGACAACAACCACAGGGGAGTGAAGAAATGTGAAGTCAAAAAAAATCGAGGACCCAAATCACGGTTTACAAAAAAGGGACAACCAATCAACCGGGGTGAGGGTGAAGTGTCTGGAAAAAGGGGGGTGGGTTTTCTCAGAGAAGAGCCTTTTGAGACCAAAAAGCCGGGGAAACCTAACCCAGCGAGAAGGCGTTCGAAACCACCACGTTGTCATGCCTAAAAAAAACGAAAAAGGCGATATGGGGAAAAGATGGTCAAGGGACAGGGGTGTTTGGAGGTTGAAAGGGGGCCGGGAATAGAATCGCAACGGAGGGAGTGGTAACAAACCAAGAAAGGGGGGTCATCTAATAGGTCAGATCTTGGCACCGGGGTTTGGGAAGGGGGTTTTGGCCATCCAATAGCTAACATCAGAAAAAAGAAATTTCCGTTCAGCCCAGTTCAGGGGTCGTGAATAGTGGGGTGGAGTCAAAGGAGGATTACAACAACCAACGGTCCGCAAAATGGGGGGATCGCCGGAGACCATCCTCCAGCCAGTTAATAAAAGCCAAGGCCAAAGCGTTATGCCGAAAAAAAAAAAAGCCGGGCCGGGGGAAAATCCCCAGACCCACGAGAGAGGTGGGGTCCGGGACAGGTTGAAATGGGAAAAGCGATTGAAGAGACCCGCAAAAAAAAAAAAAAAAAAAGTAAACCTGGCTTGTCGTCCCACAAAAAAAAGGGGTAGTGCCCGGTTAAGCTGTAACGGTAACGGCAGAAAAAAAAAGCGCTCAAGATAAAAAAGAACGGATTGTAGATTTGAGGGGGGTGGGGAAAAAGGGGAAGTGGGAACGGGGGGTGGAACAAAAAGAGGGTGTAAGAGAAACAAAAGAACGGAGAAAGTCGGGGGAAGGGCCAAAACCAAAAGAAATTCGCAACAGTTGGTACGGCAAACACAGAGAAAAAACTGGGGAGAGACCACTTTGGCTCCGGGGAGTTCCGCAAAACAAACGGAAAAGAAAAAAAAAAAGGCCAACTAGGGAAATCAGATTACAAGGTCGGAGCTCGGGCGCTAGAGCCTTGGTGGTTCCTGATACAAAAGAAGAACCATGGCCAAAGAAAAAAGCACTTGCAGGCCGCATGGAAACTGCTCTTGATAGGGGGGGGAGCACAACCATGGGGGAAAGAAGGCCAAAAAAACGCCAGGTGAGGGGCCAAGAAGTCGAGGAACTTCACCCAGGGACCCAACAGGGGGGGCAGACCACCGGGGGGGGCTGTGATGAAAAGGGGTAGTGGAAAAGGATAAGCGTCAGTTGGGACTTGACAAGGCCTTTGACGTAGGGGAAAAGTAAAAAAGGGAAAAAAGAGAGTCTACCAAGGGACCATCTTCAGTTCTGCCACCCCCACTAGGTGGATGTCTGAACGGTAATAAAATAATGAGGGGGAAGGCATGTGTCAAACTCAGGTACCGAGAGAAAAAGATGGTGGGGGGACATGGTCAGTCAAACCTCAGTAATTTTGGGCTTTCATGAAAAAAGAACTCACAACTATCCAAATGTCTGAGGAAACGGGGGGGTGAACCTGCATTTTGCTTCCAGGGCCGTGTAAAGAACTCAAAGAGGATGCAGGACATCTCCGGGGGGGGGATTACAGAAGGGACAAAAAAAAAAACCAAAAAAGGGGCTTGGGGGAAAAAAACAAATGGAAGTCCCATGGGTTGTTACTCATTAAAGGAAAGGGCAACGGGGGGGGAAAGACGGGAGGCTCCCATCCTCATGTCTGAAAAAAAATGAAAAAAGGCCGCGCACAGTTGACTCGATCAAAAGGGGGTGAAAGGCGGTGAGTTAACGGCCAAAAGCGGGAAAAAGCTCAGAAAAAGAAAAACAAATGAGGAGTGGAAGGGAAAAAGGATTTGGCACCTGAGAAAGGGGAAGGGGGAAGGCTGCACAGGAGAGGGCGGAAAAAAAAACACATGCTGCAGCAAACTGAGGCAAAAGATGGGCAAGGAAAAAAAGGTAAAAAGCAGTTCACCGATTCTTGGAAATTACCAATCGAAGGAAATTCGGTTAAAAAATGACACGGCCCAAAGGGGGGTAGTCCGGTGGCTATTTCAAAAAACCAAGTGCATTGACAGTGGAGCACACGGAAGAAAAAAAAAATCTGGTGGGTGTTCCACCAAGTTTCATCGTTCATCTGTTTGTAGGGGAAGGGGGGGGGAGGGGGGGGCCTGACATGAAGAAGAAACGAATTAGACAGAACAAAAGTCAAAAAAAGTAAAGGAATTGAAAAAGCGCCAGCGAAGGGGGACAAAACTCCTTTGAGACTGTAACATCGCTAGGGAAAAAACTATTAAAAAGAAGCAACGGTTAAGAGGACGCCGTTTTCACCAGAATGAAAAGGCAGGGATTATCACGGAGCGACAAAGGACAGCCAGGAAAAGGAACTTGGGGTAAAGGAATGAACGGAAACCTGACCTTCTAATGGGCTCTGAAAAATGCACCTTCGGCTGGGGCATCAACAAACGAGGGGGGAGGACCTCCTTCAGAGGAGTTAAAATGAAAACAAAGAAACTTGGGTACTTGGGAAAGGGGGGGGCTTCGTTCCGCCGGACAAAGGAAGACGAGAAGGCCCAGGGAAGAACTAACTTAAATCAATCTAGACGGGGGGGTGTTTCAAAAAAAGGGTCAAAAAGTGCGTGGAAAAGTGAGTCCTTCTCCTGTGCTACAGACGTGGGGGAAGGGAAACCGGGGGAAAAAAAAGAACTGGTTCGGCAAAGGCTTCCTCTAAAGGTCCCCAGGGGGGGGGAAAAAAAGAAGGCAAAGTGTAGGGGTCCCGTTAAGTCTCCAATCGACTGGGAGAGGGGGAAAGAGATGGGAAAGACCCCGCCGAGAGTAAAAAAAAGGAGGGGGGGGAACGGCAGAAAAAAAGGGGAAAAAAGACTTGGGGGACGAGTGGGACCCATGGTTTTGGAGGAAAAGGGGGAAAGCTGGGGAGAAACATCAAAGAACATTAGGGCCGGTGTTGGGGAAGAAAAAGCCGGAGGGGGGTCGTAGGTCGGGAAGTTGGCAAATCCAAATAATGGGAAAAAGGTCCGGTCCATTACTGGGGGCGGGTCCAAGAATCGAGGAAATCATTGGGTCAAAAAAAAGGAAATGTCAAAAAACACGTTTTGGGGGGGAAAGAATCTCCAAAGGGAATTTATCATACTTACCAGACCTAACTGAGAAGTTACTTTAAAAGGGAAAGGATCTGGGAAAAAAAACGCCATTTTGTTAGACCGAATGTTGCCGAACCATTCGGGGGGGAAAGAGAATAATAGAAGAAAAAAACAGAAGCTCACGGAAAAACGCGAGACTGGGAAATGGAGAAAAACACGCCCTGCCTAGGCAAAGTCCGGAGGGAACCAACCCTGTCACATGTAGGACCTAGGGCGAAAGGTAAAACGAAAGACCGAGAAAAAAAAAAAAAAAAAAAAGTCAAAAATTGGGGGGGAGAAAGGGAAAGTCGGAAGTTCGCCACATCAGGGAAGAAAGGGGGTCAAGATGGAAAAAATCTGACAAAAAAAGGTTCGCAAGGGAAAAAATATTCCGGGGGGGAAAAAAAGATCAACTACAACCCTTGTGTTTTAATACGCCAGTCGAGGGATTGGATGCAACTGAAAGGAGAGAGTGTTGTATTGTGGGAAATAAAAGGTTCCGTGGGGAAAAAAAGGGGGACAAAAGGGGTAAGCTGAACGGCCAAAAAGGACATGTACTCTACAACCACTAAGACGAAGAACCACTTAGGAAATTGTCCTCCGGTAACTCGGGGGAACAAAACCCCAAAAAAGAAGACTCCCAAAAAAAAATCTACGAAGAAGGAAGGCGACAGTGCTTGTGGGGGGAAGGAAAGTGAAAGGTTGACCGGGGAATTAAGAAAGAGCAAATCCTTGGAAAGGTTAAAATACCGTGGAAAAAGGAAAGATAAAAAGGGGGGGTCGGTGAAAAAAAACTCGGGGTGTGACAATGTATCGTCTTGGGAAAAAGAAAAGGACCGGGGGTCAGTGAGATGAACCTCACGAAGGGGGGGAATGAGCGAGACGGGGGGGGTGTCGGGAGAGACTGGTCCCAAATGCCAGCGACAAGGGGGGGGAAGAAAAAAAGGCAAAGAAAGAGTTGAGCACACGGCTCCTATTAAGGGGGAAAAAAAGTGCAAACCCACACGGGGGTTCTCAGGGGGGAATGGAAAACCACCAATCATCAAAAAGAAGACGGGCCCCGCCTAAGGGTACACCGCAAAAGGAATCAGTGGGGGGTTCTGCCCATCAAAAAGCTAGCCTATGAAAGAAAAAGGAACCGAAGAACTGGAGGCCGGAAAGAAAAAAAGTTGGTAGCTCACAACAGAAAAAAAGGGAGTTAAAAGATCCCAAAAGCTTTCGAAAAAACCATTATAGGGGAATTTGGGGAACAATATCCGGTCTCCGATGCCGGTAGCCAACCCACATCGGAATAATTGTGGCAGGGGGAAAGGCTGAAGCGATAAGGAAGTCTTGGGGGGGGGGGAGGGGGAAGGCGGGGGAAGGGGGGGGGCAAGGGCAAACTATAAAGACCGCCAATCCGGGGGGGATATTGATAAATATTGGTTCACTGAATCAGGGGAGACAAAGGGGGGTAAAATCTGACCTTTGCGGCGTCAACCGGTCGGAGGGCCTTTGGAAAAAGAAGAAAGGAACCCAGCTAAGAGGGATAACCGATTTTTCCAAACATCTACGGAAAAAAAGGATGGGACAGATACTCCTGTCCTAAAGAAACAACCACATTTGGAAAAAAAGAAGCACGGAGAAGGGGGGGTGGGGACATGGTACACGATTGGGTGTGCCGACAAGGAATAATGGTGAAGGTCGGGTGCACCAACGTAAAGGAGGCATCGTTAAAGGGACAAGAAGGGAGGGGGAAAGGGACCGGGATGGAGGTAAGCAATCTGGGCAGACCAAGGGAATAGGGGAAGGAAAAAGGGGGTAGGGGGGAAGGGAAAAAAAAGTGACCAGTGGGAAAAAGGCTGCGTGGTCAGATCGGCCTTTCAAAAGAACCTGTCCTCTACTAGGGGGGGGGAAAAAAAAAAAGAGACCTGAAAGGGGGAAGACAATCTCTAAGGGTGGGAGGGTAGGAAAAACACAAATAAGTTCTTGTAAGTAATAGGAGCAGATGATGTTTGAGAAGGATAACAACGGGAAACAAAGTATGAAAAAGATCGCAGGGAAAAAAAAGGGAACCGTCTACACTAGGAGGTCCGACCAAGGAGTGGTCCGGACAGGCCGCCAGATAAGTCAGATGCAGGTTTTGTGGACAAAAAGGAAAAAAAAAGGGGGTGGAAAAGGAGTAAGCAGGGGAGGGGTCTTTGTATACAAACTTGCAAAAGGGAAGAAGTGTGTCAGGGGATATTGCAAGAAAAGGAGAAATGTGCGACGCCCAAGGGGGCGCATAAAAAAGTTGGGGGAAGACCGGAAGTCTAGGGGAATTTCCGCTTGTCCACTTCCCCAAAAGGGGGCGCAAGGGGATGGCTTCGGGAGGTCATAAGTTAGGAAAGGGGGCAAATGTGCGGGAGTCAAAAAAAAACCAAGACCTAAGCCCTGACCCCAAAAAAATTGTAGGCATGCCGTTCCTAATTGGGGGGGCCATCCCAGGGGAAAACTCTAGTCGCCAATAGTGGAATTAAGGTGAAAGTACGGGATCAAAGGGACGCGGGAGAGGAAAACTCCTCCTGCTTGGATGTTGGAGACCAGCGAGAATCACCGCATAAAAACATGTTGGAACTGGAACGGGGGAGGGAAAAGGACTTGGGGGGAAGGGGGGTTGGTAACCTCACAGGGGGTATAGGCTAATCCTGACCAAGAGGGGAGGAGGCTAAGAAGGGGAGGGGGCGAGACCGTTTGGACGGAAGAAAAGGACCAGGAACTAACATCCGGTGAAAAGAAATGGCGACGAAAGACGGGGGCGTCCTTGTCCCAGGTCAACCCAGCAGCAAAAATGGGGTTGTGAAGTCGTAGAAACAGAGCCAGGTAAAAAAAGGGATTCAAGAAACGGGGCCTGAAAAAAAAGGCAAGTCAAAATGGCGTAATCGATAAACGCTTTGGGGCGCCGGGGAGGAAAAGTGGGGGGGGGACCAGGAGGAGGAGAGAGAAGACTGGTTTCGGAAATACTAACACCTGTCCCCGAAAAAGCCCAAGCGCCCTTGCACCTGGTGGCGCCGGACAAGGGGTCAGAGGGGGATGAAGTGCGAAAAAAAGACGGGGGGAATTTGATGAAAAGCCCGCATTTTCGGATCAGAAAGAAAAACGTCGGCCGCCATTAGAAGGAACCGTCAAGAAAATGCCCATCCCCACTTAATTGTCAAAAGGATTATGGTTTCGGGGCCCCTTGAAAAACAAATTTGGAAGGGGGAGTGGGTAAAGGGGAACCGCCTAACGTAGAACGGCCTCCCACAATTGCTTCCAATATTTCAGAGTGATTCAAACAACAGGGAGAAACCTTAGAGGAAAAGGTAACTTTGAGGGGATGGACATGAAATTTACCTGTCAATTCCAGATGAATGTGGTGTGGAAAATGGGTGTTTCTAAGGGTGGAGGATTATTAAAGGGGGAGGGGACCGGAATCAAAAACCGGGAAAAGAAAAAACCCACGTGGTTGTCCATATACCGGTGGGCAAAGGGGCAGATTTGGTTTTTTGGGGAAATTCGCTTTGAAATACGGTGGAGACACAAGAAGGAAAAGGGGGGGGGGTTGGTTTTCTGACATCGCAACCCGCGGGGGGAACAAAAAAAAGAGGGTTGGGTCGTCCATAACAAGCCATTCAGGCCCATGATTTTGGGTTTAAAAAAGTGAAAGGAATCTTGGGGGGAAAATGATTGAGGGAGAAAAAGGGCAGAAGGGAAAAAAAGTCCCTCACTATCGACATCCAAGCGTCCGCGGTCCAAAAAGGGGGGAGCTGAAAATCATGGGGGGGGGGGGGGGGAAAACGTGGAAAGGGGGGGGGGCCCCATCGCCAAAA
>Ga0179593_1436552_pt1 | contig 16055 bp, 18 predicted proteins | sample CZODoug2_1_08_16_FD_185931 | JGI IMG/M metagenome (GOLD analysis project Ga0179593, IMG submission 185931) | Vadose zone soil fungal communities from Angelo Coast Range Reserve, California, USA - CZODoug2_1_08_16fungal (PacBio error correction) | ecosystem: Environmental > Terrestrial > Soil >...
CGGGGACTGGAGCGTATGGCGACTGGGAAGGGGAACCTGTTTCGTTCGCGAGCGCCGTTTGCCCCCGAACAATGGCTTGCTCTGCAAAAAACAGTCCCTGGTAGAAAAAACGGGTCAGGAGGAACATTCAGGGCTTTCCTCGGAGCGGGACGACCCATGGCGCAAAAATTTAACCTGAGTCGTCCAAGACAGAGGGAAGAATGAGCTGAAGAAATCACTTAAAAAGAGCCGAGGGCTTCTTGGGGGCCGTGGAAAAAAACGACAGGGCGTGGCCCGGTCTGTGCATTGCTTCTACAGGAGGGGAACTGGGTGTCGGGGGAGAGAGGCAAGTAGGTGGGGCTGGCTGGGTGTCGGCCGGTATGCCCCTGAACGAAAACTCGTCGCAGGAAGATGAGTAACTGCCCACGGTGAGAGCACAGCGAGCGACATGTCCCAGAACTTTGATGCCCTCCAAGAAGTGAATTGGCAGAAAGAAAAGGACAGTGAAACACTGCACTTTTCAAGAATCGGGACGGTTCTTTACAGCTCGCTCTGTAGACATTTCGCTACGGGAGGAAAAAAAAAAGAAAAGATTTTACGAACGAACCAGAAGCTGTGACCGGACGGGTGACGCGGCAGGCGGGGGCATTGGAGGGACCGTGACTCGTCTCCCGTAACCTAAAAAGGGGGAGGGGAGAAGGAGGCCCGGGGTGTTGGGGAAACATGAAAAGAAGAAGAAAGGACATACGGGAAACGTCCTCTGCGGGTCCGGAAAGGCCATTGGTGACCCGTCAAAAACCGCAGGCAGGAACCGACGGGGCGGGAAAGGGGGGTTGGCCGCGCTTAAAGCGCGCAGGGAACAGCAGGCAATTTGGGCCCTCGAAATGTGGGCCCGGGAAAATGAGAACTGGGTTTCTAGGAAAAAAAAAAAAGTACTCGCTCGAAATGGGTGGGCAGCAGGGTCAGTCGGAGCAAAATGCCCTGGGCAGGACGTCATTACTCGAAAAGGAGAAGATGTTCAAGAAAATAAGGCCATCCCAAGCGGGGTACCGCGAGCAGGGGAGCGGGGGACAGACGACCATACAGACCGGGATAAGGGGGGATGGCCGCAGAAATTTACCAGGAGCCCATGAAGGAAGCAAGCATTTCCGTGTCCCGCCAAAAATGTGTAGGTTCAGAAAATGGGGCGTGGACTCCTCCAACAGTCGGACTGATTATCGAGTCAAAGCAGAGGGGGGAAACCCCTAGGTGGCCACAGTCAGGGGGGGGATCGTCCCGTACCGGTAGGACTCAAAGGGGGACATCGGAGAAAGGCTTCTCCCTGACTACCCTACGGTGAAATGGGGTGGACTATCCTGTTCTCGGGAGGCCAGACCAGAGAAGGGAAGGGGATCCGATCACCTGACGGGTACTGTGAGAAGTTCCGGAAGAGACCATGTCAGTTGGACGGAAAAATGGGCTCGGGGTGGACCATGGTCGTCAAAAAGGGAGAAGGTGGGGGTGGTGCTTCGAGAAGGGGCAAAGGATGAAAAGGGGCTGAGGCGTTGGCTGAGGTGAACGCACTATTGGGGGGTCAGGGAGGGCGGGCACCGTTAGACGCTGGGAAAGAAAAAGATTGGTGTTTTGCCCGGAAAGGGGGGCCAGTAAAGGGGGGAGCAATTGCAAAGGGGGGGAAGCCGTATCGGCTCGCAAGGGGGGGGAGCGCAGAGGTGAAAAAAGGGGGGGTTGCCGCCAACGGACGATCTAACTGTCTATGGAATGGGAGTTGGGAGGGAGTCCTAGAGAGTCCAAGGGTGAGCTAATTCTCCTTATACTATGTGGACTAAGAGAGAGTTCTTGGGCCTAGGGGACTGGTTTTTCACGCGGGCTGGCTGGGTGGAAAGAAAAACCCACTCATTCTCCATTTGGAACGGAGTGGAGAAGAACATCTGGTTGGGAAGAAACAGTCATTCCTGCCGCAGATGGACAACATGATAACAATTTCCCTGCAAGAAGCTTTTCGGGCAACGTGCATCCTTCAACTCCTTCAGAGTGGCAGAGGTTTGTTGTTCCCCTGCTTGAAAGGGGGACGAAGGGGGACTCTTGGGGGTCTTAGAGGAAGGGGAAAGCCGGGCCCTGATGTCCGGGGTCCTACAGTAAAATTGTCTCTGACGGGTGGCCTTAAGATATCACTATGGCGCTGGGCAATGGAAAAAAAAGAACTTTTCCGCCTCGACTTGCCCATCGTGCCTTACGAGGGGGTCCGGTTTAAGACTAAATCATTAGAACCCCACCTTTCAAAAAACCAAGGATCTGATCCAAAAATGGGCTCAGGAGCCTGGACGACTAACGGACTAGTTTTACGTGGCCAGACCGTCTTCTTGGTGGGGGGAATACTTCGAGGCGGGTGGAGATCGAAGACAGTGTCAATTTAGCATGTGCTTGAGCTAAGAACTTAAGAGAAAAGGTCTTTCCGATGGAACTGGAGGGGATCAAACGGGTTTAGACGAAAGGAGACACCCTGTTTTGCCTAACTGGCCCGAGTAAAAAGGTGAAACTTCTCAAGGAATAAAAAAACGGTAAACTGAGGCACAAGAAAGTGACGTGTGAACGAGGAATAAAGGTAAACATACCCTTATCCTAAGTTTAGAGGGGCCATCAGGGAGAAAGAAAAGGGGGGCTAATCTCTTCAGCCGAGCCGAAGGTGGAGGGGGGGGGGAACGGAAACAGCAAGGGGCCTTTCCAAAAGTAAAGAACACCGGCAGGTTACCCCACGGGGAGCGGAGAAACCTCACCACGGGGCGCGCAAAAGAATCTCGGAAGAAATTGGAAAATCTACACACTGAAGGGGAGGAATCGACCAAACGCAGGGGGGGTGCTACTTACCGGGGGGGAGAAGGGCTCAGAAGGTGAAAGAGGGAAAGGTTCAGACCAGCATGAACAAAGGGGGGGGCTACGTCAGTTAACTCGATGTTCCAGAGAAGGGGGAAAAAAAAAGGAAGGAGCCAGATCAACTGCACGGCATAGGAACTGAGGGAAGGAAGAATGATGTACACGGGAAAGAGTGAGGGAACAAAACCGAAGCGGACAGTTTGCCGGAAGGCGAGAATGCCGTTTGAGGTGAGAAGGAAGCCGGCGGGCGAACGGGGGAAGGGGGAACAGCAACATTTGGAACTCAAGATACTTTCCGGTCAGGAGCGGCACAAAAAAGGGGAAAGAAAACTTCTCCGATACAGCTCACCGGTGAAAGATGACTGGAGAAAAGGAGACGTATCGGGACTGAGGAAAATTATACCAGTGGAGGACCAAAAGCAACCAGCCGTAAAAAACGAGTCCTGGAGTTGGGCGACAGATCGGTTGTGGGAGACAACGTTTTCGGACATAGGAGGAGTCAAAAAGGGAACCAGATCTTAATGAGAGGAAACAGGTTCTGACCGTCAGCCGCTTGCAGGACCGCGTGTATCGTGGCAGGCCAAAAGCAGCGCAAATGTACTCGTAAAACAAAGTAGAAGAATTCAAGAGGAAAAGTCCATGGACTCCACGTGTAAAGGACCAAGAGGCAACCATTATCATCCCAAAAAATCAACCACCCCTACAAACGGTACGTAATCTTGACATGATGCCAAAAAATAGAAAAGGGTTCAAGGCCAACAGTGCTGAGGGACCGTGTTAAATCAATATCAGGTAGAGTTCCACCAAGCCAGCCTTGGGGATTAACCCACGGTTATCCCTTATTTTAGGGTTTGTTTTTTAGACAAAAAATAAAAAAAAAACCCCAACGGCCAAGGAAAAGGAATTCCAGATACGGCCTACTACTCGGGTCGAAACATTCGTTATACGAGACGATCACGCACTACCTTGTACCGCCACTACCACTTAAAGAATAGACGTCGGATAAGTGAAGAAGGAAAATTTGAATTGGAGGGTGAGGAATCCTGAAGGCTCTTGAGCAACAGGAAGAGAACACTTTATGTCAGAGAGTATCTCGCACCCGCAATCCGGCCGATTGGGCTCAAAGGATAATTGCCAAGCCCGAAAAAAAACATCATGGAATGGAAACAAAAAAAACAAGCAAGCACCAACATAGGAAAAAAGAAGTAACTCTTATGGATCAACCCACAAAAAACAGGGAAAGCAGTAATGAGGTTGGCCACCTCTCCTTATGGCCAAAAAATGCGTTATCACGGGGTAGTGGCGAAGACCGTCGAGGACCTAACCGACACCATGCCGGAAGGCCATCACGCTTCAAACCCCGGAAGCCACCCAAAAAAAGAAGTTGCTTCTTGGAAAGGTGCGGCCAGAGGGCGGAAGGGCTAAGGACTCCCGAAGAGTCCACCTTTCTCTCTCGGGACCTCAGGATCTCTGAAAGGTCCTTCAATACACTTATTATGGATGTCACGCACGCAAAAAGGGGGAGGAAAGAACAATTTGGAGGGTCCCCGGAGGAGAAGGGACCAAGGGGATGGACTGCTACAGGAAAGGCTGCGTCCATCGGAGCAAGTGAATCTTCATCAAAAGGTCCTCAGGGACTATGTCACGATGTCAGCGGGAAAACAACGCTTCCGACATCGCTGACATGAATTCAATTAGGTGGCCCAATGGCCGAGTCCTCTCTTCCACTAAGACACCAGAAGTCCGAGACTATCCTTAGGGGGGCTAGGAACGATCAACCAGCTCGTGTGGGCCACCAACCGGGTCGGCTTTCAAAAAGGAGAGGACTGCACACGGATCTGTAACTCGGGGGACACAGCCAGGAAGGAAATACTAGTATTCTCTAGAGGGAAGAAGGGAGTTAGAACCGGCGGGACCGTACACCCGAAACGTGCTCCGGAAAATGTAGATATGGGGAGTGTCCATTAAACCAACAAAACCGATAAGGATTGACTGGGGGAACTTTAGATACCGGACCTCACCACGAAAAGCTGGAGTCACCAAGCAACGCACAGAGGCGGATCGAGGTGCGTCCAAGTATCCGTTCGGAAAAAAGGAATCACGGTTAACTCGCAAACTCCGAGCGACCCGGAAAGCGGGAACCGCCCAGAACGTTGAACCGATGGGGACTGGGTACAGTGGGGGGAAAGTTTGTAAGGGATGCGGAGGCGTCGCAGCTATTCGGTGCTGGAGCACAGCTGCCGGGTAGCAACGACTACTCTCTCCTGGGGCTGAGAAATTGTCGATGCCATGCGACAGAGGGGGGGGAATGCTTTCTTATTAAGTAGAAAGGGCGAAACCCCGGTGGACCGCACAAAAACAGAACCTAATACGACCTCCTCCTAGACCGGTAGGAGGACGTCTCTACGAAAGTTGCGCCGGCTTACAAACCTCAGGGGGAAGGACAATGAGAGGTTTCCCCAATTCTCAGGATTCCTTCCAGGGAGGTCAAATCGTGGGTGAAAAAGCTCCCTATTACCGTCCAGAACGTTTCAAAAAACGGCGAAGGCAGCTGAGGGGGGGTTCAATGATCCAAGGAGGGTCGGCTAAAAGCGGAAGCTCATCGCGAAAACCAAACATGTCTCGCACCCCGGGAGCCGTCCCACCGGCACGAAACAACTAAAAAAACTATATCTACAAAAAAAAAAAACGAGGAGGAGGAGAGGTGATTCTTTGTCCGGGAGACGTTTTCAGTGCGGACGGTGGGGTGCGCCTGCCATGAGGTAAGCTACTTGGGGAACGCCCTCCTTAGCGGAAATCTTCCCCCCCCTGGGTATGGCAGTAGGACTGAGGAGGAACAGGGGTCAAGGGGAGGTAATCCTGGAGGAAAAGAAACTGCTCAGGGAACCCTCACGAAAAGCCCAGACTCCTATTCGAGGCTGGGCTGGCAGGCCAGTCATAAAGCTGGAATTGGGTTCTGGGGACCGACGAGCCGGGGGGGCCAGATGCGCTAGAGACTGTTTTCTTTGACTTCTTAGTTTGGTTACCTGAAACTGCTGGGGGTTCAAAAAAGTTCGAGCTCCTGAAACGACGAACCAGAGGGGTCGAACGGGAAAAACTTGCTCGGAAAGGGCGAGCAGAAGGGGGACTGGGCCAGCTAAAATGCCCCCCGTCGCACAGGAAGTCAAAATCCTTGAATGCACCGGAAACAACTAACCGTGTAAACCACGACGCAGGGTCGATGAGTGTGCACGCTTTCGCAATAGAAACCTCTACTGGACGACAAGGGGGGCGAGAACCGTGAATCAGAGAAAGGGAAGACACAGCCGAGACTTTTAGGGTGGGACCCGGGACTACGCGGGGTGGGGAGGAATTAAAGCTCTACAAAGCCATCGAGAGCTACGTCGTGGGTCATGGGACCACGCATCCGTCTAAGAAAGACCTGACCTGGGGCTGTAAGGCTTCGCGGGGGGAGAGGTTTTAACGACCGGATCACCGACGCCTATGGGGTCGGGCGAACCACCGCTTAAATCGACGGTAATCGCCGGCCGGCCCCACTCGCCGTGGGTGGGGCAAAAATGTTCCCCTGGAGTTGTTGCAAGTCGAGAGCCCCAAGGAAGAAGGAGGGGGACCCGAGGCGATGGGCGATTTCAGCGAGGCAAATGGGCCAAAAAAAAACGTCTCCTAAAGGAAGAGAATCGGGGCGGCAGTGGCCACCAAGGCGGAAACACGGCGGGATTGACGCTCGAGAAAAAAAACGGAGCGGCCGCCTCAAGATGCAACAGGGGGGGGGGCATTAAGGCTCCTCAGAATCACCATCCAGGGGAAAAAAACTGGGGAAAAAGCGAAAAGGTCCAAGGGTGGAGGGTCCCCAAAAATGGGAGAAATGCCACTTGGGGAATCATCAGGGGAGGGAGGAAAAAGAAAAAGAGGGCTCGACTCCCGGTCCAGGAAACCAGGTGGCCCCCTTCGGAGCCCTCTGATGAATTCAGGGACCTCGGAAAGGCGGGGTCGAAAGTGAAAGGGGATTTAGGGTGGATTCTAGGAAGGTGCTGAAGCCGCGCCAGGGGGGAGGGGGGTAGAGACGGGCCAGACTGAGGATCCTGCCGGAAAGTACGCAGGGGGGAGTGGGGGCAGACGGCGGCGGGTACCCTTCGGCGAAGACGATAAGGGTGGTTTGTTGGGGGAAGAGCTACGGGCAAGATGAAGTTCTTTCGCGGGGTGTGGTGATGGTCCGGCACGATTGGTTGGGCGGGCACCTTATACGGAACGCCCAGATCGCCTTATGTAGGGGAGAGAGACAGAGATTGGGAAAAAACAAATTCTTGGTGGGAGGGGGGTGGCATGTGTACGGGTGGCCAGCCGTTCTGCAACGGAAGGGAATCCCCAGCCCAGGGGACACCGGGGAGCCTTCCTCCATCGTCTTCAAAAAGGAGATCTGGCATTAGGGGCTGGTGGAATGGTCCTATTCAGTGTCAGCCGACACTACGGAAACGCGTCCGTCGGGGACGTTTCAGTGGTGCTGGGATTGGTAAAACCCACCCCAAAAAAGGGTATACAATGTGTCCGTCTGGGCCCTACGACTTGTTGGAGGGGGGTCTACAAGAAGCGGTCTGGAAACGCTTGCATTTCTCCCTTCAAAAAGGGGAAAACGTCGCTGTGATGGGGTAAACGCCAAAAGGGGGCAAACGCGGCCGCCGGCAAGGGTTTTACAAAATCAGTTGATCTCCGAGGGTCGATCTGCCCACTTGGGGAGATAAAATGGCCCTGGGACGCCAGTTGAAAAGCACCAGCTGCTGCAGCATCGGTGTGCGCTGGGAATGCCGAGAAGACCCCAATAAATTTGAAGGAAGAAAAGGGTGGGGGCCAAGTCGACGTGACAATCGTGGACAAGAGAGGGACTTGGTGTTTGAACTCCGACAAGGGTCCCACACTCAAAGATGTCGCCTCCCAAAAAAATGGCTCGAAGGGGATGGCTCTTAAACGTTCGGTGGGCAAGGACCTGTCTAAGTTCTCTCGGAGGGGGTTCTAAGGAATCAAGCTCTCAAGGGGGCACAGCGGGCCACAGGTGAAAAAATTGTTGTCAAGGAAAGCTGGGGAAAATGTGAGGTATGGAACTCTGTAAAAACTGATCAGTTCCGAAGGTGGCTGTCGCGCAGGCGACCGATCACAGGGAAAAAAAGCCTGCGTCAACAAAGGTCAATCGAGGTGGGGGAACAAAGTTGACTACGATCCTTTACGAATCCGTCCTCGGCCCCTCTTTCTCGATACGTGAAGTTGACTGGGGAAGCACCCAACTGAATAGGCGACCCTGGCGAGGCCCCCCGGGTGGAAAAAGACGCCGGGCCTGACCTAAACGGAGGGCCGGGGACCCCCCAAGGCGGGGCCCGAATAAACCCGCCCAAAGGGCGGTTCGCATCCTATTATCTGGAGGGAGGAAAAGATGAGGGAGAAGGGGGGGCGTTGAGACCGGAAAAGGTCTTTTTGCTTGGGGAGCAGGGGGTGGCGCAAAAGAACACGGTGACAAACGACGGCAGACCAATCCTGGGAGTCACAGGGCAATGGATTACTACGAAAATATCTTGGGCAAAGAAAACTCGGCAGGCCATGGGTCATTAGACCGGAAGATGAGGGGGAAAGTCCTAGGACGTGGAACCCGGCAAAAAGATCGTAGGGGGAGATACTAACAGGGAGGTTTCGCGGCCACGGGGGGGGGGTTTTTGTGTGGCAAAAAGTGCTGCCGGGGACGCGGCTACAGCCAAATCCCAAGGGAGACTCCGTTCCACAAGGGAGTGGTCACTATAGGCTAAGTAAAAATCATGGCGCTGCGAAGCGGCCCTCTCAAGGGCTGGGTGCCGGGGAAAAGGGAAAGAAGTCTAATGAAAAAGACCCATGTCCCGGGAAACTAAAAAAAAAAGCTGCACCAGATACCATGGTATCTGGAAAACAGATCGGGGGGTGAGTGGCGCTGATGGAATGAAAACAAAGCCGAGATCACGATTCGTCTTACTTATAAAAGGGGGAGGCGAAGTAAAATCTTTTGGAAGGACGGATTCGGCAATTGAAAAGACAGCGACAGGTACCAGGAACCAGATGAGCAAGGCTGTCAAACCGGGATCCATAGAAAACGCCCCAGGTGAACTAACGCCCATAGATAAAATAAAATGCATAAAGGAAAAAACTCACCGACAGACGCCGGAGAGGGTCAAGAACAGACGACAGGGGGGAGTTCCATTAGAGAGATCTCGCGGAGACCGGACAGAGGGGAGAAAACAGTCCCAGGGGAGGTAACACTCAGAGGCCCTGAAAGTCAGGGGGGTTTTTGAGAAAAAAAGCCATCCCACAACCCCACCGGCAGCGCGGGGCAGGGCCGCGAAAGGTTTCTCCCGCTAGGGAGGGGGTCGGATAAACGGCTGACGTGTCCTCCTGAGGACAAGGGGGAAAGAACTAAACTCCTAAGCCAGATAACTAGATATGAGAAAAGAGAAAACGTTTCCCCTGGCGTGGTTGACTCCTGCAATTGGACCGATTAAAGAATGTACGACACCCGTCGCCACCAAGGAGAAACGAAAGGGCAGAGGAAAGCTCGCACCCGAGAACGAGAGGGCTTATGGAAAGGGCAGAGGGAAAAAAAAAGAGGGGGAGTCAGCGCAACGCCAGAAAAAAAACTTCATAAGGCACGGATACAAAACCCAAAAAAAAGGAATCGCCTCGCGGAAGACCAGGGAATCACCTTAAAAAAAACACTGGACGGGGGGAGTAGGTCGGGAAAGTCTAATACCTGCGGGGGGAACCAGTCTTAACTCCCCCTCCAATGGCGCTGGATGGAAACCCGTAGGAGAAGATCAGAAATTAACTTTGGTCTTCCTACAATGTTACAGATAGACATATGCCGTCTACGGAACAGGGGGTACCCGAGGGTCCTAGAGAAAAAACCTTAGGAAGAGATGCCTTATTGGGGGGCGTCCCAACCCTAGGAGTCACCAAGGTCACTCTAGTACGTCACTTACGGGGAGAAGGCCCTTTATTGGAACGCGAAACTGATAAAGAGTCCATCTACGTGGTCAGGGGTCCCTCTCGGGTTAAGCGACTCTGAACCCCCCAGGTGAAATTCAAGCAGGGTTTTCAACGGACAAATCGGTGAGAAAATGACGACTGAACCCTGGCCCTCGATCACCCCATTTTAATCCAGGAAGAGGACGGCGTTGGGCGCGTCGAGCAACCAGAGCTCATGAAATTTCCCAACACCCCTGCTGTCCCACGGCTGAGGCGACCGCGTAGTTACGTGGCTTGAAACAAACAGCACGGGCGACAGAACGAGGGCGCAGGGACAAAGGATCCGTCCTCGCAACGCGCCCGAAGAGGGACGTGAAGTAGCATTTCGTAGTAGAGGGGGAGAGTGCCAAACACCCGCGCCACTTGCATGGTCGGAAAACGGGTGTGCCACCAGGGAAAAGAATTCAGGAGGGAAAAAACCGGCCTTAACAGTATCATTCTGGCGGAACCGGGCTGAAGGGGTGAAAGTACCTCGTCAGAAGTATCCCTAGGCGTAAAGATAGGTCAACTCTTCTACGGGGAAAGGGGAACTCTACCTGATCTTGACATGGTGAGGGGGGAAGGACAGTTGAAAAGTTCCATAGGCGGCGATGTCGACAGGAGACGGGAGGGGAATCTCGAGCTAGGGCGAAGACCTGCCGATAATTTCATGCTGGGGGAAACAAGCGTACGTGGAGGGGAAGCCGGGAAAAGGGGGAAAGAACCAGCCCATTTCAACACAAAAAAAAACATCAAAGGAAGATCAGGCAACAGAAGAAGGGAGATTTAGCCGAATCAACAAGACGTACTGTCAACCGCAAGGAACGATCGAAGGGGGGAAAACACAGGCCGCAGCGGGGGGAGAGTCGATAGTACTATTCCTCAAGAGGACCCTCTGGGAGAAAGGTCAGGACGCAAGCTTACACAGACACAGGGGCCAATGGTGGACCGCTTACCGGGGGGGGGCCCAGATTCACAATAGCGGCCAAGCGGAGAGAAAAAAGAAGACCACGAATGGCAGGCGCGATGCCCACCAGACCCGAGAGCGACTCAAATAGGAAGAAGAGATATATCATGAGAGGGGGGGGGACATTTCCGGGGTACGCTGCCCAGGTAGGGTCGGAGAGAAAAGGGGCCGCCCACAATCCTGCCTCTGCCACAAGGGTATGGCATTCGCCTGCAAAAGTTGGGAACAGGAAGGTGAAGCGCCTGAATATCCCCGAGGGACTCTCTTCCTCGATTCGCTGGCCTGGCGGCCTTCTGGAACTTAGTTTCATGAGTGGACGATTCTGGGGAAATCCACGAACATCGACCTGTAGGGAGTAATAAAAAGGGGCTCTTGGGCTTGTTTAAAAAGGGGGGGGATGGGGGGCCGGAAAAGGAACCAGCCGTAACCATCAAGGGAACGCCAGGTTCCACCATCTTAGAAACTCTCTTCACATTTGGCGAGACAGCGAGCCGACCTGGAACCACTGCTTCACCGAAAACTCTCACCAAACAAAAACAAAGAAAGGACACACCAAATCAAAGACCACAGAATACAAATATACAACAGGTTCCACTAGTCAGACAGAACACACGTACATAAGAACAGAAAGGAACACACAGAGGAAGAAGAGAACACACAGCAACAAAAGGGAGTGACAGCCGGCGGTTCCCTCAAACGGGCCTCCCGATCAACAGGAAGACAAAGGAGACACAGGTAAGAAAAAAGATAAACAGTACGAGCAGAAGGAGCAGGGGGAGCAAGGTCTGAAGTCAGTAGGGGCAGGTTTTTGAAAGAAGATAGAGCCTGGAAGGCTGGGGGTGGCCAGCTGGGGCCCTAAAAAAAGTTCTGGGGAGATAAGACCACACAGACTAACGAAAGGCGCACCTGGGGCGCTGTTCATATGCCAAAAAAAAATGGGCACCTAGTCCTTTGCAGGCATGAAGCGGCGGGTGGAGTGGGACGATGTCAAAAAAGGGGAGGTCTGGGGTTCCAGCGCCATCCGTTCAGCTGTCCGGAAGAAATCCCGCTCAGGTGACGAAAATGGTAAAATCAAGGGGAGGGAAAAACAGGGGAACGGGTGGCGTAACCTCCCCATTGGGGGGTGCAAATAATGTTGCAGGACAAATCAGGGTCGGACCGTCGAGCGCAGAGTGGGGGGGACCTTAAAGTGGGGCAACCCCTTCTGCAGGCCTCACGACGTGACGCCTCGCAAAAAACATACGCTGGACAAAGGACGGGCTGGGGGGGGAGGAATCTGTTCTCTGAAAAAATAACAAGGAGGGTGTAGGTTGTTCCGGCCCTACTGATTCAGGCCGGATCCGGCATCGGAGAAAAACGGGGGTTTTGCAAGAAGGGTGGAGAAAAGTCCCAGGATGGGGTTTGGAAAGCTCTAAGGCCCGGAGAAAAGTGGGACGAGGTCGTGTCAGAATGGGGTTGGGCCGCGGGAACAAATATACAGCCCTCTACTCTGTGATGACCCGGTGGGGGAGACTTGGGGGCCAAAGGGGGGTAAGGGGCGGGGGACCCTTTCCGTCGGGGAAGAAAGCCATTTTACACCTTTTTGCCATACGTATCGAAAAGATCTGCCATTGGTGGTCGGTAGCTATGGGAGGGGAGAAGGAAATTCCCGAGTAAAATTTTACTCGGAACTTCGGCAATCTACGCTCGCTTCCCGGAAGCTTGGGATCACCCCACACTACAAGAAAGACGAAAAGGGTCAGGTGGCTAGCCCGAGGGGGGGGAAGTGGTTGACCTCAGCCACTTCTTTCCGGCCAGGAAGGGGGACATCAGAGAGCCAGTGTAACCCGGAGTCCTGTTCTTTACCCTGGGGAAGGGACTCGAGGTATGGGGGGAAAGCTCACGGTATCTCCGGTGGTAGTCAAAAGGGAAAATGAGCCAGGGGTGACTCCAACTTATGTCATCTTGGGGATCGGGGGAAAGGCTCGGATCCTAAGTCCGATGTCCGGATGCCGGCCGCCCTTTCGCCTAACTGGAAATCTTCACTGGTTCTTGGGTGGGGGAAAGACGCTCCATCAGTGGTCGCAAAACGCTCACCCAAGCAAAAGGAAGTCGATTAGATGTGACTCAGCTCGACAGGGTGGAGGGGGGCCCAGGACCCGTGCTTAGTTGTGAGGAAGCTCGGTAGACGATCGGGGAGCAGATGACCAGGGAAAACGGTCGGGGGGGGGGGGGAAATCCGACATGCGCCAGCGGAGGGGCGTGACAGGGGAGCAGACGGGAAAGGCCGGGAGACCTGGGTGGCTGTCAAAGCCAATCGCCCCTTGGAACGTAAAAACGAGAGCAGTTAAAAACCGGGCAGCGAGGGGGTTGTTATATAAATAATTCATCGCCGGCATCATCATCCCGATCCCAGAGGGTCATGCTTGCATTGAGTCAGACTCCTAAGGGGTGCTAAGACGAAAGGACGTATTCCTAATCTCAATGTATTAACCTCTAACCCGGATGTCAGTGAAAAAGGTAAAAAAAGGGAACCGGAAGAGCGAGACCCCGGAAAGAAAGAACCCCAGAAGGGGTCGTTCTCCTCCGAAGAGAAGGGAATAGACTCAACAACCAACTGTATTAGATGAAAGTAAAGGTGTCAAAACCCCCGGCCTTGGTGCGGGAACTGGCTCGACGCAACGGGGGGGGGGGGTTCTCATCAGGAAGGAAGGGACCTGACTGGGGTCAATAAGTTTCTACTGAGGACCTCTTCCAGGAAAGAGCGTTCTTCCGCCAGAAGACTAAGCATAAGAAAGAGGAGGCCGATTACGTAACCAGATGACGTAAAAAGGGAACCACAGAGGAACTTTTCAAGCCTCTCTACCGGCGGTCTCACGCGGGATCCGGAAACGGACGGGGGGCAGCACTGAAGGGCGAGCACACATGTAGGACAGGAAGCTTCCCGGAAAAGGGTCAAACGGACAGAAAGCCTCCTATGACCTTATCAGAAAACCAGAGCCACCGTGCACGAAACCGGAGCGCACCGATACGGGAGAGCATCAACTAAGACGGAAAGACAAGAAAAAACGCACAGCAGGAAAAAAAGCCTATGCCATTATCTGCTAAGGAGGGGGTTGAGAACGGCGCCTTAGGGACGTTCGGACCGAAAAGGAGGGGGCTCTGAATCTTCAACATGTCTAATTGAGTGGTGGCCAAGCCGTGAGGCAGGACAAGTCAACAGCTCCATTGCACTATTATTAAGAAGTTCTGTCTCAACAGTTCACGAAAAGAGGGAAAAAAAAACATTCTACTCCCCACGGAACAAAGATCAGGAAGATCAACGTGGGGGCTTGAAAACAGCAGAAGAGTAGGACCTGACGGTCACCAAGAAAAAAAAAGACGGGCCACAGTAGAAGAATTCTAGATTAATAAGGGGAAAGGAAAATTGCCAAACAGTCAAAGTGCGTATGGAGTTAGACGGGGCGCCCTGAGTCTTTGGTTGGGGTGGATAAACAAGAAGGAAAAAAATGGAAAGGCCAAGGGAGGGAGGGATGCAGGAAACGCGGGTCCTTCCCCAGCAAGACTCTTATACTTTCGATGCTCTGAAGTTCGGACCGAACACTACCAAAGCCCATAGAATAAGAGTGAGGGAAGACGAAAGACGTTGAAATTGCTGGGATATCGCCATTGGAAGGGGAAAAAGACCGGGAAAGGACCAAATTACCGACTCCAAAACTTCAAAACAAGAGGTCTCCCGCACAAAATCGGAAGGAGGGAGAAGTAATTTTAAGAGCGTCCAACAAGGGAGGTCAAACACGCACGCCCAAAGAAAAAGGAAGGGTTAGAAGGCCCTTACAGATCAACCACCACACCCGGACGCCTAGGACTACCACGTAGGGAAAGCAAGCATCCCCCGAAGAACTGCGAGACCTTCGATTGCAAAGGAAATACGTGATAAACAAAAAAAGAGTGGGAGAGTGGGAGACCCCTATAACATTCTCGCACACAGAATAAATTCAGGGGGCGGCTGGGACATTATACCTGACGGATTAACAGGGATGGAGGACCAGATTGGGCCAGGAGATTATCCGTTTAAAGAAGAGGGGCCGGAGGGAAACTGAACCTCCCAAAATTATTATGCACGAAATGAGACTCTCTCAGGGGAGGGGGACCGGGGGCCCGTTGAAAGGGGGAAAGAAGGGATTTTAGACTGCTACCTTGGAAAGGAGGGCTTCGGGCAGAAATATCCTATGTCCATCTCAACTGATTTCGATCGCTGGGTCCAAACGCCTCCGGAGGAATGGAATTCCGAAAGATCGACCAAGATTAGGAAGGTCAAAGACGGGGTGGCCCATGTCCAAGGCCCAGGACACTAGACCACAGTCAGCGCCGCGTCGGGAGAGAATCAACCAAGAACGGGAAAAGGGGAAAAAAACCCTGTCTAGACCTTCTCTGAGGCAAGAGGGAAAATAGCTTGATAAAGGGAAATAAACCGAGAACGTCTCCGGCCAATGTATCCCGTCTAGAAAAACAGGCCGGCCAGGAAAAAAAGAGGCAGACATAGGTCACAGGAAAAGTGGAAAGGGTGGGATTCTTTTCCAGAAACCCCCTTGCTAAGGGCTACGTGTAGATGAGATTTCGATACAAGAACAACCACCAAAAAAATCACACCCAGACACAAATCCCCTTCACAATAAGCAGAGTCTTACCGTCTCACTACCCTCTATAAGAAATAGACGGGGAGCGAACCATCCCGAGAATAATATAGAGACCGGGAGAGTGGAGGTAAGTGCGAGTGAAGTTACTTCGAAGGGGAGGGGGGAGAACATTCTAACGTGCAATTGGGATTTATCCATTGGGGGAAAGGAACGGGCTCAAGACTGAGGGGTGCTCATGGTGAAAAAAATTAGGACATTTTTAATTTCTTCCTGGGTTATAACGTTGTACCCAGCCCAGGTTTGCGGCCCCCAACCAACGAAGAGAAAAAAAGAACCAAAAGGGGGAAATTTAGCAAAGAGGAAACACGACACCTGTACACTAAGCGTTCAACCTCGGGGGGCCCGTGAGCAGAAAAAAGCCCGGGATTGGGATAGGGAGACGAAAGAAGGTGAACCGAGGGGTAACCATGGGGGGGAAAAAGAGACATCCCCATGTCGTTAAACCTGGCGAAAGGCCATCCACAGGACCGGCAAAAGATTAAGGTTCTAAAGAGGCCGATCGCGCCAAGTTGCAGACTTAAACCGTCTCCATGACCCACGACGCC
>Ga0179593_1374650_pt1 | contig 16054 bp, 28 predicted proteins | sample CZODoug2_1_08_16_FD_185931 | JGI IMG/M metagenome (GOLD analysis project Ga0179593, IMG submission 185931) | Vadose zone soil fungal communities from Angelo Coast Range Reserve, California, USA - CZODoug2_1_08_16fungal (PacBio error correction) | ecosystem: Environmental > Terrestrial > Soil >...
GGGATTCTGAAATGAATGGACAAAATCACGAACTTACCACGCTCGCGAACGACGAAGGGCCAGCGCGGATACCATGAAAGAAAAAAAAAAGAAAAACAGCCAGCAGGAAGAGGGGAAAAAGGAGAAAAAAACCTGAGCTCAGTGGAACTGTTTCCAAAGACGACAAAGAGATAACTGGACAAAACAGGGAGGGGAAATTATTAAAAAAAAAAAAAAAAAAGGAAGGGGGCTTGAAAAAAGACCAAAAAGAGCGTCACAAAAGGGTCGACGCGACTTTGCGTGTTAATCGCCGTAGCGGGGCAGAGGAAGAAGGGGATTGGGGGGGAGCCCCGCTCACCTTCGCGGGTGCACGCGCAAAGTGGGCAAACAATAACAAAAGTGGGGGGGGGTCAACCCACATAGGGAAAAAAGCAACGGTCCCTTCAAAAAGAAGGGAAAAAGATTAACGAAAAAAAAAAAAACAGTACAAGGAAGGTCGAGCGTCACGTGAATTGGAAAATAAAAAGTGAAAAGAACCACTCCGTGCAGTTGGGCTAAACTGGGGAGAGGGAGTGGCAATATCGAGAGTAGGAACACAACGCAATAACTACGCCTCTCCGGAAAAAGGAAAAAGGGACCAACTCGTCGGTGCCAAGACCTGGGGCGATTCTGGAGGGGGTTCTAGAATAGCAGAAGGTAAGACAAGAAAATAAAAGGAACCAAAAAAATCAACAGAGCAACAAGAGGAAACACCTGCAACAACGAGTGGACCGCAGGCAGCAGGGGGGGGTCAAAACAAAAGTACAAAAATATGGGGGGCGGCGAGGGGAAATGCTCACACCGCCGCATTGCATAAAAGTTGGTGTTGGGAGGCAGAATCGTGGAACAGACTCAAAAAAAAAAAGGAGACTGAGCTTTTGGGGGAGTGGGGGGCCGTAAAAAAAGCGGCTCAAGAGGGGCAAATGAAAGGCCAGGGGGGAGTGGGGGGGTGGGTATCCTCGGGGTCGTGGTCCACTATACTACGACACACGGAAATATAACCTTCCCGGAAACATGACACAAGGAAAAAAACATTCGGGGGGGGAAAAAATCGACCACCAAACAAATAGGAATAGGCCAAAACGGACGCGCAATGCAGCGTAGGTACGCTTGGGAAAAACGGGAACGGTCACGAAAACTGGCTGTGGACCAGACAGATATTATCCTACGGAGAGGTTGGGAAGGAACGCTGGAAGGACAACTGGGGGTCGGTCCGGGAGGGTGAAGAACACTAACTTTAGGGGGGGGGTGGGGTCCCCAATTGGTTTCGAACAGAAGTTGCACTCAAAAGGAACTTAAGGGGCCAGTGAAACACTTGCAGTGAAGGAAAGAACAAAGAAAAAGGGCGCTGCCAGGGCAAATGGTGGGCCGGGCGGGAAAAAGATTTTGAAAAACCTGTTGACTCCGATTGAAAGGTCCGAAAAAGGGGGGGACAGAAACGTCCACGATAAAGGGGCCGAAAAAGCAGAAAAAATTAGGGTGTACAGTGGTTGTGTGGGGGAAAGTCGTGTGTACTCAAACTCGGGACAGGGGGGAAAAAAAAAGAACCACGGAAGCGTAAGGAACCAAAAAAAAGAGCAGAACAAAAAGACCAAAAACACCAGAAGGGTCTAGTGGTTGGGGAACTACGGGGGGGTGAGGCAAAAGGAAGACTGAAGGGGAAAAAAAAGAATGGGGGGGGGGGGGCGGGGAGCAATTTAAAAAAACGGGGACTAAAAACAAGTTGAGTAAGCAAAACAAAGTTTGGGCTTTAAAAAAACGAGGACGGGACCAGTCCGGCGGAAACGAAAAGGAAATGGAGAAAAAAAATCGGGCACGAAAAAAAGGCGCCCGACGAACAAGACCGCTGTCCAAGGACAGGGCAAACCAAAACAAAGGAGTGGGGCACGACATGTTAAGAGAGGGAGAAAGCACAAAAAAAACGAAAAAACCAGCAAATGAAGGAAAAGAGGGATCTCAACGGAAGTGTGAGCAAAAAAAAAACTGTCCCCTCCTCAACGTGGGGCAAAATCAGGCGACTAGGAGGGGGGGAAGGTCGAAAACCAGAAACAATCAAAGGGGGAGACGGGGTAAGCAAATGGATCAAGAGGATGAGAAAAGAAAAATAAGACTCAAAGGAGAAGGAAGCCAAACAAATATCGTGGGGGGAAAAAAAAGGTGAACAAAGATACATTACACAATCAGAAAAAAAAAAGACGACCGAAGAGGGGTGGAGGCTAGGCGAGGGGGTAGAACAGCTGATTGGGGGGGTGTCCAAGCAGAGCAAAACCAACCAAATGTCCAGGGCAAAGTCCCAAAAAAAAAACCAGACAAAAGACCCCTATGTTGAGGAACAGGAAGACAAACACAAAAAGAAATAAGGGCGTTCAAGAGAAAAAGGTCGGTGCATACAAGGAAAAGAAGAGGCTGCGCAAAAAAGAGTTAAAGAAGAGGGAGTCGAAAAAACAACACAAAATGAGGAAAGGAAAAAAAGAACAAACAGGAGGACCAGGAACACAAAAAGAAAATCGGTGGACGAACGCTGGGCCTTCAGCGCACAAACCGGGAAAAGGGGGGATGAAAAAAAAAGAATCGAGGGGTGGCTGGTGAAATAGACCGAAAAGGGTTTTGTGTTTGAGGGACCTTCGTTGAAACAAATAGGGGGAAGGTGCAGGGTCTGAAATTTGGCTTGGGGCCAGTGCAAAAAGAATTGGGGGGGGGGGGGGTCCGGGGTTCCAAACAGACTGCAATGAACAGACCCAATGCCCAGGGGAAAAAAATGATTCAGAACCACAGCTGAGTCTGCAAGGGACGAGATGTGCAAGGTAAACTGGTCAGGGGTCACAAAAGAAAAAACAAAGAAAGGGCCAGGGGAAATCAGAAAAATTGCAAGGGCAAACTAGATACATCACTGAAAAAAAAAAAAAAAAAAACAAGAAAGGCGGAGAATAACAAAGTCAAGCGGGATGGGGAAGGGGGCGTCCCGACGGAAAAGACGCGTCGGACCCTGAAATAATCACAGAAGCAAAAAAAAACCCAACGTCCAGCAGGAAGTGGAAAAACACTTGAAAAAAAATGGTAGTCGGTTGTCGCGGGTAAGAGTGAGGGGGGGACCCAGAAAAAAAGCGAATGGCGCACTAAGTTCAAATCAAAAAACTGTAGGCGGTATTGGGGGAGGGACGTCGTCGGCACTGCGGAGGACAAAAAAGGAAAAAGTCCAAGGACAAAACCGGGGTCCCGTAAAATCAGAAAGCAGCAGAGGGTGGAAAGACACACCAAATGGGTGACGGTCATCAAAAGACACGGCCACGTACAAAAGATCCAGACACCCGGCAAGAGGAACAAAGCAGAGACAGTCAAACAAAAGACTTGCATCAGTTAAGAAGAAAAAAAGACGACCGGACAGGGAGGAAGGGGGGGGCTCTCGTCGGGTGGAGTCAGGCAAAAACTGTCCCGCTGCTGCGGCACAACTGCGGAAACGGCAAACCTGTGAAGACATAGAAAAAAGAAAACACGACAATGGAACACTTGGTACTGAGGTGTGTCACACCCGGAGAGTCGTGGGTGGTCTACTCTGACCACGACAATCGGAAATGGTTGGGAACCTGCGAACAGAAGGACAAAAAAAAGCAAACCAAGGGGTTGGCAAAACAGAAGAATGAGGTGCCTCGGAAGCCCGTGTGTACGGGGAGGAATAATTTCCTGAAGTGCATAAGGAGGGGGGAAAAAAACAAAAATTGGGACCCCCAAGGGGGGAACACCAACCCAACAGCAACAGGGAGCATACTCTGTGCAAGGGGAACCGGCCAGAAAGCCTTGCCAACAGACTTTGAAAAAACGGAGGTACAAAAATATCGAGGGAAACAAGAGAAAGCCGTCCATTGGGGGGCCCGCGATCTCTCGCGACTGCGCGAAGGGGAACAAAAACAACGAAAAAAAAAAAAAATAAGCGATGGGTAGAACAAAAAACCAAAAGAAAGAAATCCTGGAAAGAGGCTTCCGGTGGGTATGACACGAAGGAAAAAACTAAAAGGGAACGTGAAGGACCGATGAAACGCCGGCTGAAACGACCAATCAAAAGTAAGGAAATGGTGCGCGAGTGAACCAAAGGGAGCTTGGGAAAAAATCAAGAGCAACAGGGAGGTTGTCAAATCGACGCACGCGCGTTGGGTCAAACAAAAGCGGTTTGATAAGCCTGCGGCGTCCACGAGCAGAAGCTGACAGGACAAAAGCAACAGTCAAAAAGAGATTCGGAGGGGGGGTTCCCGAGTGGGTTGGAAAACGCGTAGACGCCTACTGCGGCGAAAAACGAGAAAAACCCAAATGCGGCGGAAAAAAACGCACACAGGATGGAAGACAACAGGGAAGGCGATACAGGGCGGTTTCTAGAACCAGATAAAAAGAAAAAGGGGCATCGCACACCCGTTGAGCAAAGGGCACCAAGAGGGGAATTGGGGGCGTGGAAAACAGACGAGGAAAAGAGACGCCACCTCAAAAAAAAACCTACTCGAGTATCAGGGGCAACCCAGGAATACCGTTGATGGGGCTGCCTATGGGTGAAAAAGATAAAAGAAAAAACTCAAGACGCAACGCGGATGAAAAGACCGCAAATCCACATCTGGACAAACAAGCGCCCCCACACCTGAGGAAGAAAAGGCGAGGAACCCAGGCTCTGGTACGACACAACAGGATCCTAACAAAAAAAAAAAACGGAGTATGAGGAAAAAAAAGAGGGGGTAGGTGCAATTGAACCGCCACAGGAGCTGAAGGGGCACCAAAGTCGGGTCTAAGGAAAAAAATAGATGAAAGGGATTGGGGGGGTGACAAAGTCAGAAAAAAAAAGCGGTCAGAAGAGTAGGGGGGGGGGAAACAAATTAAGGGGGTCCAGAGTCCAGCAGACCAGTCTTCAAAATGGTCAGATACCAAGTAAAACCAATAGAGAAGACCGGAGTCTTGAATGTGGTCAGGGCAACAACCACCAACGCTAGGCAAGTGTTTTGCTCAAAAGTGATGGAGTTGGGGGGAGGGTCTGAAAAAAATTAAGCACTAGCCCGGGAAGGGAAAAAAAAGGCAGAAAACGCACGCCGCATTAGGGTGACGGCGGCGTCTGTGGTCGGTACTAAGGTTGCTAAAGATATGAACCGCGAATTGGACGATCTCTGGAGAGCTAGCGCCGGTGCGTTGGAGAAGGGAAAGAAGGAACACACGCACGAGCCCCCCAGGAGCTGTAACAAAAAACGGGGAGGAAACACTCGGGAGACTCACAGAGAAAAAGTTGGTCAAAAACAAGACGACAAAAACCAAAACGGCCCTGGAGTCCGAGTACACAATCAACGGAGCATGTCAAACAAAACTCAAACAAAAATTGTGTTGTAATCTCGAGAGAAGCAAAAGAAAAAAGACCAATTAACGGACTTGATTGGCCTGGGGGGGCATCCAGCCCGCAAAATCGGGCACTGAAAGGGTGAAAAAACAGTGGTGTCTTGGTGAGTCAACAAGAGTACAAAGGTCAAAGAGAACTGACAGAAAAAACGGCAAGAGGACCTGTCAGTTGGCAAGATACATCGAACTAGGGGACGACGCAGAAAAGGCCCAAATCAAACGCGCCATTAGCTCAAGGGGGTTCAGCAGGGAAAAAAAGGAGGTTCCTCTCATGGGGGGTGACTTGCCCATCTATAGGAAAAAGTCGACCGGAAGTTGGGGAACACGGCATGGGGGAAGGGAACAATACGGACGGCAAAAGAAAAAATCACATCAGTGGTTGGTTGGGGGGGGGTCCAAAGTGGGGTCCAAAGTACGCAACAAGAAATAAATCAAAAAAATACAAAAAAAAAAACGGGAGTCCCGAGAACTCAACGCGGTCGCTGAACATAAGGGCTGGGAAGCATTCACGAAAGGTTGTGAATACCTGTCCTCCCCATTGGGTGGGGGAAAAAAAATCATAAGGGGTGGTTTCAAAAACACACACGAGAACGCGCACGGGGGAAGAAAGAAAAAAGAAAAAAAGACTAAGGGGGTCATGGTTGACGGTGCGCACTGTATGTTTACAAATAAAGCAGGGTGGAAAAGAAAGAAGCATCACGACAGCGATAACAGATACTACGGCAAGTCATAACCGGGTCTAGCACTGGAACAGTTCTGAAAGGGAAAGGAAAAAAAGAACAAACTTAAGTGCAGCAAGGGGGGCAATCCGGTTTCATAAGACAGGTGACCGACAGCAAGGTTTGGATTGACCGTCAAAATGGGGGGGGTTTAAAAAACTATACTGCAAATGACGCACGAACAACAGGGAAGGGGAGGATAATAAAAAAAAAAAACTACTGACGACTACTGGGTGGCGGCAACCGCCCTACAAGAGTAAGCAAACCACGAAAAGTAGTGGGAAAATAGCGCTGTGAGATCAGCAAAGTAACAGAACGAAGGAAGATGCGAAAAAGGGAAAAAGACATCAGCAGGGGGTTCTCTAAATCAGGTCCAATAACGGTGGGGCACCGATCAGAGACTATATTGAAGTCGACAAAACAAAGGGCAATCGCTGACGGGAAAGAAGAAGAAACGCTAACTTTCTTAAAAAGTGGGGAGAGAGAAAGCAACGCGATTATGGACCCAGGGAGTTGGGTAGTTAAAAAAAAAAAACTACGACAAATGCAAGGGAACAATAAAAGATGAACGACAATAGGGGGGGGGAGGAATAGTGCAGGTTGTTTAGAATGGTAACATCTGGGCGTTTTGGCCAAAAGGGAAAAGTCAAAGAAAAAAAAAACAAAAATGGACGGGGGGGGGCACAAGTCCAAAGAGCAGAGCCATCACCAGAATTAGGAAGAAAGGGTCTCGAAAAACAAAAAAAGTTCATGGGCACGTCCTACGTGACAGCAGAAACGAGGGCATCATGACGAAAAAGGAAAAAAGGAAGAGGGAGCACGGGGGCGAGTCAGGAAGAAACATCTCTAATAAACAAGGGGGGAGGATTTAAAAAAAAAAAGAGCAGTTGGGTTTCATTCGCCAAAAGTGAGAAGGCGTTGGAGAACCTGCCGTAAAAAAAAGACCAAAGACGGGTTCGGGATGCAAAACGATAGGTGCAGGCTTCCCAAAGTATACGCAATCAGATGGGGTGTTGTTCACAGCGAAAAGGGGGTCACGGGGCGAAAAGGGGTGTATGTAAAGGGGACGAACTGACATTGGTCATTGACCGTGCCCACATAAAAATTGGGGTGGGGGAATGGGGTTCCGACGCGGGACGAACTAAAAAAAACAAAGAAACCTTATAAAAAAACTAGAATAAGCAGAACACAAGAGAACTGGGGGATGAAAGGGTTGAAGAATTCTTGAGTGTGGTGTCAAGATACCCCAAAAGCGGAAAAACCTTAAAGCTTGTTAAAAACGTCTAGAACTAACTCCAACCTGTGGGGATTGACCCACAAGGAGTAAAGAAAGAAAACAGAAGCATTGGCGTGGGCGAACCATCACCAAGCAGGCGCCGTAATAACATACCGTGGGCAAAAAAACCCAACAAGGAAGAGGACTGGAGGAAAAAAAAACAGGGACTTGATGAGCCACCCTTTGCTCTTAAAACGGCCTAGTGAGGGGAACGGGAGGCAGCTACATCAAAAAAAAGCTCATGGGCCGACAGCAACGGGGAAGGGTTTGGGGAGAAAAAAAAAGAATGGGGGCCGGTGTTACAATAGTCGCCTCGGATTTCAAAAAGCAGAGGAAGAAAGTTCATCAACTCTTGCACTAGGCAGTAGCAAAGCTAGTTAAAAAAAGAACCAAATGGGGGAAAATTAAGCAAAGGGGCGGCCACTGGTCCAGGGGTCAGAGAAAAAGAAGAGGGAAAAAACACGGCATCGAACACACATCAGACTAATCAGGTCTTGGGGAAGAAACGGAGAAAAAAAGAAAAAACAGAGGAAAAAAGCCCTGAATTGGGGGGGGACGGCGCTGTGGGCGGTCCGGGAGACTGTCGAGTGAAGGAAGGTCTGCTCCCGCGTCGGGGAAAAAGAGGGGGAAAAACTTAAAAAAAAGAAACCGAAAGGTACTTTCACTTGGGTTTGTGAAAAAAAACTCCGCCGCATAGAGGGGGAAGGTCTACCATATTACACAGGTCGGGGAAAGAAATGGGGGGGGGGGGGGAACAACTGGGGGGAGGCACCGGCCAACAAAAAGGACAAAAAGTGGTGTTCAAAAGAAGAGGAATCAAACTAAAAAAAAAGGATCCGGTTTTTGGGGGGGGATGACCAATGCTTCCCGAAAGGGACCGGTAGTGACACAAGAAAAGTGGGAAAAAGGGTGGGGGGGGGGAAAAAAACCACCCCCATCGTCAATCTACAAGGGCAAACCGCCCTTGGGACAGTCAACAAACAGGTTCCACACGGAAAGGGAAAAAGTGCAAAAAACAATAAACTTTGGAAAAGCCAAGAAGTGACCTTAAAACAAACATGTGGGGGAAAACGAACCTAACCATACAGACGGAGAATTAAGGACGAGGCCGCATGGAGAAACAACCTATGGGGTCTGAAGGAACAAAAGGAGAAAAGGCCAATGCAAACGGGGAAGAACGTGGAGAGATGAAACGGGCCAGTAGTTGACAGGACCGAAACAAGAACAAAAGGGTCAAGCAAAAAAAAATCCAGATTGTAAGCAGGGTACTTCAAAGAAAAGAAAGCCGTCCGAATTGGGGGGGGGGTGGGGAAAGCCAGGGAGCTGGTCAACCCTATAAAAGGAGGGACCTGGGGATCAATTGTCACTCAAAAGCCAGAGAACTTTTTGCGAGTGGTTGGAAAAAAAAAGGAAGGGAATTCAACCCGAAGGGAAAGAAAGACTGGGGAGCAGCGCTTGTCTGCGGAGGGTTGGCAAACGAGTTTGGGGGGGAAAAAAGGGGACAAAGGCGCTAGTCGTCGGGCTAAACGATAAAACAGCCAAATGCAGCGGGGCAGCAAAAACGCCGATTGGGAAAGAGAGGCAAGGGCGATAGAACGAAGGGAGGGACTAAGCAGAAAACGATCTGCCAAAACATAGTAAAAAAAACCCGGGTAAGCAAGCCCTATTAGTTACTTGGACAAAATAGACTGGAAAAAAAACTCAATCACGAGCGGACAGGAGCAGGCCAAAGCTACCTTTGAGGGTCATGAACCGAGGAAACTCAAAAATGACCACTACTCGAGCAAAGCGAGGGAGGCACTCGACCAAATCCAAAAGCGAGACCAGAAGCAAAAGAGAAAAAGAGCAGGAAAAAAATGAAGCTAGGGGATGGGGTTCACAGAAAAAAGTAACATCCTATGTAAACACAAAAGAAAATAGGAAAAAAGGAAAGATATAATGGGGGAGGCCAAAAATGAAACCAGAGCGCAGGCGTCTAGAGGTAACAACGACGGCCGGACGCGGAGAGAGACAAAATGGGGGGGTTTGGGTAAAATCAACACGGAGGAGGCCACGCGTTTGCCAGCAAGCGCAGTGGGGGGGTCCCTTGCAGTGGAAAGAGGGGCAAGGCATCCAGTGGACCTGCCTAAATGCAAAGATAAGACAAATAAACGTAGCGGAGACGTGTGAAAGGGGAAAGAAACAAAGCACAGCAGACCTGGCAACAGAAAAGGTGTAAAGGTGAGGGGGCATAGAACTGGAAGAAAAGGAGCCAAAAAGATTCCTATAAGCCATAATCCTAAAAGAAATGTGACAGGGGGACACGGTGGAGTTAAAGCTCAGGGCGATACAAGTCGTTAAACATGAGACCGGGGGCAAAAAAATCAACTCGGGTACACAAGCAGAGCAAAAAAAACCAGCCTGGATGCAGAGGCAACTATTAGCACAAAAGGCTCGTTGGGGGTGAAAAAACAAACCACTGCGTAGATGGGGGGAAAAAAAGCTGCAACGGACGGGAATTGAAAAAAAAAAACTCGGGGGGTAAAGAGAAACGCGGCGGACAACTCGCACCTAAACGGCACTTGATTGGTGGCAAAAGGGGGAAAGACATGAGGAGAGATGGAGGAAAAAACGGGGTCACGGTGTCAGGGGAGGGGGGTAATAAAAAACGTTCGTGGGTAAAAAAAAACCTTGACGGCAGGTACGATAACCGCTCGGTTAAGGGGAACTGGGGGACACGGGGAAAGGTGGGTCACGAAAAGAGGGACAATGGTAGATCAGAGGAATAGGCTCATAGTGGCAAAAAGCTGAAAGGGGTCGCGGAAAACACAGGGCCCTTGAAAGCAATCGGGGTGGGGGGGAGGGGTTACAAAGGAGGACAACAGGGGGGGGGGGTCAAAAAGGAAAACTTTGAAAAGCTGCCAACATTACGGGCAACGGAGAGGATGAAATCCACACAGTGCACGTGGGGGGGGTGAAGGGGTAAAAAATGGAGAGGGAAAATCAAGAGCACTCAAAAATTGGAAGCCCCAGAAACAGGCTTAAAAAGAGAAAACAGACAGAGGCGCAGGTGAAACAGTCCTTGCTGGGGGGGGGGGGGCCAAGGGGAGTCAGGTGAAAAAAGCCAATGTGGGAAAAAATTCCCATAGGTAAGGTCCATAGTTCGAACCATCCAAGGAACCAACGCGGGACAGGAAACAAAAACCGCAGATAGAAGGGGTGGTAGTGGGTGAATGGCGGGTGAGGGGGAACAGAAGGACCGCAGAAGGACCAGCAGAGAAAGACCAAAGGAATGAAACACGCAAGCACAAAAACAAGAAAAAAAAGATTGACAACGGGAAACCAAAAAAAAAAGGAATGGGTCGTGCTGAACAAATAGACCAATACGAAGGAACTGGGGACAAGAAAGGGGGCTAGCGGCCTCTTATGACCAAAAAAAAAGTAGGGACCTGAACAAGTGCAAAAAACGAGGGGATGAAAAAACAAAAATTTGGGGGGGGGGGGGGGGGCGGGGGCCTAGCTGGGAGAGGCCAGCAACCTACCCCACTAGTTGTGCACGAAGACTAAGTTGCACAAAAAAACCAACGACGACTGGGAGCACAGCAAAAGCTAGCCAAAACGGAAAAATAAGGACATGAAGCGCTGTAGCAAAAAGAGGACATAAAAAACGAAAAAATTAATGGGATCAAGATAAGATAAGCCAAGCAAGTCAACGCCAACTTCACGAGAACGGGGGGCACAAATTAGCAGGGACTATAGGGAGGGGGTCTGGAAAAAACCCCGAAAGCCAAAATGGGGGAAGGTATCTATGTCGTGCACAAAAAGGCAAAGTGTGAAGAGCTGAAAGAAAAGAAAAAAAAAGAGGAGGAAAAACCACAGGAGCATTTTGGATTTGAAAAGAGGGGGACATGGAGAAAAAAAGAAATCAGGCTGACCGTAGGAAGAGGGTGGTGGAATGAAGGAAAAAGGACGGTAGACAGCAGCGGGCATGTGTCAAAAACATATGAGGGGGGGAACCATCCAAAAAAAAAATGGTGTCGGGGGCAAGGGGGGGGGGGAAAAACACAATACTGACAGAAACATAAAAAAGAAAAGGGAGCAAAGAAGGGAGACCAAACCAAAAAGAGAGATTGAAAAACAAACTACGTGACAGCAACCACGAGTGAGAAAAAGGACCGCTTCGGGACTGTCCGCAGGAGGCCAGCGGTCGCAAACGCAGCAAAGACTTTGGGGGCCGAAAAAAAAAGAGATCTCACACAACAAAAAGGAAGGAAAAAAAAGAGAAAAATGGTGAACACGCCAGCAAAATTGCTCGAAGAGGGCTAAACTGGCCAGGGGGTCAGCACGAAGAACGGAGATGTCGTGACACTCCGGGGTCACGGCTGTGAAAACACTAAAGCCCCAATCGTTATTTTGGCAGCGAGGGACCTGGCGGCAAACATGTGGAAGCTGATTGAGGCCGGCAAAGACTGGGGGGGGTCTGTTGACTGTCCAACAAGGACAGGGGGGGGGTGGTGGTACTTGACAGAAAGGGATCTGACCAACGCAAAAAAGAGAACTTTAGAAAAGAAGAAGGCTCACACATCTTTTCACGTAGGTAAAGGAAAATGAAGAAAGTTTTACCAGGTAATAGTTCAAAAAAAAAAAGGGTGGCACCAGACACCCAAGAAGAAGCACAATACAATCGGGGGACGTCTAGCGCTTCAAACCCCTGGTGCGGTCAAAAATATCGGTAGACACGGAAGGGAGTGAAAGGGGCGGTACAGGAACTTCCTCATCGCAACCTGATACTTCAAAGAAAAGGGTGCAAAAAGTCTCGGCTGCGAGTCCCAATTGCTGAGGATGCACGACCTCAATGGGAAGAGGCACCTGCGTAAACTTGACGAGAAGAGGCTCGAAGAAAGGTCCCTGTGGGAATTTGGGGGGCTACGCAAAAGGGGGGAAAGCAGGTTTTGGCACAGTCGTACGCAGCTTCTAAAAAGTCCAAACAAATTAAAAAAAACAAAAAATGAAAAGGGGTCATGCAGGCCGCAATAAAAATAGGTAAAGAAAAACAAGGGGGCGTGAAAAAGCGGAAGGAAAAGGGGGTCACAAGATCCGCAGAAAATCCAAACGGCTGCATCCCAGGGTCCTTGGCCAACACTTTAGAACGTACAGAACGAACCAAGAAGCTGACGGGGGGCTGGTGCAGTGAACCGTTAAAGAACTGTCGCTGGAGAACTTCGACAGTCCAAAAACGTGAGCCAGAAAACAGACAGGCGCACCCGTCAAAAACAAACTGGGGGAAAACTAGTCACTGTAATGCGGTTGGAAACACTTCAACTGAAAGATCTATGGAAGGGGGACTAAAATATTGACAAAGCGGGAAAAGAAAAAGGAGGTTGGGGACCTGCGGAAGCACGGCCTCACCAGCCGGGCAGGGGTGTCAAGCACGACAGCTTTTGCATCGGGGAACACCACCGTTTTACGGGGCATTCAGGGCAACAAACTTTGGGTGGGGGGGGGACTACCCTGATTTGTGGTGCGAAAAGAAAACACTGTGGGAAACCAAAAAGGGACCCCAAACACGTAGGAAAGAAGCTCAGGGGGACGGCACGAAAGTTTGCCATAAGGAATTCAAAAAACGAAGGGGGGGCATATCAAGGGATGGAAAGCACAGAGCGGGCCAAAAGGGGTAATGGGTCACAGCGAACCAAAAATAAGAGACTACTTCGTCTCACGATTCCTAGGTAAAGGCCAATCGCGATGGTCAACCCAAAGCATGAGGGTCGGTAACTGGCCAGGGGGGGCGTCACCGCACGGAAGGTGGTGACAAAAGGAGGGAAGAAAAACAGAAGACTGGAGGACAAAAAACAAATTGCGCAAGAAAAGGGAAATAAAAAGACCAAGACGTCTAAAAAGGGGAGACGAGGGAAAGCAGGTGAAAAAACACGAAAGACCAAGGATCATTGTGGGTCCATCGACCACAAAGCGGTTTGGGGGGGGCGCTGTTGGGCAGAGAACTGCCCCTACTAAACAAAAACATACTAGTACATTCACGGGGGGGGAAAAAAGTTTAAAAGGGGAGGGTGGGCCCTAAACACCTGGACGGGAAAAGATCGAGAGAGAAAAGATCCAATTCAGTTGCCACAAGCAAGCAGAAAACAAATGTGGAATCTCTGCACGGGGGGAGAGGCAGTGCGTGGAAGGACCTCGATAGGCCTCAAGCTACCAACATAGAAAACGGCAAAAAAGGGTGAGTGGGCTAAAAAAAAAAATCAAACTAACGGTCGGCCTACGAAAATCTGACCGTATCACAGGGAAAAAAAACCCCTATCTGAGGAGGCGGGAACCTAATGGAAACTCGCTCACTAGCTCTCCAGCGGGGACCGCTGACCAAATCCAATCATGGAACAAACGAGAAAGAACCAACCGAGGAAATCTACGAACCGAGCTGAGGGGGGGACTGTTGACCCAAAAGACAGAGAAATACAGAGAAAAAAAAACAACAGAGGGGGGGAGGAAAAAGGGAAAGGAATGTCTGCGTAAAAAAAAGGATACAGGGGGGTCACAGCTCGCGTAAACCAAAAAAGACGGCCAACCAAGCGGCCATCGGGAGAAGAGGGGATTGGGGGATCCAAACGCGCCTCTCTTTGAGGCGCGGGGGGGGGGGGGCCAAGTCAAAGATTTTAAACACAGTAAGGTAGCAAAATACAAGGGAGGCAGACAGAAGGCAAAGAAAGCTCAAGTCTGGGGGGCGAACGGAGGGGAAAAGGTTCCAACAAAAAAGGGAAGTGGGAAAAAACGCACCCACAGCTCGTACCTTTGCTCAACGTGGGAGGGGTGGGGGGCAATACAATTAGAAAAAAAAAAAAACGAAAATCGAAGATCAACGCAAGAGGGAAGGGGAAAGAGAGTTTCTATGCGGAGTGAGGGGGCAGCATTACCGATGACCTGAAAGGTACGAGAGCCACCTGGGACAATTCTGAAAAAATCACTTACCCAGCGCAGGAGAGGATCTGGATAACTCGAGCCCCAGCAAACCTCGTGGTCAAAAAAAAACACAAACGCGAAAAAAGGGCGTTAACAAAATATGACAACCAAAAGAATGAGCGTGGTTGGGTTTTCAAGCCTCCTCGACACCCTACAACCCCAGTAGAAAGTGACTGTTGGTGAAAAAAAGGGTGGGCAGGACCCGGCGACGACACTCTGAAATTAATGTGTAAAACTTGTTAGTCTTGCGTTTCAACAACTACAGGGCGGACGATAAGGAGCATGAAAGGACATGGAGACGGGTTAACACGGGGGTGGCATCGACAGAGCAAAAAGGGCACAGAGCGACGGACTCACGGCGCGCCAGTTACAGCGTGAATTGTCAGGGCCCAATGGACAAAGGGTCCGATGCAGGTGGCAACGGGCACCAGTCTATAGCAGTCAAAAAATACCGGCAAATTTGAAACAAACAAAAATTTTGAGGCACAAACCTGCAGGAAGTCGAAAAAATGAACTCACAGGGGGGCTGTGGGTTGTGGGGGGGGGGGGTCCAGTGGGGGACCAAAGTAAAAAGAAGGCTAGAGCACAAAAGCCAAAGAAAAAAACTTGCTGCCAAGAAAGCGAGAGGGAACATTAAAGGGGGGGGGGAAAGGGCGTTCACGCAGGTTTCAAAAGTCACTGGCCCACCCAGAATTGTCGGTCAATAGGGTTCCGAACCTTCCACGGAAGGAAACAAAAAAGGCCGGACGAAAACAACAAATCGAAAAATGGGGTTGGGGGAACTTGGACATCATTTCCAGACAGAAGGGGAGGGAAAACGGGGACCTCAGCGGGACGGCTCGACCGCAAGCAAAAGCCCACGGAAAAAGGCCGGGTCATATCGGGTGTCTACCAGTGAAAAGGGGGCAAAGACACTGCATTGCACCAGGGCTTGTGGGGGGGGGGAAAAGAAAAGTTCAGCGTCCGGTGGCATGACAGGACCGGGAAGTTGAAAATTGGGGAACGCAAGGTTGGTGGGGGCTTTAAAACTAAGGAGGGGCTAATGAACCCTGTGAAGGCTAAGGGCAACGGATCAGAGACCCGACGGACTAACGGCAATACCGCTCAAAGAGGTCCGCAACAAGGGGGTGGTGCGCCAATGATCGCGGGACGCCATTCCAAAAAAATCACGAAAAAAAGGAGGAGCTCAGCAAAGCAAAAGGGGGAACTAGCCGCCTTCAAAGTGGTGGGCAAAGGGGAGGGAGGCAGACAGGGGGAAGGAACGAACACCCCAGGCAAAAAAAATCAGCGGGGAGGTATCACAAGAGAGGGGTGCTGAAGACACAGGGTGGAAGAGGCGAGAAAAGCATGCGCGAGGAGGAACGCTAAGGGGGGGTGGACTGGGGGGGGGGGAAAGTGACATGGCGTAAAAACTCATCAGTACCTTAAACTAGGAGTGGGGGGACTGAATAAAAAGAAAAAGCGGTGTCCAGTTAAAGGGGCGTTTGGGTAACGCATATCAAGGGTACCCAGAACAACAATGTACGGGGGCAAGGTGACAAGCCAAAGGCAGCAAAGCACCTAAAATTGGGAAAAAAAAAACGAAGGGACAATCAAAAAAAGCAACAACAACCCAAGAATACAACTCAGGGGAAAAGGCAGCCGACCAGACAAAGTCATCACGACAAACACTCGGGGCTGAAAAAGGAACAAAGGGGGCACGCAAGCGTGCGAGCAAAGCACGAGGGAA
>Ga0179593_1700084_pt1 | contig 16054 bp, 21 predicted proteins | sample CZODoug2_1_08_16_FD_185931 | JGI IMG/M metagenome (GOLD analysis project Ga0179593, IMG submission 185931) | Vadose zone soil fungal communities from Angelo Coast Range Reserve, California, USA - CZODoug2_1_08_16fungal (PacBio error correction) | ecosystem: Environmental > Terrestrial > Soil >...
ACTTGGGCGGCGGAAAGCGGGTCTTCGGTACCGGGAAAAAAGCAAAAGTACGCGCTGCCTAGCGACCGGGAAAGGGGAGGGGCGAAAAGTGCGGTCGTCACGCTCCGGCAATAGAAAGGAAAAAACGTGCGTTGGGGGAGGATCCTTCACCACGGCTGTGGCTCCAGAAGACGAAACAGAAGCGACAACGGGCACGGGTACCGTGGTTGGCCCCCCCAAGGTCGGGGGGTCTCCAAGGGCAGTGAATCTTATCGGGAGCGGGTGGGGGGGCGAGGCCCCGTCAAAAGGGGCGGGAAAAAGCAACAAGTCTTGCAACTGAAGAACCTAGAAAAGTAGATCACAAGCCGGGAACACTCGAGACTGCTATCAGGAAACCCTAAGGGGGTCGGCAGGACTCAGGCTGAGGTGGAAGATGTGGCCGAACACGCATACCACCGGGCGGGAGAGATCTCAACTCTTGCGCCGGGCAAAAAGGACCCGATTGGAAACCACTCGACGCGAGGCTGCCTTTTTACGTTGGAAAAAGACTACGCAAATACCGAAAAGGGGCGTCCTCCTCCGTTAAAATGGAGGGCGCCTCCCAGGGAAGACGCTTACAAAAAAAAGAGAAAAATGGGCCTGATAAGGGTCGAGTAAGAAAAAACGCCCGCCAACTTCGATCGTCACCAGACGCTTACGCTAAAGGACTGGTTGGATTAGAGTATCAGAGGGGGTTCTCGTCGGTAAATGTCTAGGAATGCATCAGGGCGGAGACAGGGGATTACTGTTTCAATTAGCATCAATAAGAGTGAGGGAACCCTTCTCACAAGTCTCATGAACCTGTTGGACAATCCGAACAGTTGGGGGTAAGTCTGGGTGGGGAAAACGTTGTACAATGAAAGTTTTGAAGGGACGCCCGCCACAGAAAGCTTCGAGACCCGTATCGAGAGATTTTACCTGAACCGGGAAGGGGAGTACAAGGGAATTCCTGCCCGCCCAGGAGAAGAAGATCGACACCATTGATGTGGGGGCACTCGTCCTAAACCACACAAGCCGAGGAAAGGGGAGCGCTGTCCATTTCCCAAAGCGCGGGGGGGGGGGGGGGGGGGGGGGGGGGGGGGGTGGACTTCTTTTTGGATTCACGGAGACCTAGGAGTCTTTCCACGAATTGTACCAGTCCCAAAGAGGGGAGGAGCAAAAAGGAAAGGAAGAAAGAGAAGGCGGAGGAACCTTGACGATGTGGCCGCCAATACTGGCAGCAAACGCAACCGACCAAACTTCTGTCCTCTCCCCGGTTGATGAAGTCAAGTCCCGACCGGGGGTACTGGCCGCGCATCGTGAGTCACGACTACGATACGAGCGCCGTATTTCTCTGAAAGCTGGGAGAGAGATAAGAGAGCAGGAGAGATAGAAAAAAAAACAACTTATTATTATTACAAGATATAACCTCAGGGGGGGGAAGAGTTGGAACAGCGAGGCGCTCCTTCGCGGCGGTCTCTAAGCGCGGAGCGCCGCTTTCGTCCAGGCCCTCAAGGTAACTGGAAGCATGCAGAGAGTCTGTAACCGTGTCTATTATGGGAGGGGAAGGGGGGGGGGTGTCACTTCAAAAAAAAACGAGTTGCTTGAGGATTCCAGTAGTGTGGCCGTCCACATCTCAGGCTAAAAAAAAAATCTGAGAGTACCAGGGCAAATTCTACGACTCTGGCGGCAATTCCCAGGCGAGGAGGGACCCAAACCCCAGAAGTTCTCCACCCAGCCTAAGTCCGCTAATGTCTATGATCACTGAACGCGGGAGAAAGAGAGTGCAACAGTACTATCCCCAAGACCATAAATGGGGGAAGGGACCGGGAAAGGTCGACGGACTGAGCCCTCGTCTATTAAGGAGAGCGGAAGAGGATCGAAGGGAGTAGGGGAATTTTTTCTAATGTGGAGGGAGGGAAGGGCAAGCGGTCACCACTTCAGGTACAAAAGGGAAAGAGATTAGCGATAAGGGGCGATGCGAAAAGGGGAGGGAAAAATCTGGGGGGGGGGACAGGGTGTTTAGGACTGGGGGGAAAGAAAGAAGGGAAAGACCCATCGATTATTGGGATGTCGAAACGACGCCAGTCGGAAAACAGACAGAGAAGCAAGGAGGAATCAGAAGGTGTGTCTATGTCCCCGAAGGGACCTCAGAAGAAGAACCACCCTTGCCGTGGACAGCAGACGATGCCTCTCTTGGCGGATGGGGGACGCTCCTCACCGCCTACCTGAGGGGGAAGCTGGACGGGGGCAAACGCAGTCCTGCCTTGCGAGTAAGCACTCTGGGCTGGGGTCCGAGGGTGGAGGGGGCAGGGGATTTTTATTCGTCCCACACAATTCCAAGGTACAAGCGAGGGGGCTTTGATCCTCAAAAATTTTCTCTTCTGGTCGAAAAGGCTTCGGGGGTTTATATAGGAGGTCTTAGTCATCCCTTCCCAGAAAGAATCCAGAGACCGCCTGCCTGACTATCGAGGGGCCGGGGAAACTGAATGCATAGGAAGAAGGATGGGGTCAGGAAAAATAAATTATTTGGAAGGTCTGAAAGGGAAGCCTGGATGGAAGGTTGGACTCGAAGAGGTTCCTGTCGGGAAAGAAAGACAGCCTTTACGAATCGTAAAAGAAACAAGGGGTAGGTCAGACAAAAGGGCAATCGGGGGGGTTCCAAGCTGAAGAAAGTTGATTCTACTGCACATATATATCTGTCTGGGTGTCAAGGGGGGGAGAATGTATATCCAGACCGTTATTCTGGGAGAAGAAGGGGCCTTTCAGTCAATCACAACGAAAGAAGAGTGGAAACAAAGAGGGTGTCAACAAGGGGAAAAAAAGGTGAGGTCGCTAAACCCGGATTCAAGCGCAAGAAGAAAGGAAGGTCATCCTGTAACCCAACAGATCTCGACGCAGGAACCTTCCTCTAAAAAAGAAAACAAAAGGGTAGGGGTATTGAAATATAGGGAAAGTGGAGAAAAAGAGAGAAGGACGCGGTGAAAGGCTCGGGACAGCCTGCGCTAGACTTGAAAAAGTGAGAGCCTAATAATTCGACCGCGATCGCTCGGCTCGTAAAAAGATAAGTCGCACCTTTCGGTGGGGGGCTGGATGCAAGGTCCTTCACCACCGGATTTGTCTTGAGAGGGGGGGACGAGTTCCCAGCCGAGGGCCGAGGAGTAGCCAAGGTGCAGCTTTTGCACCAAAAACGTGGGCAGCCCAAAGCCCATCGTTTTTTCGTCTATACGGGAAAGTGATCGCGGGGGGGAGGAAAAAAGGAACCATCCTTGCAACTTCCGCAAAACAGGCAGGAACTAGATCCAACAAGGTCAACACAAGTAAGGGAAAGAGCAGGCAAGAACCACTTCAAAGAAAAAGTCGGCATGCCTGGGGGTGAGGGGCAGAAAAGGGACAGGAGAGAGTCGACATGCCGGGGTCGACAAAGGACTCCTTATGACGCGCAAACTATAACCGAGGGGAGAGCAAAAACTCTCTGCTCAGTAAGGCGGGGGGGCGTGCCTCACGCACTACCTCACACGAGAAGGACGAACTCTTTACTGCCTAGTGGTAACAGGTACAGCTTCTCGTCCTGCCTCGAAAACAAAAAAAAAAAAATTGGGTCTATTTTACGGGGAGCGCAAAATAACAGTGCTCTGCCGGATCTCTTTAACACCGGTAAAAGTGAAGAGGATATCTACTGATGGGGCATATGACACGCAAAGATGCGGAAGCCGTTCTGAGACTCGTGGGAAACGGCGTCTGGGGCCGGAGAAAATCGAAGGGGGGAGAACTTCCCTGCTTGTCCCAAATCAGAAGTCACCGACCAAAAGAAAAAGGGGGACAAGACGAACGTGGACTTGCCTCATCGTTTGGAAAGACCTGGTACAATGAAATTGTGAAAAGGGCACGACGCACGCAAAACATTCGAACCTACATGAAGGCATTTAAGAGAAGGGAATCAAGGCTTCCCGTCATCTGGACAAAGTCCAGGCCGTAGCAACACATTGGGGGGGGGACTGGAGAAGGGAAGGGGTCAAAGCCTTCTCCGCGATGTTAAAGTCCGCGGACGGGACTCAGAGACCAAAAACCCGCGCGCTGCGCTGGTGGTCAAGGGGCTTCGTGCGCCGACACTTTAAATGGCCGGGGGAAGCGAGGGGGAAACCATTTGAGATAATATATTCTGTTAGGAAGAAAAATGACTGTGTCCGGAACCCGACCCCTGCTACTCATCATGAAAAACCAACCCTCTCTTAAAGCCTCATCAAAGGGGGGAAGGCTCTGGGATAAAAAAACTTTTCCTACAGTTCTTTACTGAGCAGCGCGCAGCTCCGCTCCGTTGAGCCGAAGCCATAGGATCTTGTCTATTTTTCGGTGACACGAAAAAGGAAGGAGAATCTCATACACAAACGATGGAATATACCAGAGGGAGTGAACCGGGGGGTCCACCACCAGCTCGCATCTCATCTGATCTCCGAGCTGTTATCGTGCAGACCTTCTCGGAAAAGTCCAGAGGAAAGGGGAGGAGGAGCCTTCAAACCTTTTCTAGGATAAGCGCTGGGGGAGGCACTTGTGAGTGGGGCGCATGATTTTCCTCGAAGGTGTCTCCCCGGAGGGGGGGGAAGCTGAACCCATTTTTGCAATCGTACTAGCGGGCTGAACTGAAAGACGGGAAAGAAGAAAGAAAAAAGATGGGGTCATCCACCCAACCTCAGTCGCGGTTTTTGCGGTAGGGGGTCAGACGAGAGGGCCGACATCCCCCCCTCTCTGCGCAATTCTATTTCACAGTTCCGGGAAACCAAATAAATTTTTGTTCGGACGAGGGGAGAGGGTATTACTTACTTTAATCCTCGTCCGAAGGAGGGGAAGAAGGGGAGCAGAGGTCGTCCTGTCTACAATCTTGTGTCAAAAGGGTAGGGGGAGGGTGCAAAACAATCTCGCTAGTCGAGACATCCAAATTTGGGGAAAATCGGCAGGGGGTAAAGGATTGGCATGGGGCACACGGAAGGACACAATCGATGAATGAACAAAAAAAACTAAGATCAAAAGGTTCCATCAAGAGTCAAGCCGGGGCCTGCCCAATGGACAAACACCGAAAAATAAGTCGATCGCATCGCCGCTCCCCCAGGGAAGTTCAAGCGCTGGAGGGCCGGAAGCGCTGGCTGCTGGGGAAAGGCAATCACCGAGGGAAATTCTGAAAAAGCACTTTTCAGCAGGGGCTCCCGGAACCGGGGGGGGGGGGGGGAGCCGTTCACTTTCACAGTTTGGAGAGCTTAGAGAGTTGCTTAGGCGCGGACGAGGGGGGCCTTGTACTTACTGCTCGATTTGAGGGGGGGGCTGAGATTGCATCTCTGAAAGTTCTCAGGGTCAGTCGGGAAAAAAAGACCTCGGGTGGGGTCCGTATCGGGGGGAGAAGGGGAAGTTTCAAGGAGAGACTTCCCTGGATTGCTCCAGAGGGACCACATCTTCACACATAATGAACGACTGCTGTTTCCATTGTTGTCTTGGGGAGACCGGAGAGCTCTCGTTTTCCTGGACGTATCTCTTCAAGCAGGAGGGGGAGGGAAGTTTCAGGAAAAAAATTGGATGTTGATTCACAAATGACGGGGGGGGTCCCGCTCTCCCCTCCGGATAGCCACCCAATCTTTATGGCAGAAACCAACCGAAGGAGTTGCCAAGCTAAACGACGGGAGCAGCGAAGGGTAAAAAGCGATTCGGGTCGCTTTCGGAAGGGAAATAGCAACGGATGGTGACGCTTCCAGTCATTACAAAGGAAGAGCTCAAGGGGGAAAAGACGTTGGAGGGGGGGGGAGACGGAGAAATGTCGTGATCGAGAAAAAGCGATTCGCAGCTAGCAGCGAAAAGGCCCACCGAAACTGCAAAAGAAGTACCTTATCTATAACAAAAGGGGGGGAGGGGGGGGAAGGAAGATATCCTTTGCCAACACCCCCCCCCACCCCCCAAAAACCCCCACCCAAAACCCCCCCCCCACCCCCACCCCCCCCCCCCCCACCTTCTCAGCGGGGAAAAGAGGGGAGGGCTTGACCTTCCTGCAAATCTCTTCTCCTATCAATTAGAAAGGAATTCTCCTGGTAGAAAGGAGGCCGTCTAGAAAACTGGACAGATCCCCAGGGGGAGTTGTTAGGAGCCAAAGCAACTACCTTCTGGTGAGAGAAAAACCATAACTCTTTCCATCCGACCCACACCCCGACCCCCCCAACAACCCCACAAAAAAAAAAAAGAAAACACACCCCCAACCCCCCCTGGCTAGGAAGGCGTCCTCTGGCTTCATGGGATAACAGGGGAGAGGGGCCAAAAAAACGATTCGTGTCTGCCCTAAAAGCCGCATCTTGTATCGGGGAAACGGGCGTTTGCGCGCAAAAACCAACGGGGGATCCAAGGCTGCAAACACCTAAACTGAAATCTTGGGAGAAAAAAAGGTCCCACTCGATCTGCTATCATTGAGGGGACACGAAAGGCAAGGAATAGTCAGACCGGAAAAAGCGGATTTGAAGGTGAACGAACGGGCCCTCGATATAAGGGGACAAAAAAGAGCTCACGCCGTGATAGGGAAAAAAAAGAAAATGAGAGCACCACAGGAGCAAAAAAAGTAAGTCCTCGGGGGGGGGGTGCGAGAGAAACTACCTCTCAGGAGCTGCTTCCGCCAGCGTGAAGGGCCGGGAGAACCAGTTCCTGTACCTGGATGGAACCCCTTCTTAATAGGTAGGTGGCAAAAGTACTCCGCCATCGGAGCAGCGGAGCTTACGGGCCGTTTGTTTGATGGAGCCAAATTACTGGGTTAGAGGGAGGGGGTACTTCCCATTATTCTAATCAAACGCGTGATAAAGAAAAAGGGGTGCCTGTAATTCTGGAAAATAGAGGAGGGCTTAAAGTGCCCTGTCTCCCCAGTCATTTAAACCCATGGAGGGGGAAGTGGCGGGAAGGCATAGATGAGATGTTTCAGCACACCTTTGAAGGGGTGTAACATCTTTCCCGGGGAGGGGAAAGAAAATTGCGAAAAGGGACTCCTGCTGATTTGACCGCTCCGATCGGAGGGAGGGCTAAAAAGAACGTCCCTGTAAAAGTCAATCCGGGCCGTAGCGCAAAGATTGGTCTGGTTTAAGAGGAACTGAAAAAAGCCGGCTGTTCCCCGTACCCGCGCAAGAAAAAGGGGGATCAATTTCTCACCGACGGGGGGTGGGATGACATCAAGAATCAGGGAGGGGCGTAGGAAAACCGGGCCAGCCTGGGACAGTGGCCGCCGCTCGAGGGAAAAAAGGGTAGCAGATCGCTGAGGAAACCTTTACGTTGGGGGGGGAAGGGGGGAAAAAAACGACAAGAAAAAAGGGCAAGCAACTCGAGTGCAAGGACCATTGTAACGGAAAAAAGGAAATGCAGCGGTGGCAACACTGGAGGACTGGCCTCTCAAAACGGAGGACCGCGAAGGGAAAAAACGGTCCACCCACGGGGGCCCAACAACGCCCCCCAAAACCCCCAAAAAAATGTTTGCCCCCCCCCCACACCCGCCAAAAAAAAAAACGCCGGGAAGGATGCGCTGGCGAGCTGTTCGAAAAGGGAGGGAAAGCAAGAGGGGGGCGGACAACAACACAAAAGTGATGTATTATAGATAACAAAACGGAAGTGCTTGAAGACCGTTTTTACACAGAGAAAAAAAAGCAGGGTCGCGGAAATGGGAGAAAAACCACGCGAGCGTGCGAACTTTTACTGCTTACACAAAAACCTCGGCACCGGAGCAAGGCGAAACACCTTGGGCGAGGGCGGGTCCTCAAAGTTTCAGAGGGGGGAGGGGGGTAACAGGGCGTGGGCGCTGTCACAGCGGAAGGGGGGGCTCCGGAAGCCTATCTAGGGAGGCATCCAAAACATCATCGCTACAAGTTCAGGGAAGTTTCCAAACCAGCGGTAAAGGTCGGTGAAGCAAAGAAAGACAATCTCGGGATTTGAAAGCAGCCGGACCCTGTCGCGAAGTGTGGGGGGGGGGGAGAAGTTCGAATGGAAAAAATCCTCCCGCGTGCCGTCAAAGGAGGCTGGGGTAGGGGGAGGATAAACCTAATGTGGCGCATAGGGGAGCGGCTTTCAGGCTTGCCAAGAAACATTAATAAAGACGGCAGAAGGTCCGAAGGTCAAGACAGAAGGGGGGAATCGATGGTTCCAAAAAGTAGGGGGGACGGTCAAGCATTGGGTTCACAAAGGTCCTTGTACAAGGGGGGCTGAAAAACTCGTCGCAAAACGGTTACGGATGGTCACAAAAAGAAAAAAAACAGGTGTAAAGATGACGGGGGGCCAGGGAAGACGCATCAAAGTGATCTCTTTCCACGCGGCTGGAAAAAGTAATACTCGATACTACCGAAACTGTTAGGTGTGCCCTCTCCTATGAAAAATCAGTGAGAAGAGGATCAAAAAAAAAAAAAAAAAAAGGGGTCATGGTTCAAGCTGTGCTTCAAACGGCGCGCGGCGGGGTTCGTGGAGAGAAGAACCAAAAACTCCGCTCACCAGTTCATCCAGTGGGGGGGGGGGGGGGGGGGGGGGTGTGGGGGGGGGGGGGGGGGGGGGGGGAGGGGGGGGACGAGTACATGTGTGGGACGTACACATAAAAGTGGAAAGGGGGGGGGCAAGAAAGGCCGCTTGGCTGCTAGGTCTGTTGCGGCAAAAAAAAAATGAGGAATGAAGGCGCATGGTGAACTCAAGAATAAATCGGTTGGCGACGTCCTCCGCGAAGAGAAAAGGAATTGTCGTTAAAATAAAAGCCGGAGGCAAAATCAGCATACACACTCCGACCGCCACCAGACGAGTTTGGGCTCGTGCGGCTGACGACCTGTCAGAAAATCGAGGGTGAGCGGCATCGTCAAGGATGTATGGTTTATAAAAATTGGGGTCATTTCGCACTCGGAACGGGGCGCGACCCTAGTGCTTCAAAAAAGGGGCTTTTACAAAAGGAAAGCAAAGAGCTCTTGGTGGCCAAGGGAAGCGGGGCGGATCAATTAAAAACAAAAAAAAAAAAAAAAAACACACAAAAAAAAAACCAGCACCAAACCACAAAAAAAAAAAAAAAAAAAAAACAAAGAAGAAGAAAAAGCACACAAAAAAAAAAAAAAAAAAAAGAAAAAAACCCAAAAACCTTGAAAGAAACTGTACTCGCGTCTTGGGGAAAAAATAGGGGGCCTTTCTAAGGAAAAACCCTAATGATTGGTGGGGAGTCTCGACTATTCCTTCTGCAAAAGAACTATGTATTGGTACTATCGTGGGAGTACCTTATAATCGTTGGAAGATCAATGAGAAAGAGAGAGGGAGGGAAGTGGGCACGACTTACCGCGATCCGGATCTTCCTACGCGCCACGATAGCAAAAAAAAACAACAATTATGATAAAGGGAAAAGAGAAGCTTGCTCTCGCTGTCGAACAAAGGTTACGGTATTAATGGTGACGCTCTTCTCTAGACTTATCTTGATCTAGAAAATAATACGGGAGGGGCAACGACCCTGCTCGCAAAAGGTAACGGGCTCAAAGTGTGCGGGAAAAAACTAGTCACAGTAACAAGAAAGGGATGCATGGGCTATCCTAAGGAAAGGGCACATCCTGAGAAGTAAAAAAAACACGCCATAGACTGCAAAACCCGACGGCAGCTTGGCAGAACAACTATGGTCTAAAAAAGGTGGGCGTGGCGTGGCAGAGCCGGGGGCCGGGAAAAAAAAAAGCGGAATGCCATCCAGGCGTCAAAAAAGGGTCCGAAAACCAATCAAAAAAATCCAGCTGAAACGGAAAAAGAAAAGGCCGAAAAAAATCTCTGCGATCGGGAGAACTCAGGGTCACAGAGGAAAAGCTCAAAAAAAAACCGTTCGCTTAGGGTGAATAGGGGAAAAGGGGGGAGGGGCTCAGTACGACACTGCCTTTCCGAATAGCTCGGACGGGTGGGGACTGGGCGCCCTAGATGGGTCACACACAACAAACACGAAAAAAAATCGCTAAGTCCATTTGTGGCGGGGCCAAAGCCATCAGAGAATCATCGCAACAAAGGAAAAGCCGAAGGGCCGAATTGTTCGCAACAGGGAAGAGACGGAGAGGTAACCGGCCCGGGCTATAGGTTCGATGTCGAACTAACTAAGCCATCGCCAGGCGGCAGCCAGGAAAGACTGAAAAGGCAGCTGCTGTAAATCTGACTGGAGGGGGCCGTCGTTCATCATGGAAAAAAGCCTGCTTTATGAGGATACTCGGTCGGTGTCTTTTGACAAAAGAGAGAGTGGGGAAAATGGATGCCGCAAGTCCCCAGAAACAAAGGGAACAAGGGGGGGAAACGTCCCGAACCTTTAGGGGGGAGAGGAAAAACCTCAGAGGAGGGGGGGGCAGCCACCAGTGGGTGAAAAGGATGGGTGAAAAAAAAGGGAGACGCCCAACACAAAGAAAGGTCCCCGGGGGGTAAACGGATATGTTTACCTGGAATCCTGGAAGAACCGAGGGGTCCCGTACGTCTAGTAACCCTCCGAAAAGGGGCAAAAGGTATGGGCTGTGGGGAGCCGAAAAAACTCCCTTTCAAAAAGCGCTGGGGGAAGGACACCGATTGAGCATCGCCTTGAAAAAAAAAAAAAAAAAACCGAAAAAGTGGACCGGCGGGTGAGGGGGAGCTGAAGGCTGCGGCCGAAAACTTGGGAAACCTGAGGCCGCGTCGTCGCTTGTCCAAAGGAAAGGGGGCTACTTTAGCGTTGAGGTTACCAAACACTACAGCAGAAGAGGGACTCGAAAAAATAACCGGCCACGGTTTGCCCGCCTTAGTGGAAAAAAAACAAGGGGAAACTGTCCGATCGGAAAAAAAATCACGCGCCGGGAGAAGCGCAAAAAACGGAGGGTGGCGTCTGACGGGCTGTAACGGCGAAAAAAAAGCCGGGGAAGAGATGAGTTCAACAAAAAAACGGGGAAGGAGAGATACAGCAGAAAAAAAGACGGGACCACCATCCACGCCACGACTGGCAAAACAGCGAAGAGACTGCGCCCAACTTCCAACCCCAAGCACACCGGTCGGGCAAAAAGCTGCATCAAGGGCAGTAAGAGAAAAGCGGCTGGGGGTAGAACTGTCTGGGGGGGGGGGATTTGAGGGAGACACGTTGGCAGGCCACGAGGGGAAGGAAAAAACTCAAGCCGGAAACTCTTCGTACAAAAACTGAAGAAGAACTAACGCGTGGGCACTGGGGAAAAAGAGATAAGGGGGGCCAAAACCAGAGCTCGTATGTAAAGCCGTACAGGAGGAGTGGGGGGGGGGGGGGGTGGGTCACAGGAGGAGCCCGGTCCAAAAGGGAGCAGGGGGGAAAAAGCAAGCAAAGGCGGTGTCCCCCTGACGACCCCAAAATGCTAGTACCTTATGAAGGACACAGGGAAAGACGGGACAAAAAAAAAACGTCAGGATGTCCTTCAAAGGAGGGTTCAGGGGACGAAAGTGAGGGGCGAATGTTTCTTTCAAGCTGGAGTTTGGGAAAAAGTCATTTTATGCAGTTCTGCCACTCGGAAAGAAAAGCAAAAAGGAAAAAAAAGGGGGATTGTCCAAATCAGGGTACAAAAAAAAGTGTATAGGGGTCAAAAAAAAATAAAAAAAATGGGGCGAGATTCTCTTCAGGGTGAGAACGGTACCCGAAAAAAAGCCACCGCTATCCGTCTTAAGAAGTGGGCAGTATGGCAGCAAAACCAGTTGACCGACAAGAGAGAGCTCTCGCTACCACCAGGGGGGGGGCAGAGGGATGGCTTCCGCTTGGGCAGTCGTTCAAAAAAAAACGTCGACCTTCTCCAACTGCGGACCGGGTGCGGCAAGCTTACAAAAAACACCTCTCGCACAACGGCAAAGAATCTGGAATGGCGCTTTGCTGCGACGTGGGCGGGAAAGGGGCAAATCAAAAAACGTCAACTGTCGAACGTTGTTGGGTGTTCTCACTAGGGAGACGAAACGGTTCCATGAAAGCAAACTGTTACGAGAGGGGAGGCCGAGGAAAATCGCTTCTCTCCTAGACCGTAAAAGAAATAAAGTAACTTCCTAAAACGGGTATCGGAGGTTTCCCCAGGGTAAAAAATGACCCGATAGCCCTACAATAAAAGGAAACCAAACCCAGGAGTTGAATTAGAAGTTGGCAGCCTTGTGGGGGGGCAGTTTAAAAAGGGGGGGTGACGGAATAGAAAAAAAAAACGAAACGCTCCTGTGGATAAGAACCAAAACTTTAGACACCCGGAAACCCCAACCCCGTTGTTTTACTTCAGTCGCAAGGCAAGGACTGATCGGAGTAAGAGCAAAAGGGCCTCGCGAAACCGGGGAAAAAAACGGAGGTGGTCGTACAGTAGGCAAACAGGAAAAAGAACGGGGGCAACACATTTTGCTAAAGAGTCGTGAAAAAGGGAAAAAGAATTGGTCGTCAAGGAAAAAGGACAAAAGAAGCAGAAGGAAGTGGGTCAAAAAAAGTCAACGGGGGAGCAAAAAAAACGAGCGCACCGTAGCGCTCCAACACAAACGGGAGGGAAAAAATATGGGTACTCAGAAGGAGGAGGGAGAGTGCGCTGCTTAAACTGACATGAACGTCGGCGTCGGGGGGGAGCTGTGAGCGCAAATTCAACTCAAAAAAAAAAGAAAAAAAAAAACGAAACAAAAAAGCAATGTCGCTTCACGTTAAAAGTTGAGGGGGTGCTTGACTGTCCTTAATCCTTCACACTTGGGGGGGGAAGAGACAGGAATAGCTACTTTGGGAGCAAAACTGGAAAAAAAGTACCGCCTAGTCGTGCAAGAAGGGAATTGCATTGGCACTCGTCAACTGCCGTTGGGGAACGTGTGTGGGGGGTGATACAGCGTTTCTTCTGGGGGGTGGTTGGTGGCCGTCTCATTTTGAACCGAGGACTGGAAAAACTTCGACCTCCTCCTCTGATAGAAAAAAAAAATGAAATCGGAAACTGCTCGTCTATCAGGAGGGAAAAAAAAAAAAAAGATGGAATGGCGAAAGGTCAGGTCTTGGCTGGCGGCCGACTTGAAAATGGATAGCGAGGGACGCTATGAGGGGTAGGACGTCCTGGGAGAGTTCACCAAGAAGATTGAAGCCCCCGCGGTCGAGAGCAGTGTGCAGGACCACCGCAACCTCACGACCGCCCAGCCAACGCGGCCGCCGCCAAAAAAATACATGTAAAAAGGAAAAACAGGGGGACCGACGTCGGGGGGGAAGCTGAACGCCGTCTTGAGTTCCGGGCGCACACGAACTAAGCCACGGGGGTGGGTGGGTGTGAAGCGCAGACCCCGTTTGGGGGGGAAAAAACCAAGGGGGGCCGGAGCGATCTCTCTGATGGGGGACTGTAAGAAAAGAAAACAAGGTTCAGAACAGAAAAGTGACTCAGGGGGGTGCGGAAAAAAGCCGGTGCCTGATCACAATTCAGGCAAGGAAAAAACCCTATTGGGGGGACACAAATAAAACGCCTTTATTAAATTGGGGAAAAACAGAGGGACATCCAACTCGGTGGCTGCTCGCGGCTTGGAAAAAAAAAAAAAAAAATGGGAACCATGAAAAATGGGGGTGGTGAACACGCCGGGAACAACGCGCGCCACAGGCGACTACCTTCCAAGTGGGAGGCGGGTGAAAAAGCCGAAGGGATCGGGACAAACGTAAAACCCGTCAATTCCTTGCCAATCAAGGGGGAAAAAAAAAAGAGAAAACACAGAAACCCAAGCACCAAAAACAAAAAAAAAAAAACAGCCGCCGTAGCGTCAAAAGGGTGGAAAGTTGGGGGTAGACGTCAGGAAAGGAGTAGCGCCGCGCTGGGGGGGAACCAGAAACAATCACGGAAGGAGAGTGCCCACCTGGGGGGGGGGGGGGGAAAAAAAAAAAAAAAGGAGGGGCTGGGGTGGATGATCAGTTGCGTGCTTTCAAAAAAAAAAAGGAGGGAAAGCCTGGGGGGAAGCCTCGTCGCTTGGAACCGGGTAGAAGAGAGGGCAAAAAGGATGGAAAAAAAAAAAAATGGGGGAAGGGGAAAAAAAACTAACTCGAAAACAAACTCGAAATTGGAAAGACCAAGAGGCTCGCCATGGGAGACTGATGTGCAGCTCGACACCCGAGGGGGGGAAGCAAAAGGCTCCGAGCAATGACTAAGGGGCAAAACGGATTTCTTCTGCAGATCTGGAGGCTTCACGCAATCCACAACAAGGAGGGCGACATCTGGGGAGGTCACCACCATCCCGCAGAAAACTAACCCGGATTCTGCGCAGGGCTTCGCGGCCAGTCAAAAGAAAGTCGGGAACCGGGAAGGGAAAGAAAAGCGGGAGGGGAAAACCTGGCTTTACGAAAGAGTTGTTTTTGGGACGAAGACAGGTTGCTTGAGTATTCGCTAAAGAAAGAAAAATCGTCAATTGGTTTAAAAACCGCGTAGACTTCTAGCCCTTCACGGAGAAAGTGGGGCGACACGCGGGCGGGACAATGGTCCCAGTAAAAGGTAAAACTGGCCATGTCGTGATTTCAGCCAAAAAAAGCGAGCGCTGGGGGGACAAGGGATATGGGGGGAACAAGGGGACCGGGAAAAAGAGTCTTGGTAATGCGATTGAAAACTGCTCCTGCCATCCCTCAGGGGGGTCAAGCGGCTTGCAGTCGGAAAGGACGAGAATCCGGAAAAAGGAAAGGAGGAAGGGACACGGGGGGGAGGGGATGCGAAGGTTTTTTGGCCTGGGGCGATCAATCTTGGGGGTTAAAAGTCAGTGTACAAAGGGAGCCATCTGGCGATCCCGCCAGTTCTGGATCCAGAAAGGAAATTTTGTAATGGGTCGACAGTTAATTACCCATGAGAGGGGAAGGCTCGCAGCCCTTACTAATCTTCGCACCGATCCCAAGACCGCATCCTGTCAGGAGAAAAGAAACCGATGTACACATCATGAAGAAAGTCCACCTTGGACGGGGGGAAAAGGCAGACTGGGGCTGGCCGGGCAAAAAAGCTCTTGACTGGAGGTAAAGGCCAGGAAATCTCAAAAAATAAGGGGTCCTCCAGAAAGCGAAAGAGGACTTGACAAACAGGCACTTTCACGCTGGCGGGGCGCCGGCGAAAGAAAAAATCGTTGATTTTGAGGCGAACCGCCTAAAGGCCGCCTACACTAGGGGGGGGGAACTCAAAAAGACTGGGGGGCACTCTGTTTCTAGGTCATAAGCGGAAGAGATACTAAATTGGCTCCTGTCCCTGAAACAGCATCTTAACACAAAGGGAAAGGGCCAAACGAATGGGACATGGTTGGGGGGGAAAGCGGACCATAGCAGGCAAAGGGGGAAGGGTTCGTAACGTGGTTTGGGAAGGTGCGGGGGGGTTGACATCACATAGGGTTTGGTCAGTGTCCAAATGGGGGTGTCTTTTGTACTGGCCAGACAAGAAAAAAATGACAAAGTTAAGCATAGCCCCTACTGGGGGGAGGTAGTGTCATCACCTCAGGGTGTCCCGCTTTCACAGTTCAGTGGGGGGAAGGTGTGAAGGGGGGGGGAAAAAATCCAAAGTCAGTTCTCTTCGAAAAGGTGCCCTTAGCTTTCTATCCCCAAATCCTTCATGGGGGGGGGGGGGGTGAGGATTCGCATCACAACCACGACGGGGCTAAAGGAACGCATGTTGTTCTGATAATGGTAGACGGTAGAATTTTCGTTCACTACTCACGAAATGAAACCTCTAAGATTCAGGTGGAGGGAAAAAACGGGGGTAACGCGGGGGGGAAAAAAGCTCCTAATAAACTCACCTCTCGGAGGAAAAAAAAAACAACCCCAACTTAGGGTGGGGGGGACAAGGGAGATATCTCAGGGGCGAAAAATAAGCTTCGTAAAATTAGTTCTGGTTACCTGCAATAGCTCGAGAAGGAGAAAAGGTCGGTTGGTCGCGGATCCGGGAGCGTTATCTGCCGAACAATCCAAGGGAGAGGAGAACGAGACCTGAAACTCCAAAAAAGGATGGCTCCTAATAAAAAGGGCTTATGCTGCACCAGGAAGGAGGAACACCTCAGGAGTTGGTCTCACGGCTGAAAAAAGGGGGAAACACCCGAGCGACGAGTAACTACCTATATATTCAGTAGAAACGGTGAAGTGTCACTC
>Ga0179593_1506616_pt1 | contig 16053 bp, 14 predicted proteins | sample CZODoug2_1_08_16_FD_185931 | JGI IMG/M metagenome (GOLD analysis project Ga0179593, IMG submission 185931) | Vadose zone soil fungal communities from Angelo Coast Range Reserve, California, USA - CZODoug2_1_08_16fungal (PacBio error correction) | ecosystem: Environmental > Terrestrial > Soil >...
GTCGGAAAAGTGGATAGTCAGAGACCGCGAACCCCAGACCGCAAGGACTAAAAAAAGCAACAAAACAAAATTAAGAAGACGCTTATAGCGAGATCCGCGGGGGGAAACAAGAGCACCCGGGAAAGCCTCAGTTTGACTACTTTAGACCATCGCTTAAAGAAAACCAACGCTCACGCAACGGACGAGTCCTTCGAAAAAAAAAAACAGCTGAAAAGACTAGATAAGATGCTGGGGAGTAAAACTTGACAGCCAGTGTAGGAGGAAGAACCACAAACGGAGGAGGCTAGATGAATGATGAAAAAAGGGGGAACTAAAGTTGTTCAGAAGATCCGCTGCCGTAGCTGGCCATCTTGGATACTCACCAGGGAGGTGAACCCGAAAAAACGCGAGCCAGGGGGGCTTTAGGTCAGCAGACTTGGAAAAAATCGCACGCCTGCGGGAGTGTTTGGCGGAATATAAGCATCGAAAACGAACGTAATTGTTGGGGTGCGTGCGAATAGTTGGGTCGCGGAGGGGATGGGACCTTCAGGCCGTAGGGCGAATCGATACTGCTACTCCTGCCCGCTGGGAGAAGGGGGGGTTTTAGAAAAAGATGCAAAGTAAAGGGGAACAGAAGAGCTGTTCAACGCGAAACCGGATATAGATTTCCTAAAAAACATGTACGATAGACGGGACGACTACATAGTGACGTTTTGGGGCAGGCGAGAAGGGATTGCGGGAACATCGGGATCAGTCCGACGGGGCGGCCTATAACTCCATCAAATGACTCTGGGGGGATGGGATTAAATCCCCGATGGGGAGTGACGACGTGAGGGAACGTGGACACCAGAGCAGTAAAATGGGGGGGGATGGGTGTCGAATGTGACCGGAGCGAAGAGTATGGAAGGGGAATGCAGGAGGGGAAAATGACAGGCATTGGGGGTGGAGGCGGGAGGGTCTCTCGGGGTCTGGAACCCCAAACACACAAGCGCCTGGATAGCCGACGAACAACAGGCGGAGGAGGGGAGCATAACGAAAGGGGGGAGTAGTCAGTGTGCACAGGTAAAGAAGAAACTCCTGCCGGGTACTTGGAGTCAGACCACGGGGTGAAGGTGGTGGACCAAAGAAAGTACAGGAACCATACATGGGGCGGCTGGGCGTTCAAGAAGACCAAAAAAAGACTCGACAATAGCAGGAACCAATATGGGCCGTCTTCGCGAAATCCGGGATTCCAGATGGCCTACCAGCAGGTTGGGCGAACGGTCTTCGGGGCGAGGTGCATACTTGCTTGGGTGAGGCAATGGGGGAGTTGAAAGGGAAGAAGCTAACTGAAAGAAAAAAGAAGGACATTCACTGGAAATGGAAAGAAGACAAATACAATTGTGAAAATCGAAAAGGCCCAAGTAAAAATCCGAGACCCAATGGAAAAGGAAGGAAGGGTACCGGCGTCAGAAAATGAACCACAGAAGTCGTCAAAATCGCTTTATCTTTTGTTGCCGGAGGTACCGAGATGGGAACCGGAGAGTTCAAGAGGAAGACTCAAGATGAGACGCTAACTCTCCGGAGCGGAGGAGAGAAGGGATTCTTAAACAACCAAAGTCCGCACCACCGGCACCAAAAATGCTGACCTGCCCGGAAGAGGAAAGGGAAGTTGGGGCCCGACTAAGAGTACGGACGACGCCCAACCTCAATAAGAGAGGGGGTAGTATCTGCTACCCGCATGGCAGGGAAGCTGACGCCTCCAGCCAATCCCTAAAAGATTGAGAAACGGGATGACACGCTATCGAGATAAAAGGCGTCTCAGCACTAAACTCACAACCTAACAAGGGAGAGATTCATGTTCGAAAACGAACATCAGGGGTACACTAGGGGAATCAGGGGGAAAAATGCCTTTTAGTTTGATCGACGGGGGCAAAGACGCACGGCATATCTACTAGAAAGAACGAGTTAACTGACCTCTTGGGGGGGAAGAGGAAGGTCGCCGGATAGACTTAACCTCAAGGGAAGGAATCTCCCTCCCATTTGTGGGGAAACGATGCAGCAGGATAGAAAATCCCATCAATGAGTGGCAGGGGGCGTGAGTCACGGAGCCAGGATCTTGAAATAAACTCTGGGTAATCAAGAAAAGATTTAAGGCAAGTGCTTTAATTAGGGGCCCAGGGAAAAGAACCAGTGCGGTCTATGATGAGGGGAATTGGGCGTCTCGGGAGTCATCGGGAGGAGCTCATCTGCACTAGTGTAGGTCGATCCTTCCGATCACCACAACACTTGTCAGTATCAAAAGGGGGAAAAAGGGAAAAGACTGTGACTGGAAAAACTGAGGAAATGAAAGGAAGCGCGGGAAAACAACAAAACCAAAAAAAGAGAGGATACCAAAAAAACGCAAGAGTTTCCAGGCCAAAAGAGATTATCTAAAAAATACAACCGTCAACGGGGAAAAAAGTGCCGCAAAATGAGGGCAAACACAGGTGAGAGGGCAAATATCGATTCACGATCGTGAAAAAAGAAACCAGGAAAGCATTATTTATCTTCAGGAAGAGGACAGGAAGGAGTCAATAAAAAAGGGGAGGAGCGAGAACCCGGGGGAGGAGAGGTTTCGGCGAGGCGACAAAAGAAAAACATGGGGAGGAAGGGCCCTCTTTCAATTCTCGCGATCGAAGGGCAGTTGGGTACCCCTTCAGGCTGAAGGAAACAACGGCCGTTTCACGAAGTTGCCGTGGGAAAAAACGGAGGGCGTCCTGTGAGATGGAAAAGATAGCAAGGTTAGGGGAATCGGGGGGGGGGGGTGATGGGTACGGAAAGGGAAGGGAGAAGGAGTATCCGGTCGGGGGAAGAAGTCAAGGCAAAATTACGGGGGTGGGTGTCGTGTCAAAGGATGAAGCGGGAGGCGTGGAGGAAGTGCCTCCACTAATTTCAAACGGAGATATCCCCAGTCTAAAGGAGGAGCCATCGGTAGTAGTACGGCATAAGTCTTGGGACAGAACGGAAGGAAAGGAGGTCCGGAACGGTAACATCATTGTACCGGGAGGGGGGGGAGGGTTCTATGAAAAAGAAAACGGATCCCCATAGCATGAAGAGTGAGAGACACATCAAGGGCGGAAGGCTTGACGAGGATCAAGTCATCGCTCCCGTAGGCAGCGCAAAATCATTCCATTGGGAGAAAGAGAGGGGGGAAAAAGAAAGCCTGGAAAGTCCACGTTCCTTGGTCAAGATCAATGAGCTATATGTTCGGGCACGGTTCGAGACACGGAAAGTTCTTGGATCAATTAACGGGAGAGGGACATTCTTTTGCCTCCAGAGAGGAGGCTATGAAAAGATCAAACTCGAAAAACTTTAAGGAAGAACCTCCAGGCAGTCTGCAGAAAAGAAGAGAATAAAGAGTAAAGCTTCTAAAAGAATCAAGGTAGGCTCTACTGGCATGAAATATGTCAAAGGCTCAGAAGGTCAATGGCAGATGGCAAGGTCGTGAACGCAAAGGCCGCCCCCAAGTTGTGCGGTAGGTACTGGATAGGGATGTAAGGGTAAAAAAATTAACAAACCGTGTCAGGGCATGCCATGCAAGGAAGCGTGGCTTCTTTAGAAGGTGAACGTCTACCCAGGAAAGATCAAACAGATTTTTATAAAACGAAGCCAGTAACGAGAATGGGAGTTGTCGGTGATAAAAAAGTGCATGTAGCGTAGGGGTACCAGTTCTGGAAAATCATAGGCTCTCCTAGTCCACTATGTAAAGACTACAAAATACCGAGGGAACTACGAAACACCGTTCCTCTGTGGTTCCATCAAGCAGGCCCGAGAAGCCCAAAGATCCAAGTCGGAGGAGCGTATCGGAACAAATATGGACCCGCCAGAGAAAGCACTCGGCAAACAGCAAAACACCAGGAACTCGGAGTGAACAGAGTCGTCGTCAAAAAGGGGTGGGAAGCATAATATTATATTAGCGCGGAGGCCACCGGTGGGGCCAAAGAATCGAGGTCCACAAAAGTCCATAACAACGCACGCGGCGGACAAAAGAAGTAGCGAGGGGAACTGAGGCCGCGACGGGAGGGGGATCCGACAGGAGAAAAAAATCGGTCTAAAGAGCCTAAGACAGACCTACAAATAGGTGTCTGCTCGCGCTGCGGATCGGTGTCCGGTCAACCAAATTCCTCAGTTGGGGCTCTACGGTTGCTAACCTCACGTCGATAATAAAACAACCAAGGGATCAGCATTTCTTGCAGGGAAAAAAGGAACTTCTGGAATTGACAAAAGACAGCGACTCAGAGCGCGGAATGCAGGTAACGGGCGCAGCCATAGAGGGAATATCTATGAAAGCAAAACACCGGGTAGAGGAGGAGGTATATTAAAGGTTATAAAAGGGCGAGACATTTGTTGCATCATCCTCCATCTCGGGAGAGGTGGGGGAAACCTAATCGAATAAGCAAACTTGAAAAAAAAGGGTCGGTGGTTCAGAGAAGTTCTTGAGCAAAAAGAGCACACCGCCCGGCAAAACTGGCAGGTCAAGGCGAGTACCAAGGGACGCTCGCAGAGGCCAAAAAAAAAAAAAAGAAAAAAAAAAAAAAAAAAAAAAAAAAAAAAAAAAAAAAAAAAAAAAAAAAAAAAAAAAAAAAAAAAGAAAGGAAAAAAAAAAAAAAAAAAAAAAAAAAAAAAAAAAAAAAAAAAAAAAAAAAAAGAAAAAAAAAAAAAAAAAAAAAAAAAAAAAAAAAAAAAAAAAAAAAAAGAAAAAAAAAAAAAAAAAAAGAAAAAAAAGAAAAAAAGGAAAAAAAAAAAACAGAAAAAAGAACAAAAAAAAACAGGGAGGTGGGTGGGGGGAAGGGGGGAAGGAGAATTGGGGGGGTTCTTTCCTTCTGAGCCCGGCTCGGTCTGTGGGTGAGCTGGTCCTTGATCCGTACGCGGTCCATAAAAGGCGAGACTGGCGAACTCAAGAACTCTTGGCTTGGGAGGCAAAAGGGAACGGAGAAAAGAAAGAGAATTGGCATCCGATAGATGGGGAAAAACTCCTCTAGAGATAGCGAGGGTGAAAAATCAAAAATCATCCGAGGAGGGGGATATTAACAAAAGAGGCAAAAGTGCGGGGAAGGGAGGGAGGACTGTCCTCTGGTCTGCCTAAAGATCCAGGGACTCAAAGGTAAAGCGGAAAACGCTGTTAGGAAAGCACAAAAAAAAGGCGTTTAGGAAGAGAAGCGGGTAGGGGGGTTAAAAGAAGTGGACGCGAGCGGATACACATTTGGTACAAGAACGGGATCCAAACGACGGGAGCGAGAAATCATTTAAAAAGCGGGAGAAACTTCTTGTTCCCTAGGGGGGCAAAGTGTGGAGACACGAAAAAGGGAAAAAACTAAAAAGACGACCGGAGTCTTCGCTCAATGAACGGGGGTAGACACCGGCCTAGGATTAAACAAGCAAAAGCAAACCTGGTGAGGATGTGCAATAATCCGATAAGGGGACCAATGCGGCAAAACTCAACATATGGTGAAAGAAGCAGACCTTGATGCGTCATACCTGGGGGCGGGATGCGGCGGCAAATGTAAATGAGGGAAGGGGAGGGAGGACAGGGTGGGAAGGTGATGGTTCGCGCCCCTTAAAAAAACCAAACGGACATCGAGACATTAAACGAAAAAAAGAGAATTTTCCAGAAAAAGATGGAACAACCGCAGCCGCCAGCCCGGAAAAAAAAGTGGAGAAAACCTGGGGCTATTAAAGAGAGTAAAAAATCGAGGGGGACCTAATTTTGGCCGAGGACTACGAGAGCGATAACCGGAAAAGGGCAAGGAGAGCTAAGCTCATCCCTTGAAAATACGTACTAACTCCAGGCTCTGCGAGGAGAAAGTTAGAAACGAAAACGCATTGGCTGACGGGACTTCCCGTCGAAGGTAAACCCTACGAGGAAGTACAAGCACCACCCAGAACTCATCATTTGGGATTGTGAGAAGAGGGGGAGGGTGCCTGAACAAGATTGCTAGGAACAGGAGACCAGCCCCACACACACCCCGACGGGACGACACCAGCGACTCACGTCACTGAAAAAATAAGCTAACCTAAAAGGGATGTCATTGCGCCAAAGAAAGAAGCTGTTTAAACCGGGGGAGGGACAAAAAAACGGGTAAGGTTAGCGGAGGCCCATCGTCAGCTTCGAGAACTGCCATTCACGATGGAGACCAAGAAGTAACGCGGGATTTACAGGACCGGAAACTGGCAACGAACGAACCAGGGCGCGAACCAGGTTTTCCCGTAGGCAAAAAATACTCTCACAGCAGAAGTCTATCGTCACGCGAGGCGAAAAATCAAATGTTGCCCGAAACTCAGGCGAAGGGGGCAGGGACGAAAGGGTGCTGTTTTCAGAATGGGTGAACCTGAAAAAAGAGAGAATTCTCATTCTCTTGCAGGGTGCAGGCGTTGCGGTCAGACCTGCCTCATAAGAAAAGCTTTAAAGGGAAAAAAAAAGAACACAGAGGGAGACGACAATCCGGGCACAAAAGTACAGTGGGTGCGCTTGAAACTCCCTCTCCAACAACAGGGGAGAAAAAGATCGATGGTCTTAACAAAAACAACCACCGGAAGAGCGTGCCATCACCTTCTTCAAGACCAAAGGAAAAAAACAGTCGAATGCGGGAACGAGAACACCAGGAAATATGGAAAGAGATCGCCTCGGCATGCAGGAGGTCAAATAAAACTCTGGTAGAAAGCAACCTGGGCGAGAGTTACCGTCAGAGAACAAGGACAATGAGACTGGAGACTTCTGTCATTAAGGACTGTGCGTTTGAACATCGCGGAAACTGGCAAGTGCCGAAGGTAGGTGGGAAAAACGAGGGATTTGGGTTGACAGAACTCTAAAGTGTCATCTTTGAGGAAGGAAGGGAAGCTTCGGAAGAGCTACGGGGATAAGGAAAGGCGTCAAAGGGCGGGTCGCGGCGGGAGAGGCGGGATAGGGAAAAAACGGGAAGGGAAATCTCTAAACCAGCAGGAAGAGGAAATAGCGTCCGTACGATAAGGAAGAACCAAACGGGCTAACGGCATTCATTGGCCGGTGGAGGGCTCAAACGAGAGCATATCAGACAGAGGGTGAGCGAAGAAAAAATATTGCGGGGAGATTTAACATCCGGGATAAGGTTCTCGACCTCGGAAAATAAGGAGAAGAGGAGGGGAAAGGTTCATATCATCCGGGGATCCAAGGAAAAAAGGCATCCATGAATTGGGGAGGAGGGTTCGGCAAATTTGTTCAGACACTGGAGAAGGAAGAACCATTTCAAGGACGAGGGGTGTTTGAGAAAGAGATCGCTTACACATACAAAAAAAGAAACGTGCAAGGCTAGCGGGCACGTCGGAAAAGAAGAAACAAGAAGCCAATCGCTGTCCCCAGATAAGGTAATATCTCTAGCAGCCCTCTTGTGAGCGATTCTCATGGCAATGTAAAAAATGGAAGTTGGAAGATTGAACGAAAAAGACAACCAGGGCGGAGGTCTTTTACGCTGATGGAAGAGGGTCAACCAACTTCACCACCGTGTGTGAGCAGGGTCCGGAAAAGGGTGGTCTTTGCACAAGTGAAGGTCGACACAGGAGAAAAAACAGATGTGAATGGATCCACGACGAAAAAACGGTTCGGTAGCGATCCAGTAGGAGGGACGGGGAAAAGTTAAAAAAATTGGTGGGAAGCAACGAAAGAGGAAAAAGGTTCACTAACAGAAGGAAACGATACAAAAGCGAAGAGTCCGGGAGCCGGGAACGGGAAATCCCACGAGTAAACGAGTATGAAGGAGAGTAATCGGTCCACCCGAACCGACTCAAAAATGTGAAAAGGGGGCAATCGGGCTTAAACACGAGAAACTTATCTCTTAGGAAGCCCATCATTGCGTACAGGTGTTCAGACAGTAGTTATGAGAAGCGGGGCAAAGCGATAAGTGGTTCCCCCTAACGAGTCCTGCATCCTTACAGCGAAACAAAAGAAAAAACACAGAAAGGAGAGAAACGAGACACTAGAACAAAAATATAAACCTGAGGGAGGCGACGGGATAAAGCAAAAAACCAAACTCTCGGATCCCACCCAAAAGGAGGACGATAAGAGACGGAGAGATAAAACGACGCCGAATGTGAACTAAGGGACTTGTCAGCTGTAAGAAGCAATTCTCACAAGAAAACGGGCAAAATGCGAGGCCCCCACAAGAAAGCTTCGCTTGTCAACCCACAAGCTGTACAGCAGGGCTGAGGATGATGTATTGAAAAACGGGCTAAATAAAGTAATTCTCAGAAAAAAACAAGTATTATTTAAACTAAAAAAAAGAGATAAGGGATAAACTGCTGGGGCGCACATCCCGCGCCGGGAGTTCGCGGGACCGGAAAGGAGAAGAGGTCCTCTCCCTTCGGATCAAGGTGCGGCTAGAGGAGTGCGCTACCCTGAGAAACAGGACAGAGGGAAAGGGAGGGGGAAGATCCAGAGAATCAGCGCGTCAAGAAGTGTCTCTGAGGGAAAAAATGAGTGGGGGTCGCGGAGTGAGAAAAACTGCTCTTCCGAAGGGTTTTTGGGGGGGGGTGGTTTTGATTCTTGGGTTTGGTTTTGACTCTCTCCACCTCTTCCGCCCTCTTTATCGCTTTTTCTTGGTTACGAGGAATCGTAACTGAAACTTAAATGTGGAAACAGAATGACTTGGAAAAGATCCTAAGAGGGTCATTGAACTGACAAACAGGCTAAGCCTCGTTGTCGAGGGCGACTACGAAGTCCGTGGGTGTGATAAGAAATCCAGGACAATCTTAGTCTGCCCTCGGGTAGGACCGAGGCAATTCCTTAACGACCTGGTTGAGGAAGGCAACATGGGATAAAGAGTCGCAAAGGAAATAACTTTAGGATTGGACGGAACATACGCCATATCCCCTATGAGGGGGAACAGATCCCCCGACCCGCTACGCGAAGAAACTTTGGGAGAGACGACCGTCTACAGCAAGGGTCCTGCGGAAGGGGGGGGGGGGAAGAATGCCCCATCTGTTTAGGACGTATGGCAAAACGTGAATTAACAAGAGAAAAAAAAAAAATCCTGAATCGGCTAAAAGGAAATGGGGGGGGTGGGGGGGGGGGAGGGGGGGGGGGAGTTTTGAAACACGGCCAGACCCGCAAAAATGGGGCTTTGTTCAAGAGCCACGATCATGACCAGGGTACTCTTGAAGGCAAAAGAAAAAAGTCTGCAAGATCGGCGACCTGGTCATTATAAAAAAGGGTGCCCCCAGGGCTACGATGGATGATGATGGAGGATTGAAAAAGAAGATTGAATTGTGCCGCGGGTGGGCGAGTTGATTTTTTCAATCTCTCTTGAGGGCAGCCCCCTCAGGACCAGAGCAATTGAACCCAAGGCTACAGTGGCGAAATCGTGGACCATCCCTAAAAAATAATAGCCCAATTCTGGAAGAAAGGGAAGGGTTAGGACCGGGGCTGCCAAAAGCTTCCGAGTCCTCGAGTTTTTAATATTGTAAGAAGAAAGAGGAACAGGGGAAAGCTCTCTCCGCCCTCTTGAGCTAAATGAAGAGAGATATGCGAGGATCGAGTGAAACGCAAATCCACGCAGTCCAAGACTGGAATCCGAAGGAGGAAGGTGGCCAAGTCAGGAAGTCAATATCATTGAATGGGGAGAGCACGTACCCTTCAGGAGGCATCTGAACCAAAAGAGAAGACCTGAAAGAAACAAAACTCTGCGAAGGTGAAGATCTAGGGGAGACCATTCGAATAAAGGGGGGATCCAATAAAGAAACACGAAGGTAATGTGTGAAAACCTCGGTCCACGGAAAAAAGGAGAAACGACGATGTGGAGCGACTGGGAATTAACGTACGAGACAGGGTAACAGCACGAAGTACCAAGATTGACAGCGTCGGGCGCCATAAGAAGGAAACTCGAGGAAAAAGGTGAAAAACTCGAGATCACCGTTAAGGGGCCAGCTCATTCGGAAGAGAAAACTATCACTGGGCTTGCTGGGTAAAACCGAAGAAAGCAGCCGAGAGGTTAGAAGAAAAGAGGGGTCTAAGAAAAGGAAAACTGGCCGGCAGGAGGGGTAAGACATTTTGTGGGGAAGTGAAGAAACTCATGAGCTTGCAGGGTGCTGGCGAGAGGAGGGGACAAAAAAAGGCAATAGGCCGGCGCCTGGTCGAGCTCTAGAAAAAAAAAACACAAGGAAGGAGGGTAGAGATCGACCAAAGGGCAAGGCATCGAGGGAAAAAGAAGATCGCCGCAGATAAAGAATGGAACCAGCCTCGTGGGTAACTTCCAATATCGGAAAAAAAAAAAGTGACCCCGAAGACACAGTCTTGAAAAAAAGAAGTTGGAGACTGCAAAAAATAAGATGCGAGAACAACGGACTCGCTGATAAAAGGCAAGAGAGACCAATTAACGTCGGTCCACTGAAATTAGTAGCACAGGAAACTGGGACGGAGTAACTTCTATGGAGACGACGTTAAAGAGGACAAGCGAGGGGGGGAGGGTTAAAGTCGACGGCTTACTAGGTAGTTTCCGGAAAGGGAGATACGCCGAAGCTAAAAAGCCACGCAGGTAGTGGAAGGGTGTAAACGATGGGTCGTCTTTGGCGCCCGTGGAGAATCTCCATCGTGTTAGGATCGAGAAAAATTAGGAAAGGTAGAAAAGCCAAGGATCTTTGCAGCCTCAGGTGTGCGTGTCAGTTGCGTCGATGCGGAGGAATGTTCAGAGGGGAAGGTCACTGAAAGGGGAAAACGCTATACCCAGCTCAATGAGAGCGGAGGTCGCCGTAAGACTCGCGCAAAACTTCGAGCCACAGGGGCCCCCCCGGACGGCAGCATTGACCGGCGGTTGGGGGGGGAGGAGAGGAAAAGAAGAATCCACGCGCTATGAAGGAAAATCGGCGTCTAAGAAAAGGGTAGAGAGATAAGAACGGCCTTCTCCGGACTAAGCCGCTTAAGAAGGCAAAAGTCAGAGGGAAAAAAGGCGAGGGTGGGAAAAAAAAAAAAAAAAAAAAAAAAAAAAAAAAAACACAAACAGGGGGACGATAGCAAAGAAACAACGGTCAATTTCCTCCAGAGGGTGGGGTCGGGCAATTGTAAACAGTTAACGACACTTTAGCCGGGGCGGAAGTCCAGTTCAAGGAGGAAAGTACCTCTGTTGAACCGCAAAGGAGGAAATGAAAAAGAAAATATGCCAAACAAGGAAAGACCTTCCGGACTGAAATGCAAAGAAGCCGTCGAACCCATCGGGGTAACAAAAGGAGGGGGTATTAAGAAGAAAGGGAGAACTCTTCTTCATGACATCGGGGCTCCGGCGCATAATTGAACAATGGTCCAGATGGAGGAAAAGGGGGCGGGAAAGAAACGACGCCAAAGGCGTTTTCGGGCGACGCGGGGGGACGGGTCACCAACTTCAAACCAAGGGGGCATTGAGCAAAAGCTGCGGGGGGGCGACGGGTTCAGGGGAAATGGTCAGTGAGGGGAGCAAGGAAAAAAGTCGTAAAAAACCTCAAAGGAAAAACGAAGGGCCAATGTTCGCCGGTGGAGGAGCGATCACAGGAGGCTGAGGGACGTAGTGGAAAAAAAAGATTAGTGGGGGAAATACATGTTCCTACGTCCAGACCAAGAACTAACATACCTAAATAGAGAAAAAAGAGGCAACTAAGGGATCAAAGCAGGGGAAACCGAGTCCCACAAGTAAAATGATGCGGATGAGCGTAAGGCCGCCCCATAGTCCTCACGAATGTCCCCGCACCGGAGCGAGCCACCACGGATATCGGAGGTCGGGGAAAAGACTAGTCGGAGAGCCATAAATCAGGAAACGTCGATTATAACTCGTAGAGTTCCCATCTATCCGGATGTCCCCCTCGAGTCACAGGGAAGAACCGGAATAAGAAACAAAAGGAAAGTCTCACTCTGCAGGAGTAGAAGTACGATGCCTAAAAAGGGCTGCCTCTAAAGAATAGAAGCGAACCTTCCAGCATGTACTACGAAGAACGACAAACCAAAAGGATTACGATGGGAGAATCTCTAAATCGTGTGATGTACCAGACCGCCAACCTTTGAAGGAAATGTGGTTCGGGCTGTCTACAAAAAGCGAGCTGACAAAAACTGGAAAAGGACCCTCATTGCGCGAGAGCGTCTTGGTACCCCAGCGTAACAAGACGTGCTGCGGGATGCTGATTCCCAACTTGAGCATAAAGGGAGATTAAGCATTCGAACAAAAAACAAATATGATGGGGGAGTTAAAATAATCCTTCGAAGGTTGTAATCAGCACCCGCCCGTCGCTCGGTAAGAGGGGGGGGAAGAGTAACCCTTCACTTTAGTGCTTGACGGGCAAGGGGGTCGGGCAGCTCCTAATAAGGGGGCAACCGCACACAACCCGTTTCACATGGGGGGCGCATCCGCCGGAGATATGAGGCTGTAGAGTTGTTATAGGAAAGAGATCTCTAGGTGGGGTCGCGCGGATGGATCAAGTCGAGGGCCCAGGTGCCTCTAGCGGCAAGCAGCCGGGGGGATTGGGGGCTCAGGGGGCTGGGTGTGAAGCTGAGCTGGACAGACCTCAGGAGGTTGGGGAGAAATCCTGAAGAGGGGCCAACTCTAAGGGAAGATCATCTACTTGACGAGCAAACAAGACAAGGCTGGGGGGAGACTAATGGTGGGCTCCGGAGGACGAGGGGCGGGAACATGAGATGAAGGTAATCTGGTGCGGGAAGATACGTAATCCCTACACAAGAGTGGGAGTAAAGCTGTCCCGAGGTTTTCTTGGGAAATTAAAGGTCGCAACGGCGTTCGTAAGCACGGGATGGAGGGGGCGAAATCGGGGAAAATAAGTCGCTCTTAAGGTGGAACCCCGCAAATCGAAGACTGGAATCGCTACCTAACGGCGACCAGGCGGCTTTCTGCGGGGGGAGGGGTTATCCAAAAACCCCTTTGGAGTGGAAGTGTGGGCAAAGGAAGAAATTAAGAACACGATGCCATCCTCAATACACGGGTTTGGGGGGAACCGAACAATCCCGTAACAAAAAACAGAAAAAGCACCAGGGGTCGGAAGAAAAGGGTGGAAATATTCCTCCGAATTTAAGTCTTGCGCAGCGAAACCAGGAAGGACCGTCGACAGCACAGGACCGGGGGGGTGCTTTCCTAAGCAGATTAAAGGGATTATTAAATGATTTGCAACGGGCACTGGAAAGGTAGGAATCAGTGGGGGAGGGGGGAAATGGGAAAACGCTAGCTTGAAAGGGCAGACAATCAGGCAAAGGGACTCAAACACGGCTAATGTCAGAAAATTCTGGGAGAAAACAGCAGCAAAGGCCTAGAGGGGGGGGGAACGGACGAAGGACCAAGGTCTCCCTCTCTTCCTATGGTGCGCCTACGAGCGAGAAACCGAGGACTTCTTCAAGCACATCCGCCCCGACTTCTCGCACGAAAAACCTGCATCTGAGAGGAGCGAGGCTTACTACGGGGAAGAAAAAGACGACATCTTACCTGGTAGGCGCGGTGGCACCTAAAAGCAGTACTCCAAACACAGATTCCTCTCATGAAGAAGGGGGAGACGCGTAAAGGAGGGGAGGCAATAGAACCAGGAAAGACCGAAGACGACGAAATGAAAAAAACAAACGAATCCTTCTCCAGCAAGGGGGGAGAGCTACCCTTAGCGCTACAAAATCAAAGATAACCATGAGTTGACATGGCGACAAATAATCGGGTTAAAACAAAAATGAAGAACCGGCCGGGGAAGGTTCTCGAAGGGGAAAAAAGAACGAATTCAGAGACGGAAAGGAACTCGAATGAACCGGAAATTGACGCAGTATGTCGCCGTAGTAACTCTAGAAACAGGGGAATGGCCGAGAAAAATAAAAAATTATGAAAGACATGCCGGGAAGTCTATCCGCTACACACCAGGGGGATGGTCACGCTAAACCGGCAAGATAGAATGGAATACAAAAAAAAAGTTTGGAAGGGCAGGAACCGTGCCGGAAAATTGGGGGGAGGGTGGGGGGAAGAAGGGTGACTGGGGGAATACCCCCTCTAGCTGGGGGGAAACGTGGAAGTGTGCTGGAGAGCATGTCCATCGAAGGATCATGAAGACTGAAAGGAGAATGGACGCTCATAAACCAAAACAAGGAACTTGGGAAATAGAAGAGGGAAAGACCATCCAAAGGATTAGCAGGTAGACGCTACCGAAAAAGCGCCAAAACGGCATAAAGCGAACAAACCTAGATGGCTTTCCAGTCAACAAGAGATGGAAGAACCACACACGAAAGGAAAGGTCTCACCTAATGGCAGACCCAGTTGAGAGTGTGCAAAATCTCTATGCTCGAGGGAACCAGCAAAAAAAAGTACTCGGCCTTATGGAGGGATCGGGGACTGAGCAGGAGAAACTGAAACTAACCTCTTGTGGACGGGAGAGAATGGGCAGAGGTAACTCTGATGGAAAGACAGAACGCGCAAGGAAGGGGCTGTAAGGGACATCGTTGGAATTCGAAGCGGAACAGATGGTCAGGTTCATCAACCGTCAAAAGTAACTTCCTTTCCTTGAAAAGATGTCGTCTTGTATAACAGGAATATCTCCATAGGTAGGGGATCGCTTCGGAGAGGAAGGGTAGCTACACGCGAGACGGGAAGAGGTAAGGGAAAGGCGAAGGGGGTGAATTGGGACAGTTGATGCAGGCGTCGTTCAGAATTGCCGCCCATGGGAGGGCACGGAGAGATCAGAAATATTTAGGACCGATGGTCGTCGGACGTGAAAAGGACGGTCACGAAAAAGATCGAAACGGGGCTTTCAGAAGGGCCCTGCGTTTGGGGGAGGTATAACTAGGATCAGACGAAAGATGCACTTGCCGAGCAATAGGGTCGTAAGAGTGACAACGAGAAATGCTTCTCTCGACGGCAAAAAAATCTGAAGCGGGGGGGGAGGGATGAGGGGGTGTCACCGGTATCCACGGGACCTTTTAAGAAAAAAGGCAGGGGCAGAGGAGGGGGGAAAGATTGTCCATATTGCGAACAGGTACCGTGAGAGGTTCCTTCCCCTCTTGGCAAGTCAGGGGGGTTAAAGGGCCCCCGAAAAGGAGCTGAAAAATCACGATCTCCCAAAACGGGGGAACGTCAGACCTTCCAGAAGTCAAGAGACAGCGAAAAGCCTCTTAGAAAAAAGGAGGGTAGGACATCAAGGGTCGGAAAAGCGAAAAAAAGGCATGCCGCTTTTTGTGAAAGGAAAGAAGTAAAGATGGTCCTTTGAGGGGGGGCTTGAAACGCCCCAGAAGCACCAGAAAACTGGGGGGGTCTATGAAAAATTCCTGGGTCCGAACCAACGTGTCATGATGAACAGATTCGGATCGGGGTGCTTGGAAAAGGTGGGATCGGAGCCAAATTACTGAAAGGTCTTGATGATACCACACCCAAATGTAAGAAAGACGGGGACCCTTTTCAGTGGGAGAGGACAAAAGTCTTAACAAAGCGGTAGGGTTAAAGGAGATTACAATGGCAAAAGAATCGACTAATAAGATTGTCCGAAACTCACCACGGGTCTAGGAAAACGAAGGACGATAAAGGAACCTAAAGACAGGGACCCGCGGGATAAAAAGAGTCAAACCGACTTTGAGGAGAGGATGGCACCCGGAGGACCGAATCCCGAAGTCAAATCACTCGGAAAGAAAAGAAACAACGAAATATCGTAGAGAAAGATAAGGCAGGAAGGAGGAAGTGTTGGGGAGAAAAAAATAATCGGAATGATCTCGGCGGGCCCACCCCCAACAGAACCGAGCAACTTTAAACAATCTAGAAGGGGAAGCCTTAAATAACGACCAACCAACGGAGAACCGACTCGGACCGCGTGAATAAGAAGGTCTAATGGCAAAAGGGGATCCGCGACGTAAAAAAAAAAAACCAAAAGCGGGACTCTCTACTATCAACGACACAAACGTTAGACGAAGAGTGGGGGAAAAAAAAGGTCTGGATAGCGCAGACAATTAAAGAACAAGGCTTTTGCGCAGGGACGTCGATGAAAAAACGGGGGAAAACTTGCTACCCAGGGAACCGGAACATAGGCTTATGCAACCAAGTGAAAGAGGGGACGATGACGCGGATTAATCATGAAAAAGGGGCAAAAGACGGAATCTTG
>Ga0179593_1412596_pt1 | contig 16052 bp, 17 predicted proteins | sample CZODoug2_1_08_16_FD_185931 | JGI IMG/M metagenome (GOLD analysis project Ga0179593, IMG submission 185931) | Vadose zone soil fungal communities from Angelo Coast Range Reserve, California, USA - CZODoug2_1_08_16fungal (PacBio error correction) | ecosystem: Environmental > Terrestrial > Soil >...
CACCCCAATCACGAAGGGGAGAGCGGCCGCCTCCGCGAACGAAACGGTCGGGGGCGGGAGGGGGGAGGGATTAGGAGCGAGCTACCTATGCCGCCGTACAGGGAGAGGGGGGAACCGAAATTAGACAAACTTGAATTTGTCCGCTTTCGACTCGTCAAGGGGTGAGGGGGGGGTGCCTGTTAAGGGCAGGGCTTCTTTGGGCAAAAAGGAGGACACCTGTTTGGCGGAAAAACAGACCTGGCAAAATAGGCTCGCCGTACAGCTGTAGGTCGTCATACGTTGAACGTGCCGGGTGAGGAGGGCAGGAGGGGGATGAAAAAAAAGGGGGACATCAGGGGGACGTACCTTAGTAACTAAGAAGCGAGCAGCTGTAAGTTGGGGGGGGGCAAAAAAAGCGAAAAAAAAATGGTCACCGGCTTCCAGCCGGCGCGATACCATGAGATGAGAGAATCGATATAAAGGTCTGGTCGAGCGTCGCGTTTTCGACGGTTTGGGTTGGAAGGGGGAAATGGCAAGTCTGCGCCGACGGCCGGTACAGAAAGGGGGGACCGGGGTCCGGATCGTGGACGTTTTCAAACAACCTTCTTTTAGTTCAGGGGGGGGAACGTGACGCTACCGCAAAGGAAGATGGAATACCTGAAAGGGAAAATTACCAGGTGGAGGGTGCCGTGACTGGAAGGGGAACGTTTCTATTTACAAACGAACGGCCTTCACGTTGTCTAAAGTAGGGGAGCCCGGGAGGAAAAAAAGTGGGGTATCTATTGTCAAGTTGATGATCGGGTGCGTCGCTGGTGCAAGGGTACAAAAAACCGAGGTCGGTGAATAGGGGGGGCCCCCGACTTTGGAACCGGGAGCAGGAGAGGCGGGTCTGCGGGGGGGGTGGGGGGGGCGAGGTTTTCGAGTTCGGGGGGCCCGCGAGAGGGAAGAACATCAAAAAAGGGGGGGTCGGGAGAAGGGACGGGGGCGAACTCCGGGGGGGGGGACCTGGGGCAGGGGCCGGGCCGGGAAAAACTAAAAGAGTGCAGAAGGGAAAATGGTCTGTGGAGAAGTTTCGGGAAACAAGCCGAGGGGAAAACTCTGGACTGGGGGGAGACGAAAGATTCTGTTTGAAGCGTGTTCTGGATGGTAAGTCTTGGGTAGGCTGGGACAACGGTGGCAACAAGAACGACGGTGACACAGTTATATCCCTAGCCTATGTGAAAAATCCCTCTGTAGCTCTTACAAAAGAAAGAAAGGAGGTACTTGCTGTGGTCAATCCGGGGAGAAAGGGACATATCTTTCACCCGAATCGTGGGCGTAGTTCCCGATGTCAAATATGGACCCCATCTGAAATGGCGGGGGGGAAAAAAAAACGGTGTTCTACTTTTCAAACGGTTGTTCGTTAGACGCAGGCTAGAAAAAAGGTGCGGTGGGAGTCGTTTTCGAAAAACTTCCGGGTAGAAAATGTGAAGCCAGGGAAGAGAGTGATTCGAGTGAAAAACTCTGCCGAGCCCGTACTCCTTGAACAGGTAGAGGACCGTTATCTGGAAAGGTAGGTGGGGGAAAAGATAAGCTGAAGGGGGATCTTTTGAATAGTCCGCCGCGGGGGGGGGAGAGACGAGGTATAGTAATGTCGAAAAGGGTTATGAGTCAGGCGACGGAGGGTTCCCCTAAGCTCATGGAGCATAGCAAGGAACATCCGGGAACAAACGGAAACTGGAATAGGCGATCGGGGAGCGGGGAAAAAGTATCAGCCGGCGGGACAGAAGGCTGCCAGTCGAGATGCGAGAGCTTCTCGGTCCCGGAATTTCGTAGGAAAAAAGGCAGGATAAGGGCTAAAGAAAAAACCACAACACAACTGAGAGGAGATAGACGGGGCAGGGGAGAAATCCGAACGAGGGATCTGAGCCCGTCGAGAAACAGAAGGCAGAGGAATTCTTCATCGAGGGACTCCTGGCGAAAGCTGAAGGCAGTCCTGTTATACTATGATTACCTACGTGGATCTCGGGGACTTCGGCAATCAGTAGACAAAGTACTTGGCGGGCGAAAACATCCTGGCAAGAATTCGCGTCCATCAACCACCAACGTCCGCAGATCAAACGAACGCCACTCTTCTACAGAGTCCAAGGAAAAAAGGTCGATAAATCAGATAAAACCCTAAAGACCACGATAAAACCTGGCACTGGTGCAAGGGGTCCAAAATTGCTCTTGGCAAGGTAGACCTGAAAAAACACGTCAGTTAACGTACCGGTCGACCGGGCCGCCAATCCTCTACCCAGACAGAAACCAAAGAAGACGGGAAGAGCCTTCCCGGACAGAACCAAACCTTTTACAGAGGGACATTTCATATAACACAAGGAAACTCCCAGGTGTGATAAACGCGGTGAAGAAGGGAAAAGACTGCAACATTGGTGTTCACACTGATCGTGCAAAAAAAAAAAAGCGCAAAGGGTAGGCTTCCTCAATTAACGACCAGTCTTCGGGGGGTAAAAACGAGAAAAATCGACGAGGGGAGTTGGGAAAGTCCGGCTAAACGGGGAACCGAGAAGGCGTGTCTGATACCTGTTACCGATAAAAAAAACCATAAAACTCCTGCTTTAAAAAGGAATGATCGGCGTTTTCATCGACGGCGACAAAGAAACTAGCGCGGTTCAAAATACCTTGCCGGTCGTGGCGACTTACCGGCTGTGGGGGCCATTAAACGAAAAAAAGAGGGGCTACTCTTGGCGGGGAAGGACAGCACCCCGGCAAGACGTTTAACTTCGTCAAGGTACCTCGGGACGAGGCCGGAAAACCAACCTTTCAAAAGACACCACCCTCAAAAAGACTTCGTCTCATCTATAACTGAAAAGATCCTTCCGAACCAAAGCTTCCCCCTACTCCGGGGGGGAAAATTATCTTCAGGGGGCATCTGCCCCGGAAGGGGCAACAACACCGCAAAAACCCAAGGCTAAAAGCCCTACCCCTACAAAAAATACACAATTTCAGGCTCTCATGACACAATCAAGGGTGATAAAAGGGAAAAAACGTAGGATTTTGCCAGTACCACGTGGAGGCAAATGGCAGAGGCTAAACATAGAGTCGTCCTAAGCAAACCTCAGACACGAGAGGGAAGACACGACAAACGCAAGAAATTCCCGGACCTGTCCGAAAAACGCTTCAGAAAGGGGCGAGTACGACCGCGTCGCCAAACGGGGAGGAAAATTAAGAAAACTGGGCCAGTCATAGATCCCTACGGGGGGGAGTAACTCTGGCCGGGAAGATCACGATATGAGGGGCGGCAGACAACGGACCAGGCAAGACTTCTCGTAAACTTGAAGCCATTTCTAAACCTTCAGAGGCTAAAACCGGACGCCACTGAAAAGATCACTCCGTTACGGAAAGAGAAGATCCATACGCTCTAGTCCGACGGAAAAAGGTCGAGGAAACAATGAAAAAAAAAAGTCTCGAGCGACCCCCGCCAAAAAAGGAGTGATCGGAACAAAAAAACCTCCTGAAAAAAGATCTTCAAGGAATGCAAGGAAAAACCTGTCCAGCCAGGTCGGCGGGACTAGGTGAGGAGGGAAAGGGTAATCTAACTACCAACGAACACACAAAACGACTCTGACCCGGCCGGCGCGGATACTCTGTTTTACTTTAGTCATCGGGTCATCGCTGCTCGTTAAAGACCATTAAAGCGAGTCAATAAAACCACAAAGGGGGCACGTGAGGACCCCGGATAAAGGGTTCGGAAAAATCACTATACCACTACCGAAACACCTGGGAAGACATTCCTTCACTGCATTCCTTAAGAATCAGGCCCCAGAGGACTGGACTTTGAGGATAAAAAAAGGACCGGGGACGTCTCAAATAATTGATGGAGGGGAACGCATCGGGGCACCTTGGGGAAAAAGGGGGTGACCAAAATTAAGTTAAAAAACTCGAAGGGCTCGCGACCATGAGGAGCAGATCCGACCAGCCGAAAGTTCCGCCTGGGTTGGTCTGAAGAAATTCAGAAGGCCGGCGCGACTCACAAAACAACGGAAGGAGAGGAAAGGGCTAAGGGTGGGAATGAGGTCAAGAAAAAAAGATAACATCAAGTTTCCATCGAGGGGTGGGACTGGTAAGAAAAGCCGATAACTGAGGACCGTTGGCAACCAAGTCGGGTCCTTCGAACGCGAGGAAATGCAGATTGCGCAAAAAAAACTGGGCATTGTAACAAGGACCGCTAAGGAAAAATTGAAAAAGGAAGGTTCTTAAGCAGGAACGAAGTACGGGCCGGATTGGACGGGTCTTGTAAAAAGGGCCGAGGTGGGGGGCCTTGTTTTCAGGAACTAGCTTGTCAGGGGGGCCAGGGGTACGCACGGAACCACGTGTTGAAAAGAGACAGTGGGGAGGGGGAGCAAGATCGCTGAGAAAGCCAGGCAAACTTCCGAGGGTTATAGGAGCAACCGCCGCCATGTCCGCGAAGGCGGGGCGTGGTTCGTGGGACCGCTTGCCTACACATCTCAAGGCAGGGTTTGTCAGGGGGGGTTTTATACTGAAGGACAAGTAATCCCTGGAAAAAGGTCCATCGGTCTTACTCTTAGTTGGGTAAATTTTTCGGAGATGTCTGTAGGGGGGGGCGGATAAAGTTTGGGGGATCGACCACTCGGTATCGTAATTTCGTAGTCAAGGGGTCAAACTTTCGGGAGACGGACCATAACGTCAGGGTGGGGGGGGATTGGAGAAGGTGAGAAAAAGGCGAGACCATGACCGTAGGAAAACACAAAAAAGGCGGACTGTGTGGTCCGGGGGAAATCCAAAGAGACCGGAGGGAGTTGATAAGAGTAAGACTTTGGCGTGAGAAGCTATGAGCGGCGGTAGGGCTGGGGCGATGAGACGGTTGTCTACTCGGGAGTACTGGGGGGTTTATTCAGGTTCGTTGGCCGGGGATCCACCGGACAGGTTGACGACTTGGGACGGGGAGAGGGGTAGTGTTCCGGGTGAAGCTTGGGGGGGGAATTGGTCGTCCGGTACTACTCGGGACGAAACGGGACGGGGCCCTTATTTTCCGGTGATGAAAGGAACCTAGGGGGTGCTGAATGAGAGTTACTGAAAGGTACTTGAAAATGCTCGGCGTACCAGGTCGTAGGAGGGGTAGGTGAAGTGGACGACGTTGGGAAGGGGTGCTGGGGGCGAGGGCGTCCTATCAACGGCATCGGTGTTTGAGAGGGGCCTGCCATGCCTGGGGGGAATTTAGGCCGATGAAAGGGGGGAAGGCGGTGTGAGATGGGTGTTGGTGCGTCGTTGGGCGACCTTTTTAAAAGGGGGGGGCCCGCCAGAGTGTACCAGTTGAGCCTAGGGGGGAGCGTCAGAGGGGGCGGCCCGAGGAACGGGAATCCTTACCTTTTGGCAGGCAGGGATCCGGGAAAAATTCCACAGGGTCCTACATGAACCGCGCGAGGGGAGGAGGGAAAGGCGAAACCATCTACAAAAAGCGGTCGCATAAGAGGGGGTTGAACGGAAGCTGTGGAGAAGTCTTGGAGATCGGAGCGCAGAGGAAACGTCTAACGTGGGCGCATTAAAAAGGTTCAGAGGTCGGGAGGCCTTAAAAAAAAAAAACAATCGGACTATCGACGGGGTGTGTGACAAAAAACTTCTTGCAGGGAAGAAGGAGGATTTTGCATATCTGGTAAAAACGCCCGGCGGGTAAAATCTTTGAAAAGGACCACGGGGGGGGGGGAGGATCCCAGAGCCCGGCGTTCTGGAAAATGGAACGAGTCCCGTTAACCGGGTTGTTTCGTCTGCAACTCAGGCGCGGGCGCTTCTTTCGAGATTGGAATTCTCATTCTCAGGAGCGAGTACGGTGGAAAAGTGATGAAAGTGTTCGAAAGACCAAGTGGGAAACCATTAAGATCTACGACGGGAGCGGGGGTCGATTGGGGGGGGGAAAATCGGGAGGGAGAAGTCTCTTTAAAAAAGGGGACCGAGAGCAAAACGGTTGAAGGATCGTGCTGTGTGAAAAAGGGAAAACAGGCCCTGCGACGGTCGCAAGAACAGTATTCCATTTCAGAAAAAGCTGAAAAAAAAGGATGGAAGTAGGGTCTCCACTAGGAACGGAGAAGCAGGGCGGAAAATAAGTCATCGGAGCTGCTCAGGGCCGGGACCGCGGAGTGCGGGCAGGACTCAAGTCTAGAAGAAACAACAAAACTTGAAGGAATAGTATAAGCCCTTGCAAAAAAACTCAATAGAGGGAAGAACCCCTAAGAGAATCGTAATGAGGCAGCGGTCTTCCTCCTCGACCTCTGAATTAAAATCAGGGCGTCGGAAACTAAGTGCCTGACCTGTAGCAGTAGATGGGATAGTCACGGGGGGAGAACTGACGAAAGGTCTCTCCATGCCGGGGGCGAAACCCCACGCAAAGAACGAACTAGCCAAAGGGAAAAGATCGAGTACATATGAAAAGGGGCGAAGAACGAAGACTAAAAGAACCCTCACGGACGGTTCAAGGGGTAAAGGGGGGGCAAAGCGCATATACTTCAGCAAGGGAGAAAGGAATAGACGAAACTGTTACATCGGGCCGGAGTCAAAGAAAAACCAACTCGCGACGGAAGGCCGAACGAAGAAAGGGGACCTCCGGAGTTTGACGAAAAACCGAGTCCAACGGGCGAGGGAGAAAATGGGTGCCTCCTTTCCAAAGCTAAGATCGGGGGGAAAAAGGGAGAGCCACCTGAGAAAGGACCGGACGGCAGCATCTTCGAACGTGTTACCACGAATAGACGAGTAAAGACCAGCGCTCAACAGGGGGGATAAGAGCGGTTCACCTAAGAGAGCCGTGTCTCTAACATGTAGCCGACTACAAAGGCGTCAACCAGCCAAATTGAGCGGGAGGATCGCGGCGGGAGAAGGACTCAGGAGTTTCAAAACGGGCTCTTCAGGATCCGAAGGGGGGTGGGGTCCGACACGCCCAGAATAGAGACGCCGACCGCAGCAAAGACCACGGGCTGGATGCGACACTCCTCGGTGTAAATCAGAAAGACATAACCCTTGAAAACAACGCCAAAAAAAAAACAACCGAAACAGAAAAACCCCCCCCGGGAGAACGAAAACTTGCCACTAAACCCTACGAGTTCTACTCCACTATCGACTATGAAAGTTATCTGTCACACACCGGGGGGGGGGGAAAAGGAAAAAACCACTAAAGTCCTTCAAGAACAAAAAAGGTGAAGGGCTCCGAGGGAAAAATACAGTCAATGACTGATATCACGGAGCAGGGCCAACCGTTTGAAAAGAACAGAACACCTCAAGGCTAACCAAAAGTTCGGCGGAAGGACGTTTTAGAAAAGCGTACAGACCAAACACAAAGGGAAAAACAGGACAAGGGAACTGCCCAACAAACGTTCAAAAAAAAGGACGGTCCGGACGTCAAAGAATCACCGGCAAAAAGGGAAAAGGTCGCCAAAAAATCGCTCTACCCAAGGGCTCTAGACTCGCAGAACGCCTGAATCGGACCACGAAGGGCCGATCGCCGTAGGGGCATCCAAATGTGTCGTAAAAATACAAGTACAGAACAAGGGACAATAAAAGGGGCTTAATCAAAAGGTCGACCGAAAAGGGAGTCGTCCTCAAAGAAACTGCCAAAGAAATAAGGAAAACCTCGGGACTGCTACCTAATACTCCGGAAGAGACTAACTACCTACTGGTCGCCCCCCATGTCGCTAAACAGGACGGAAAACAAAAGGCTCGATCAAACCGTCGTGATCGGCAGACAGAAGCGTCCGGGCAAAAACTTCTTTCAAGGGGCGAAGAACTTCAATGGAAAGACACCGGGGAGTAAACTCGCGCTAGGTGGACTGCGTGAACGGGGAACCAGGAAAACCAATCGAGAAAAAGGGACCTGCTAAAAAAAGGTCGTTAGGAGGAAGGCTGGCACGAGGGTACACTTCCTCCCCTCCGAGCCCCAAGTTCCCCTTTCTAAAAAAAGTGATGTTTCAACCAAACCCTCTTTTTACTCCTACACAAACACCTGAGATCCCTACCGGAGCTTCAAAACACAAGCAACGTACGCGGTTCAAACAAGTGACGAAATCATACCACCCACCGGGGGGAGTCGGCAAAAAAAAAATTTTAAAACGAGAACTAGTGGGAGGGAGGGGGGGTCCTCCACGGCTATCGTTGGAAAAACGGTGGGTACAAGTCAGGGCTACGATTCTTACGAAGAAACGGGACAAGACCTCTCAAATTCCGCGATGTCACAAGGGCTACTCAGACACAAACGAGGGAGGGAGGATATATATAAGGGCGGGTTAGGTAAAGATGGGAAAGCAAAACAGCGAACTTCCTGCGGGAGAGGGACAGAAGCGAGAGCTGTCAGGGCTGGACTTAATGAACAACGTGTTCAACCGGGGTGGGGAAGCACAATCTATACAGCAGGAGCAAGAGTGAAACTAGTATCGACGTCCGTTCAACCGCAGGGGGGGGGGAATGAGAGTGCAAACGAGGAACGCTTACAGTTTGAATGAAAGGGGGAGTGAGTGGACGAAGGGGGGTTTGCCCTGGGTGGAACGTCGCGGCGGCAGGGAAGCAACGAGTGTAGCTAGGGATGTGAAGAGGAAGGTGTCACTTTTCGGAAACGCTAGGGGGCCTTCGGGGGGCGGAGGGATCAGACCAGGAAGCGGGCCTGGTCCAAACGGGTTCGTGGGTTTCTTTGGTCAGTCAGGTTGAACCACGTCCGGGAGACAGGAAGCCGACAAAAATAGGGGGTGTAAAAAGAAGGCGCAGAGCAAGGTGGGCCGAGGGGGGTCGTGGATTGGTGAAGGATAACGAAGCTTTGAGGGGGGGTTTGTCTCTGAGAAAGGTGTGGAGGAGTAAGGGGAAAGTGTCCGGGCGAAGAAGTACCCGCTGAAGGGGAAGGGGGTGGCCACTTATGGAATTGGGCGGAGGGGATTAACTCCGGTGAACAACTTTCCTGGAACCTTGGACTCAGGCTCCGAGAAACAGACGTTGTGGAAAAGGGCTCAGAAACTGGGAAAGGGGTATTATCATCTATCAAGGGCCATTAGGGACGTATGAGGAGCTATCGCACGGGCGTTTAACTACTCGCGCTTGTGGTACGAAAATTTAAGTACTTGGGGTTGGGTTCGGTCAAGGGCGTTGGGAAAATTCTCCTGACAAAGGGACGAAACGTGGGAAATTGACGAAGGGGTCCGCTGGAATCAGGGTCGCGGGGGGACCGTATCAAAAAGTACAAAAACACCGAAGGAGGGGGGGGGGAAGCCTTGAATTGTTGAAAAAGGGGGAGGGAACGTTGACTGTGTCGAGGTTGCTGCACATCGAGAGGAAAAAAAAAAAAAAACTGGGGCAGGGAAACTGCCCCTTTCTGGAGGGTTACTTTCCGGGGGGTTTAAAGTGGTCTCTTGGGGGGGGGGGAAAAAAGGTCGAGGAGGCGTAAGACCGTCCGTAGGGCAGTTGTCGTCACGAGGAGGCCTTGTGAGGCAGGTCTTCTAGAAATTCTGCGGTGGTGGAGTTGTTGGGCCGTTGGGGGGGGGTGCGGGGACGAGAACTGGCATAAAGAAGTTAAAGTCCTTTTAGGAACGGGCGGCGGTCGGAAAAACCGAACTGGGGGGTTTAAGAGCCAGGGAAACTGAAAAAAAGATAAATCCTCCTGCATTGGTGAAGGGTTTGGAAAAAAATGAGGAAATCTTGTTGTAAAAACTGGTACCCGCCTTCAATAAGAAAGACGGAAACGCAACCTGGTTCAAGAGCTGGTTGAAAAGGGCGCCGTTCTTGGAGAGTTACCAGGGTCTGAGGGGAAAAAACTAGGGGGGAAAAAGTCTGCGCAAGGACACGTAGAGAGGAGCGGACTGAAAAAAGAAACGAGCTCGTTACACTAAAGAAACCTGCATGTCGTACGGGCTGGCATTCCATACGGAAGGGCTCGTTGCGGACGTGTTCACACAAGGGGAAGTGGCAAGGGCGTGGCAAAAGCCCCAGGTTTGCGGGAGAATGGGGGGGACGAGTTCCCGTGAACACGTGGTTTGTAAACGGAAGGAAAGGCAAGGAGATCTCGGGGGGAGAAAAGGTCAAAAAACGGAGTTGGCGCGAGGAGAAGGAAGGCGAGTACGGGGCTACGTATGACGACAGAAAAAAACGAGAACAGTTAAAAAATCCATGAAAGTTATCTGGCATGGAGGGGGGTGGGGGGTCGATGAGGGCTCTGTAGAAAGGGTTTTAAGAGGGGGGAGGATCGAAAAAAGGTTCTTTCTGTCGGAGGGGAGGGGAGGCTTTGGGGATGACGAAACAGATCGAGAAGAGGAAAGTGGAGAACAGTAGTAAGAAGAACAGCATGAAACAAAGGCATTTATAATCTGCATCTCTAAGGAACGTGTTCAACTGGGCGGGCGAAAAAAACAATTCGAGAATTCGAGGGGGAACTAGGCTGATGATCCGCCAGACTGGGAAGTTTCTTAAAGGGGACAGATCGAGACGAAACACACAACGGGGAGAGTAAAAGTAGCGAGCAGACGCGGATCAGAGAAAGTAGACATCCGTAGACAATTCAGGTGCCTAAGCCAGTGAACAAAAGCCGAAGAGATAATGCAGCGACTGGAGACGACCTCGTTCTACAATTCACCTAGGGGGGAGGTGCAAACGGGGGGGAAGGGGGGGAATCGTAATCACCAAAAAGACGAAAAGAAAAAAGGACCGAAAATCTCTAATGGGGGGGGTTCCAGAAACCCTCTGAGAAAAGGATCTCAGAAACACCTAAAACCGATCACCGCGGGGGGGGGAACACGTGAAAGTTATTTTTCAAAGCTTAAAGGCATATTTAGACTTCAAAAAGCCAACGTACGCCAGTACTTAATGAGAGGGAGTCGACCAGGACGCGTACCACAAACTGGGGGCCGGAGCCTCATTGCCACCACAAAACCGTTGGAACTTCCAGGAAAAGGTCAACCACCTGGCAAGAAGGCTAGACGCAAGGGCCAAGACTGACAGCGGGGTTAAAAGACAAAGGAAAGGAAGGGCAACTTATTGCAGGGGTAGCTTCAGATACTACCAAACTGAGGGGTTTTACCAGATATCAAATCAGGGTTAAGCCGGAGAGCGGTCCCCGGAGGGAAGGGTAGCCGGTCGCCCGACGCGTAGCCTCTAAACCAGAATAGGGAGGCCCTGTATGGCAAAAACCCTAGACGCGAAAAAGATTTCGAAAGGGAGGCGACGGCATTACGACGGACAACACAGAGGGGGAGACTTCGACCGACTGGTGTGGGTGAGAGGAAAAACAAACCCCTTTCTCATTACTCGTTCGGACCCGCCTCCTGGACCGACCGCCCAAGGAAAAAGGCCGGCTGAAAGGGGACATGCTCAAGACGGTCGACAAACAACGAGGAAAAGAAAAGAAACGCATAACCAGGAATAATCGAATACTGTCCAAAGACACGGAATCCTGAACCCCAAAAAGGACCCGACAAAGGTGATATTCAAGACCTCCGAAAATCACAACTATCTGAAACTTCACCCCTGAAGCTGGAAGCAAATGGCTGAAACTAAGGAAAAAGGGACCGTGAAGGAATCCGTGAAAGCTAACGCGGAACACCGGTTTACATCAAATCCACCACGTCCCTTCAACCGGGGCACTAGATTAAGGTGGGGTTTTAGAAAGGAATCTTAATGAGAACAAACCGCACGGAACGAGACGGGAAACGGCAAAAAGAGGTCAAAGTCAAGACAGGCATTCGCGGGAGACTTCAAAGAAAAAGACGGAAAAAAAAAAACAGGAAGTCAGCCAAGCTACGAGGGCTCTCGACCGCCGCGAATTTCGTGCTCAAGGGAAAAGAACAAAGCAAAAGCGTGGAATTTGTCGGCCTGGATAATAAAATTTAGTAGAGAAAAACCATGACAAAAAGAAAGAGGTCCCTAACGGTCGAAGGAACCGAGGAAAGGCAGGCGTCAAATCACCGCCAAGGGGCAAGCCGGGGCAACAGGGGAAGGGACGCCTACATCGTTACTGCAAAGGAAAAAGCGATCTACGTCGCCAGGGAGCGACCGAAAAAGCCAAAAGATGAATGGACACACGACCCGATTTGATACGTTCAAAAACACTACAATTGAGACGGAAAGTCTGTCAAGGGAAACGGCCGAAAAACGAACGTAAACAAAATCGCCCTGTCCGGAGGGGGGGAGAGGATGGAAGGCCCGAAAAAAAGAAGAAGAGGAGCGAAGAGGCCGGCAAAAACGGTAAACCTGGAGGGTAGTCAGGTTCGAGGACAGAACTTTGAAAGAAAAGTACACTGCCTCAACTCAAGGAAAAGATGGGTGGTGCAAGGCAAGTCAACAACGTCACTACCCAAACCGGAGAAGTCAACCGCCAAAGAAAGGGAAACTGCAAAAGAATGACCGCTGGAGGATCAAACCGCTGAACTGTAGATAAGGCAAAAAAGTTCACAAGGAAACTACCGTCGTAGAGCAAGGGCAAGGGTTTGCCAACGGTGACAGGAAAGTTCGAAGTAGATCGACATTGGAAAAAGGGCGCGCGAAGAGTAGGGGAAAGCAAGTCATACGGGTTAGGGATCCATCAACCAACGGAAGAGGGGGGAGGGGACATATAGAAGGAATCTAACTTTGGGTATGATTATTAAGAAAAGAACGTCTGCAGGGAAAAGGCGGAGTGAAAATGTAGACGCGGGAGGAACTAATGTGGACCCCTTTGGGTGCCAGACGGGTCTCTCCTTCGGTCCAATATCCCCCGCGGGCGTCAATTAAAGGGACTGTGATCGTCGAACGCCTTCAACGGAGAAGAGGCCTTGCGTCAACGAGGAAAAAAGGTAATGGCCATTTTAGAAATTTCTTTGTACGTCTCTTGGGTTTGGACCGTTTATCTGAGAGACGGGTAATTCTAAAAAGAACACGGGAATGTGGCAGTGGGCAATCGCCGATCCACGACCTACTAAACAAGAAGAAAACGACTGACATCGAAGAACGCGGATAGGCGTTTGGTCGTTTGGGGGAGAAGGGGGGACCGGAAAAAGAAACCAAACAAAAAAATAACTCGGGAATACAGGGCGCTTTGGAAAAGAAAAATCGTCGAGCGCCAAATAGGGAGTAGGACTTGGTCGTTCTTGTCCTACAATAGACGGGGGAGTTCTTTTTTCTAGGAGAGCCGGTTTTCTTTTCAGGACGGGCGCCGTCGAGTCGGGCCTCAATGGAACGGGACAATTAGAGGGTAGAAAACAGGAAAAAAGTTTCAGTTACAGGGACGAGAGCCAGCGAACAGCGGGAAAGGGGCCTCCATGGGGAAGGGTCAGGGATTCACCCTCCCAGAAAGGGGCGAATCCATTCTTATCGAGGAGCGCCGGCGGGGGATGTAAGCGAAAGCGCGTTGCGACTTTTTTGTGGGGGGTGGAAGACTCAGAAGAAGTTCATAAAAGGGGGGGGGACTTAAGGGGAGAAATGGGATGACAGTTCATGAAAGCCAGCTCGGTGAGGAGGGGGGTCTGGGCACAGAAAAGAAACGAGAAACTTCTATTTCGGAAAACCGTGACGTGGAGAGGGAGGTGGCTTGATTGAAAGTAATCGTTCGAGGTGAGGCCAGAAAGCTTCCGACAGGTGTACTTGGTAAAGAGAGTAACAGTCGAGGGTGGAGGGAAGGGGGCGGGGGGCGGTTGATGGCGTGGGAAAAAACGCGCGGCTGGAAAAAAACGAACGCGAGCGTTGGGAGACGGACTCCTGGGAGTGATGGCCAGGTGCGCCAAAGGGGGAAGGTCGGGGTTCTGAGGGGGGTGGTGGAGTCGTTGTGTTGGTCTAAGGGGTAGGGGGGACCGAGACGTGGACCTGGCGTGCTTCATCAAGAAGGGTGACCACGACTGTGTCGGGGAGGGCTCTTAGGGGGGGAGGAAAAAGTAACGCTGACCGGGGGGGTTCGCCGTTAACCTAACCATGGGTCTTGAGTAGCTCACGGAGGGGGGGAAAAATTTTTTTAAACGCGGAAAAAAAGTTTAAGGGAACCCGAAGGACTATAAGAAGGAGAAAAAAAGCAGGGCCTCGAAGTAAGGGGTTGAAACGACCGGGCGCCGTTCTGGTCGATCGTTACAGGGGGTCGGAGCGAAGCCGAGCGCTTACGCTTGAAAAGTAGGAGGATCTAGGGCAACCAAAAAACAGCATACGAATAACAGACAAGGAACGTTTGGAGGTAGAAGTAAGGGAAAAGTCTCGGGGTAAGAATGTCAATTTCAGCATACAAAAGTGGTCATGGTTCCCTTCCAAAATATTTGTCAAACAACTGAACCTGGTTTTTCTTTGTAGGGTGACAGATGTCCTCTGGGCGGCTGTGAAACTGAGGAAGGAAAGGTCGGGGGAGCTTTGGGGGAGGGGGGGGGATCGCGTGGAGGTCTAGGGGACCGAAGTACTTAGGTACTTTACGGGAAAGGGGGGGGGAAAGAAAGCCGTAAAATCCCCGTCTACCGTGGAGATGTGCTCGTGCTGGTTTCTTGTCAAGAGATCGGCAAAAGGGGTGAAAGTATCGTGCGTCAAGGGGTATGACGAGAAGGAGGAGCACGCGGGGGCCAGGAAAATGCCGGAAACACAGCTCCAAGGGCCTGTGAGAAAGGAATCCCGAAGAGGGAAGTGTACGGCAACGGTCTGTCTAAGAAAAATGACGAGATGGCGTCGGCTAAAGAAACAGCGCTGATGGGGAGGCCGGACGCGATGCCTCTAACAAAACAAAGGATTGAGGGTTCACAAGGCGAGGTCATCGATGAAAAGGAAAATCAAGAGTAGGGAATTGAGAACATTCTAAGCTTCTTCATCTTGGGGAATCTCGGAGGACTTCCTGGAAAGCACTCGACTTGCAAATGGCGCGAAAAGGTCTGGGTGACGATTACGGGGTTCTCAGAGAGTACATCACCCCCCGGTCGAAAAAGTCACTAAGACACCAACTGAGAAAAAGACGATCGGGATGCCAAACGCGATAAGACTAACCCTACTCAAAGATGAAGGGGTCGCGATTCAAGGGTGTCCAGCGGGGCTCGCAGTCAAGGAAAGGGAAAAGCATTCGCCCGGAATCGACGGGGTACAGGGGGGGGGAGGGACAGAGGGGTTAAGCAAGGGGGAACAGCGGCCACACCGGCACAAGGCAGACGAAAAAAGGGAAAGAACTCTGGGGGGAACTTTGACAAAAAAAACACAAGGGGAAAAAGCCCGTAGGGGAATCAAACCCGGGGGCCAAAAAAGGGGCAAAGAGGGGGTGAAAAAGGGAAGAGAAACCTGAGGCCGCAAAGGAGGACGTCAATCAAGGGTCTACGCTTTCATGTCTAAATATGCAGGGAGGGTTCCAGTCCGCGGAAGGGCAGAAAGGTCCACTCGGCACACGGCCCGGTCGCAAAGAACGTAAAAACGGCTCAAAAAGACCAGAGGACAAAAAAAAGGAGGAATAGAAAGGGCTTGGACTAACTAGCGTTCACTCAAATCATGGGGAAAAAAAGGGGGCTCGACTGGTTGAAGTCCAAACCCAGTTCCGACGCCCGGACCGCAGGGACCCGGCGTTGGAAAAACTGGCGGGACTTAGAAAAGGTTCCTCGTACAGTTCAAAAAAAACCAGTTCGGCAAGGAAAACAAAAAAAAAGCAGAAAAGACGTCCTCTAGGGGCTGAAAACTGGAAAAAAGGACGCACTTCGGGGTCTCCAAATCAACCAATAAGGCGGGGTAAACTTCTACTATACAAACAAAGAAGAAAAAGAGTCAAACTTCACTACACTACAAAATCGACGGGTACGCAGGGGGAAGGGGAAGTTTCAGTACACGGAAAGCTTCTAAAAACTCGAACTCTTCAAAAATGTTCCAAAAACAAAAAGGGGACTGCACCCGGGGTCCTGGCGAAAACATACTTGTTAAGTCGACCTGCACGAAACACCGGCGACAGAAGAAAGGGGACACCCAGCTCGTTCATTCGTCAAACGAAGGAAGGCAGCCAAAAAAAGGATAAATCAACGGCACCAAATAAGAAAGCTAAAAACGTCTCTAGACACCGCGAGAGCAGTCAAGCGCCTGGAGAGAAAAAAGCAAACCACGGGAAAACGGGAAAGGGGCCATATCAAGGGAGAGAGAAAAGTACC
>Ga0179593_1725262_pt1 | contig 16052 bp, 15 predicted proteins | sample CZODoug2_1_08_16_FD_185931 | JGI IMG/M metagenome (GOLD analysis project Ga0179593, IMG submission 185931) | Vadose zone soil fungal communities from Angelo Coast Range Reserve, California, USA - CZODoug2_1_08_16fungal (PacBio error correction) | ecosystem: Environmental > Terrestrial > Soil >...
CCTATTCGAATTAAAAGAGAAGGTTATAACGAGGGGGGGCTTTGGGGGGAGTTTTGCGTATTGAAAGAAAAGGAGATAGCACCCCAAGGGTGAAAAAAAAAAACAAAGTCTTGAGCGACGCAACGGAGATGTTGCTTCTGTTAAGCGGAATGTCGCCACCCTTCTTAAAGGATGGGGGAAAAGGGGAGGGAAAAGCGATGATCAAGCTATGCTGCGCTAGGGAAGCCGGAGGGAGAGGAGGGAAGGGTTTGTTAAAACCTCCTTTCACCTTCAAGTGAATTTTGGAAAAAAGGGGCGCAACAATGTATACCACAACCCGCCCCCAAGACAAGCAAAGGGGCACTTTCTTAGGAGCCTCCTGCTTTATTTTACTGAAATCAAGAAGAAAAAGAAGAAGAGCCCTTTCCCGAAATCCCAATAGTCGATACACATCAAAAAGCAAGGAGATTTTAGCCACGGAAAGAGGCCGCTCGATACTTAGAGATGGGAAGGGACGCCGAGGCGCCACTTTAGATCTATGTATTGATTGAAGGAAAAAAGGCATATGCGATGCTTGGGAAGGAAGGGGTGTAGCTGCATTCGTAATAGAAGGGGGAAGGACGTACAAAGGAAAAAGGAACGTCTGTTCCCTAAGGGCCCGCCTTCAAAAAAAGATGGGTCAAATCACCAAGCCGGAGGTGCCAAGACGCGGGAACCTTATTTCTGTCAGAGAGGCGGGAAGTCCCTGAAAACCAGAAAACTGCGGGACGGGGAGTAGGAACCTGTTTTTCGGTTCAGACCGTGTGTCCCGGGAAAGGGGAAAAGCCAAGGAGGAGGCCTGCGATCAATATTATCATTGGAAGAAAAAAGCAACCCCGAAGGGAAACCCGCATGCAAGGCAAGAAAGCCAAGAAAATACCAATCGGAGGAAATCGCAGGAGGACAGTGACAGTACGGTCTTGCAGGGAGACCCATTTAAGACGGTGAATAAAAAGGGGGCAGTAAAAAGGGGCATTTTTACAACTTTGGGAAGTAGGGGGGAAGAGGATGGTCACCATATAATCCCTTTTGTACAAAGAAAAGCTGCAAGCCTAACCGAAAAAAAATTCAAGATCACCAGAGGGTCAGTCATACGGTTGTCTATTGGCGAGGAGAGAAACTACGTCAGAAAGGAAACCGTTACCGTATTCCGAGTCCGCATAATGGAGGGAGAGGGACCAGATAACAGTTCGCAACGTCTTAAGGAAAGAGGCCATGAGGAAAGAATGAAGTCAGTCCTCACCTATTATTTTGGAAAGGCGAGTGTTGTACGAACACACGATTGCCATAGGAGGGAAGGAAGAAGAGGCAAAAAAGCCGATGCCTCGAACCTTTGTAAAAGGCGAAGATAATTATGAGGGGGGGACGAGAAGAAAAGGCCCGTGCAACAATTTCGTCAGTTTTTTAGAGGGGGAGGATCAAACGCGTCATGTCCGGCTCCCCTATTATCGAAGGGAAAAAAAATAGGGTCTCATTTCGACGACGGTGGCGACTGAGTTGGAAAAAAGGAAAAAGGAAAAACAGCACTCGAAGCTCCGCTAGAGAATTGAAAAAGCTTGGCGCTAGCGCCGCAAACTCCGTCTCCCAGGGGGGAAAGAGCAGCGGTAAGCTTCGCGTTCTGGGGAACAGAAAAATTCGGGGGGGGATCGAGAAAGAGAGTGGGGTAAACAATTCTCAAACACCCAAGGGAGAAAGGCGTCTTCGCAGTGCGATGGCGTGCCCAGTGAGAAAAAGGAGGACGGACGCGCCCATCTCTTCTAACCGGAAATGGGAAAGAAACTTCAAAATAAGAGTCTTCCATCTCGTTGAGAAAAGGACGAATATTTCCGGCAAATGCTGAAAAGAGGCAGCGCCAGGTCGTCAAAGAACAATGAGGATGAAAGATGATAGAGAGTGAGGGGCATTCCTCGCAAGTAAACGAAGGGACTTGAGGAGCAGTTTCCCTAGCGCGTCCAGCGTCAAAGAGCAGAGTCATCTCCTCTCCTTTCTAGTCAATTTCTGCAAAAAGAGGGAGCTGACTAATGATCCAGTTCCTCCATGCCCACGAAACATTGAGAAAGGCAGGCAAATACAATAGGTCCTTTCATCACTGAAAAAGTCGGCTCAAAGTGTTGGTTTGGAGAAAGGGGGTCGGGTTCTTGCATCTACTAAGTGGAAATCCCCACTCGACGAGAGGGGGGGGACAGCAGCATTTCCTCCAGCGGGCCAGGAAAAAAAAGGTTGTTCTATTGAAAGTGAAAAATCCGCCATCTCTCGACTAAAAACAGGAGTGCGGATCTTACCGTGGAGGTGGCACACAGAGGCATGAACCCTCCTTTTCCAAAAAACTCAAAAAAGGCTTCAATTCCGCCTGTAGTACAAGAGGAGAAAGACTTCCGTGGGCGGTCCTTCCTCTGTTGGGGAGGCATTAAGAAGAAAGAGAGAAATTCGCCGTGCTCTTTGCAATGAAAAGAACCCTCCGATTGGTTCCGTGAGAGGGGAAATCCTCCTTCCCTCTCGCGCTCGAACGGAAAGTAAGCGGTTGCTTTTTGCAAGGGAGAGGCTATCTGCTTGATCCCAGGATTTAGGATGGGAGAAAAGAGGGCGTGCCATCCGCCACGGCTCTCTGTACAGGAGAGGGGGGGGGATTGATCAGGGGGGGAGTGAAAAGGGCGCGTGTTCCACAATTAATCGCAAGAAAAGAGAGGTCTGTCCTGTGTTTGCCATTGGGGGGGGGGTAAGCCTGCAGGCTGCCCGAGGGGTGGCGGGGGTTGAAGGGAGGGGAGGATCCGTCAATGGCACATCGCCGAAAAGAACCGCCTCCTTCGCTCCTAACGTTCAGGTAAGAGAAAAGGAAGGTTCCCACCTCCACGGGAAGTGAGTAATCACCCTTCTCTCACCGTGGAGTGGGAAAACACCGTCCTTCTCGAACCTTTACAAAAGAAAAGGAGAAGGACAGCAGCTCACTTTGAGCCTCACGCAGGAAATACACCGGGGAAGAAAGAAGCCGCTGTCTGGCAACTCCATCGGGGAAGAAGCCTCCGGGCCAAAATAGAAACGGATACATGAACGAGAAGGGAAGACTGTCGGCAAAAAAAAGGAAGTCTTCCGCCGTCAGGCGAAAAAAGACGCGGGCGGCCGACAGCCCAAGAAGAGGGAGAAAAGGAATAAAAAGGAACGCGACGCAACGGCAAGCGGAGAGGGAACATCGGCAGAAGGAAGAAACGAAGGGCCCTGACCGGCAAGGGGAGGTATAGGCTTTGAAATCGCTTTCATAGAGGGGGGGGGACGAGGAAAACGGATTCGAAGCGGGCGGTCCCAAGAAATCGCCCAATCAAGAAAAAAGGGGAAAAGATAAAAAGCGATCGTGTTCTTATCCGCCATCAAGTGAGAGGGAAGAAGAGCGAATCAATCGTCGAATCGCTAGCTCCAGGGCCAAGGAAAAAGGGATCACGTGATGAGGTTTCAGGTCGGAGAGAAGTGGGAGGAACGCGGGAAGAGGGGGAAAGTCTCGTCTCGTTCTTGGAGAAGATTTTTTTGATTGGCAACGAAAAAAGGCAATGCCGACGACCTCCCAACAAGCATCACGAATCATGAAAAGGGAACGAAAGGCGAGCCGCGTGTAAGACCATCACAAGGAAGAAAGAGCATACGGCTTCAGAAGAAGGAGGTGCGCGAGAAAATGGAGAGGGGATGTAAAAAAAAAAAAAAGACGTTCGCGGTGTTGCTCAACCTGCTCGGAGGAAAAGAAAAAGAGAAAACAAAAGGAGGCAAAAAAAGGAAGACCTAGTCCACACCGTCTGCACTGTCGGGGAGAGTCGCGGCTTGTCGAAAGGAGGGCATCCTGTCGGGTCGGAGGACCCACTGGAAAAAGCAATCGGAAGGATCCGCGTCGCCGGAAAGGGGAAGAAGGGGCACATCGACGGCCTAAAGGGATATGATTGTCTATCGAAAGAGAACAGAAGAAAAAGAGGACCTGCCTATCCGAAGGAAACTGAATCGGTCTTATCAAATGCTACGGTCGAAGGAGGGGAAGGGAAATGGTCCCTGCACCGGCCGGCTGGCAATCCACGGCAGCGAGGAAAAAGAAGGGGCTGCTCTAATATATTCGGGGGGGCTGTTAAAAACGTCACGCACCGTGGAGGAGGGGGGAAATTTTCATGACCTATCGTGCTGTCGGTCAGAGAAAAAAGCGACACATTGACAGGGCCTTTCGGCTCGTGAGGAGAGAGATGTTTTATGGGCGAACCGGGCGGAAACGGGAAATGCCGACGTACTCGCTCCAAAAATGAAGACACGAGAAAAGAGGGCGAAAAAAAGCCGGGTGGAATAAAGACGATCGGCGACGAGCAGTACGTCGTCGAAAAAGGCGGAAGGAAGGGCTCTTCCGAGCTACCCTTCTGCCCAAAAGAAAGATACGGGGAAACAAGAAGAAGAATCGATCTGTGCGCTTTCTCTGGAAAGAAGCTGCACGTCGTGATTGTGGTGTTCAGGTGAGGAAGAGGGCAAAGAGGCTGGCCGAAGGGTGCTGGACTTCTGTCGTGGCGAGGGAGGGAACCCAGTAGAACGGGGGAAAAGTCTTCGCTCTTCTTTTCCTTTCAAGAATGATCGCGCTGCGACCTTCCCAAGAGGAATGGAAAAAGGAGGACGTAAGAGAAAAAAGACACTTCGTTTAGAGGGAGTTGCGGGTCGGGGAGGGAAGAAAAGGAAGGGACGCGGACTTACAGCATACACATGCGACCGGGAAAAAAAAGGGCGAGCGAGCGCAGACGGAATCGGCGCAAAGAAGGAGAAGCGCCAGCTTCGGACCGTGGTGTGGCACGAGGCAAAGGAGAAACGGGAAGGGAACAGAAAAAGGAGAAATTGATCGACTGCACCTGCGCGAAAAAATAATATCCAGTAGTACCTTTAATTAATGAAAGTGGAGCTTAGAAAGAGAAAAGGGAGGAGGGGAAAATAGTATATTGTGCGAGCAATTGCATTATATCGAAGGGGCTCATGATTATTAAAGAACTAGAGGGGCGCAGTTGCCGTCCTATCAATCTCCGTTAAAAAAAAGGGACAACAGTTCGCCTTGAATTCTGTTCCAAAAATCCCGGTCCCGAAGCTGGCGGAGGAGAGAGAAAAGCTGAAAAAGAGAAAAGCCATTGTCTTGTTGTAAAAAAGCTGCTGTCCTGGTCCGCTGTCCATGAGGGAAGAAAAAGTTCGGCCGCGTACGAGCAAGCAAGCACTACCTCAAAGAGAAGGGAAAAAGGCTCGTCAAGATATTGGAATGTCGACCAGCGGCGAAAGAAAAAGAGGCCCGGCATGATCGCCGTGCGGCGGGGAAAGAAAGAAAAAAGGCTTGATACAAGGGAAACCTCGAACGACAGAATGTCCAGCAAACGTCGGCAGAAGGGACGAAAGAAAGAAACAAGCACGACTGCAGCGGCTGTGTCCTCGTAGGGGGGAAAAGGAAGATCGATGATCGGGACATGAACGCCAGGAAAAAGGATAAGGTAAAGGAATGGCAGAAGTGTAATCTGTAAAAGAAGAACCGCCATTATGTGTCGACGAGCACGGTAAAAAGGAAGAGAAGCTGATTATCCATTCCACCGGCCGAGGCTAAGAAAGTCTGGGGCTCCCGCCAAGGGGAGGGAGAAGGTGTTGGAGTTGTCGTCACGAAAAGGGGGTCACGCTGTTCTGTGCCATCAAAAATCGGGCAACGGACTAAGACGAGAAAGGGTTTGAAATCACGCTCCTCACACATTCTGGACGGGAATCGGTCATGAAATTTAACCACAAGGGGAAAGAAGGGGATGACGTTTTTAACATAACAGCAAAAGGGGAATAAATAACGGAAACCAAGGGGGGAGATGAAGGGAAAGGTCCGTTCCTTACAAGCGGAGGGAGAGAAAAAAGAGGGAAGCGAATTTGATCAGGACCTCTTCCGGTTGCATGGGCAAAGAGGGAAAACATCGCCCTGCCGAGAAAGGAAGCGACCAGCGCGATCATGATGCCGTCCGAATGGGAGAGAGAGTCGACCGCGACGATCGCGCGATTTTAGGGAACGTCTGAAAAGAGGAAAGGTCTGCCATCATCCTACCATCCGCAAAGATCACGACGTGAGTCGGGGGGAAGGGGGGGCAATGGACCGAGCCTACAGCGCAGAAATCTGATGGAAAAGAGGGAAAAATGACGCCGAGACAGAAGGTAGGTCTGCTTTTTTCAGGGGGGAAAGTGATCTCGCCACCGCCATGATGAGAAAGAAAAGATGTAGAAAGGATGTGGTCTCCACTCGGATAGGGGGGACCGGAAAGGTGGGAAAACACCATTGTCATGATTAGGGAGGGTACGTCGCATTTCAGTTCGGGTTAACGGGTAAAAAAAAAAAAAAAAAAAAGCTTCCAATGCACGCAAAAGGGCATTTCTCGAATATCAGGTTACGCGCAAGAAAAAGGCCCCCGTAATCACGGTGAGAAATGAAGGGAGGGAAAGGGGGACCTTTATCAAGAAAATGAGAAAAAGAGAGGAGGTTTACTTATTTCTACGGAAGGAGGAAAGATGGCGTATCCTCCCACGATCGAGCGCGGAAACGCAAATACTAGGGAAAGTTGCTTTCTGACCTCCCAGGAGGGTGACGCCGCGGTACCAATCTATGAAAGAGTGAAAGGAAGAAAGAGGTCCTTGCCCTCCGAACCACTCAGGAGACATGAAAAAAAAAGGGAACGCTCCGCTTTTCCAGGGGAAATTGCGACGAGTGCCGCTCTTTCGGGAGAGCCGCCGCGTCACGGGAGAAGTCGGGGCCGCGCCGGGACGGCGGAGGAAAGGCGAAAAAAAGAGTCGTCGAGGTTTGAATAATTGCGACCTATCTATGGGAAAGGGTTGCTCGAGGGATCGGAGGCGTTCCCCTCAGGGGAAAGATTAGGAAAAAAAGACAAAAGGGTAGAAAGGTGATATTTTCAGTGGAAGGAACGGCTGCGTAATTGGGGGGTTTGTAAAGGTCCTAGACAAGACGGTGGCAGGTGGGTAGAAATCAAAGAAGGGCTTCTGTGTGTCAGCGGGGGGGGAGGTTGTGAACTAATGGACGTAATCGTGAAAGAAAGGGGAGCGAAGTTTGCCTGTAGCGTATAAGAGAAAAAAAAGGGGGAAGTCGAGAAAAATGAAGGGAAGCAACAACGCCACCCTTGAGTGGCTGAAGCATAAAAAATGCAAACAACCAAAAGGTATTGCGATCATTGTGGCACCACGCCCGGGCGCCAGACTAGTCCTGCGTTGCCTTTCAATAGGGAAATGAAAGAAGAAACCAACTCTCATGTAACCCCGAGGAAGGCCCAAAAGGAGTTGGCGTGTTCAAGGGAAGAAAAAGGGGGAGCAAGCAGATGCGAGGGCAAAAAAGGGACGTGAAAAGAAGGTTATCGTGTAACTGGTCTCATCCGGGTGTAGAGGGGGAAGCCAGAATAAAAAAAAAAGGAGGGTTATTCGTCAAACGCAAGGCAAAGCGAAAAGGTGAGAGACGAACGCGAGTATGTTCCTCTATAAGAAGAAAACCCCTCTGCCCTTATCCAAAGGGAAGGCTCCTCGATGCGACTAGGGAAGGGAAGAAGCCTTCCATGCGGTAGGTTGTTGTTAATGAGGATTCCTAGAAAAAAGGGAAGGGTTGACCCCTCCACCACGGAAGATAAGGAAGAAAAGCTTATATTGGCTTAGATGTGTGAGGAGGATCGCACATCACGTCATCTTTGGAAGGAAGGGAACCCGCTGTGGGCGTACTGCTGGGACAAGAGGGCAAGAGGATTTTCCACTGGAGCTGCAAGAACAAGCTCAGGAAAGAGGAGAAAAACACTTTGTCGGCGATAGGAAGTGGCAGTGGAGGGAAAATGAAGGACAGGGGGGGTAGAGAAGCCAAATCTCCTATCATGCCTTCTTCTGGGAAGATGCCTTCCGGCAGATGCAGGGATGGGGGCGGGAAACCGTAATGACCGCGCCGGGCTAAGATTATTCGTAGAGGGAGACGCGAGAAGGAACCTGCACGGGAAAAGAAAGACCTCGTTTAAAGGGGAAATGGGGGTTTGGGAGGAAAGGAAAAGGAGCCTCCCTGAGGAATCATCATTTGTTCTTTGCAACGGGAGGTCATGACGATTTGGAACAGTCTACGATAGCTGCAGGGTAAAAAACTATCTTTAAGCGTAACAAAAGAAGGCATATCTCCACTGGAAGGGAGGGGGGGAGCGCGTACTCCGATCAAAAAGAGGACCTGCGGCACAAACTGCGAAATACTCAAGCGGGGGGGAAAGGCGGGTTTTTTTTCCGAATTGTTGAAAAAAAGGTTCTCGTTCCTGAGAGCGAGGAGAGAAGATGGCAAGGGAGCTGGTTTCTTCGCTGAAAGGCCGGCCCCCCAGGGAAGGAAAGACACGTAAGAACTAACGAGACAGGAGAGTTCTTCAAGAAGAAGGCCCTTTTCGAGATTCAACTAGTTTCGCACAACGCTAGTCGAAAAAAAGTCCCCGTCATCATAAACGTACATGCAGCGATGAGCAACTCTAACTTGATCGGAGAAAATGACCAATGGAGGGTGTGCCCATTCGCAATCGAAGAGAGCACCCAAGCTGCCATCAAAAGGAGGTAGTTCGCCATTTTACAAGGGGAAGTCATCAAAAAAAAAAGAGACTCTTCCTTAATTTGGAGGGGCGTACACACTCTCGCACGTCAGGGAGAGGGGGGGAGACGAAGGGGAACTGATCTCGGGGCCGGCAAAATAGGGGGGGGGTAGATGTTTCGATGCGAGCGGGAATAAGGAGGAAAAATCTTGGAAAGGGGGAGCAATGTGCGCCTCGGAATAAGGGCAATGAAGGCACAGAGGTGAAATGGATAGGGGGAAAAAAACTTACTATAAATCGCCAAATAGCCAACCGTATGACGGAAAAGGGGGGGGTGATCTGGAATTTTTTCATCTGAGGGGGCTTGCTCGTAAAAAGGGACTTCGGTTGTCAAGGGGAAAGGGTCTTCTTGTCATCAAGTGGAAAACGGGTAGTGGAAGGGGTGAAAACTGCCAGAGAGAAAACTGGCATTGCTGACGTGAAGGGGGAAAAAGCAAAGACCTTACTGTCAAAACTGTAGGCTGAGAGCAAAGGAGGTTCCGGGGTATTTTTCCTGGGCGAAAGGGAGAGCGCATGCCTTGTTGCCCATCGGGGATGCAAAAAAAAAACGAGCGAAGAATTGATCGCAGGCATTGTAAAAAAGGGGGGTCAGCGGCATCGGGCAAAAGGCGAACCGAAAACGGTGAGGAAAGGCCTCCTTTTGAAAAGAAAATGGTTTTCCGGGACGGGACCGCGCTCGCTGGGGTGGGGGGTCAGGAAAAGGAACCTCTCGCAAGAAGAGGCTCTTTGCGCATGACGGCTTTGGTTATTTTGACGAGCGGGCGAAAAACTGGGGGGGACAAGGCGGTCCCATACGGATCGGTTTGCCTGGATAAAGGGAGGACCTGCCATCTATTACGAATGCACGACGACAAACGGCGGGAAATCCGTTTCACCGCAGAAAAATCCTCTTGTGCCGCGGGACGAAAAGTGGGGAAAAGGGAATATTTTGTTCTATCGAAAGAGGCATCGCCGCATCTACTAAAAGAGGGGGAAGGAAAAGAAGGGCTCCATCGAAGAACAAACCCGAGAAGAAAGGAGAGGAATAATTTTTATTCAGGGGGGGAAGGAGACTGCTGTTATCTGGATGGGAAGTCAGGACTGCACGCCCCCAAGAAAGGCCAAAGGTAAACGTGTTTCGGGGAGAGCGGGTTGTGGGAACCTTTTGCGCAAGTTAAGAGGAAAAAAACGCAGGTTCCCTGGAAAAGAAACGCGCGGTGGAGCCGAGAACAAGGCGTCACCATCGCAAGCCAGCGGAAATTACAGAAAGAAAGGCCTATCTACCATCGGGGTGGCGACATTTCCGATCTGAAGGGGGGAAAGAGCACCTATGAAAAGAACGGGAAAAGGAAAAAAAAAAAGTGTGGGTTTTTTTCAAGAGTGCTATCAGGAAAGGGGGGCCTCCTTCATGACACAAAGTTCGAAAAGGGAAAAAAGGGGGGGTCACCCTTAGAAGGGGGGGGGGCGCCTAGGAGCTTATAGGGGAAAGCGATCCTGCTTGAAAAAAAAAAAATTTCCCAGCAATTGCGGGATGGAGAAACTATCACGGCAAAGGTGGTCGAAAAAGGAAAAGAGGGAAAAGAGGGCCCGGCCAATGAAGTTATCAAGGCCCAAAAAAGAGACACCCGGTATGCATTCTGCATGGGTGGGTAGGGAGACGAGAAAGAGGGTGAAAAAGGCCACCCCGTCCGGCAATTGAATCAGCCCGGAAAAAGAACCCTATCTCCACAAACAGGACAAAAAAAAAAGCACCCGCACCAAGTTCTGTTGCAGAGATGAAAAAAGCAAAAAAGCCAAAGAGATCAACACAACAAAAGGAGGGAAGGGGGGGGCGGCACCTGGCTGAAGGAAAGAACCTGTCCCGGTGTGCGGGAAAAGGCTTGGGAGCTAGTATAAAGAGGCAAGTCTTCAAAAAATAAAAAAAAAGGGCCTCGTGTGCCATTTAACGCCGAACGAACCCAATTCAGATGGCCTACGCTGGGGGGGGAGGAGGTTGGGCCCTGCTACTTCATGGGGAAGGGCACGAAAGAAAAAAAATCAGATTTGAAGGGGACAATCGCTGCGTGATACGGAGGAGAAGGGGCTGGAAATTTCCTCGAGAAACCGGAAGAAAAAGAGAAGAAGGGCGACTTCACCTCTAAGGGTGAAGAAAAACTTTTTCGGATTAATAAGTTCGTAGTAAGGAGGGAAAATAAAATATCACCAAAGTGACCACAAAAAGGCTTGCTCGAAGACACCTTGGGGCCTATTTTTCTTCGGGGGGGAGGAGGGGGTAATTTCGCCACCCTGCTGTGGAGAATCTTTCCATGGCCCCTCTGAGATGGAGGTGCTTCTCTATAGGGGGGGGAGTCTTTATCGGAATCCACCGAGCTTTAGAGGGGTTGTTAAAAAACCTCCTTTAAGACGTCATCGTTTAAAAAGGGGGAAGAACAAGTGATACACAACCCGACCAAAAGAAAAACGTAAACCTTTTCCTCCCTGGTGGGGGGGGGCGGCTCCTGAAGGGGGCATCCCCCGATCAATGAAAAATTTCACGAATCCATCCTCACCTCACGCCGAGGGGAATAGCGCTCGCTGGTGATTCGATTGAGGCCCCGGGAAGGGGAAGCAACAAAAGGGAAGACGGAGAGCTTTAGTCGAGAAGCCGAGCGGCCAAGGCGTCCAAATATGATTGAAGGAGAAAAAAAGGGAAAGACCAATCCTATTCTTAGGAGGCCGCGAGGTGGGAGGGAAGATGGCAGTTGGGAAGGACACCTGCAGAAAAAAAAAGAGACTTTTTGAAAAAAGGTTCCTCGCGTAAAAAGGAACGGTCAAGAGGAAGCACCAAAGCCGGATGCTCATAAAATCATTCGGTAGAAGGGCGCGGCAGATAGTCAAAAAAAGAGGGGGGGCGGTTGAAGAAAAGAGAAGGCGTCCGTAAATGCCATCGGGGGGGGAGTCGGTTCGCCGTTTTGGGGGGGGGGCTTAACAAAAATGCCGGGAAAATGCCTAGATCATTTTCCGGAGGGGTGGGTGCCTAAGGGAAAAAGAAGGGTCAAACCTTCATTCTCGAACCTTCATTCCTCCCAGAAAGAACCTACGAAAAAAATACAGTTTTGACCATTAAGGAGGAAAAGTCGGATCGCAGACCCAGGAAGAAGAAAGCCAGTTTGAAGGGGGCCAGAAGGAAAAAAAGTTTTGTTCGATTTACCTTTTAGGGAAAGGATGGCCAAGATAAAGAAAGAAGAAGTCGAAACCTGACGCGCAAAGAAGAAATACAAAGGAAAAAAAAATGAAAAAAAAAGTCCTACTTGTTTGAGAAAGGGAAGCGCTGGCGAGTCCCGCTACGGAGCTGTGCAGGGGGCCCGGCAACTTAAAAAGGGGAAAACGAAAAGGAACCGAGTAACATTTCGCAACGGGGTAAAAAAAAAATCGAAACAGCAAACAAGTTGGGCCGACCTGGGGGGAGAAGCGAGAAAAAGGGATGGGGGCGTTAAAAAAAAAAGGGGGAAAATTTACGTACTCTGCTAATGAAGAAGATTGGCCTTCTAACAGGGTGGCGAAATACAAAAAAGGGTGCTCTCTCTCAAAAAAAAAAAGGATTTCGGAACCTTCACCGTGCACAAAAATCGCCGGGGAGAGAGTTATGATTCTTCGGAACATGTCCGAAAATATTATCGACGTTAACGGGGGAGACGGGCGGGAAAAAGGCGGACTACTATCGGGGGAATCTCGAACAGGAAAAAGGACTTGCTACTCGAAGCTCCGAAGGAAAGGGACCTACTGGGAGAAAGACGGAAAACTCAAACGACAAAAAGGGAAACCAGCGCATCTTAAGCTCTCTTTTATGGGGAAAAAGCGCTCCTCAGTAACTAGAAACCGCACCGTAGGAGGGTGGGAAACAATGAAAAGAAAGCCGCTGCGTCCTTTCTCGAGAAAAAAAAGTGCGCAGACGCATGTTTGAAGAGAGCAAGCGCTTCGAAAACCGAAAGTTGGAGATAGCCGCCAGAGGAGAAGTATTCCATCGCGTTGCTCTTCGTCGAACAAAAAAGGACGCAGAATGCTTTTCAAAAGAAAAAGAAGAAAAGAACAAAATGATGATTCACGACTAGCAAAGGGGGAGGAAAAAAGGACGGATCGGGGGAATTCCCGGAGGATTAAACAGTGAACAGGAGGAGGGAGGGTCAGGTTTCCCGGCTCGGCGAAACGAAAAAAAGACCGAATCATTCAAAGGCTCCGCGCGGTCTCGGGTACCTTTCCCGTCAAGGCGCCAAAGGAAAAGGCATCTCAAGAGTAAATTCCCCTCAGATTAGGACTGATCTGGCAGTTGGAGGGGAGAAACAAGCACATTCTCGAAAGGGAGGAGAGGCATCACTGCCTTCAGATTCGGAGCAAAAAGGGGGGGGGAAAAGGATTCTGTATAAAGTGCAGCGACTTCGTCGCAGGAAAACCAGCGCCGAAAAGCAAGAAGACGCCAGCTTTTTTCAAAAAAAAAACGCCTCCACGATGAAAGGGGGAAATCCTAACGCATCGTGAAAAATCGACAGCAAATCGACACGAGAAACGGAAAGGAAGCTGTAGTCTGAGAGGGTTCAACCCGCAACGAGAGGAATCCTCCGGGTCCAAAAACCGAACCAGGGGATTGGGAAAGAAAAGAGGAAATCCTCTTAGAAAAAAGGGGGGGGGAATCCGGCCGCGGGGGGGGGGAAGAGCAATCATACTCGCGTTCGGCAAGAAGAGCATGGGTGAAAAGGGGAAGGGAAAAAAGACACCCTCCTACTTTTTCGTTACAAGGGGCCATAAATCCGCCTTCCCCGCTAGAAGGGAAAAAAGACAATTACGATACATACCCTCCAAGGGGAGGTTTCAACTAGGGGGAATAGAGAGGTGGCACATGCCACAGAATTAGGGCCACTCCTTTGGCGGGAAGAAAAGATCGGGTTACATTCGAGTTTGGGCGGGAAGCGGTGGGGACTGACCTGAAAAAAGGGAGGTGCCACCAATTATCTCAATAAAGAAGCTGTCCTGGGGGGAAGGGCTGCTTCCGCCGGCAGCACGGCCCGGAGGTTGAGAAGACGGATCCGGCAATTTCAACATTAGGGGTCTCGGATACGAGAAAAACTTCGTTCCTACGTTTTCAGGTCACGAAAATTAAGACTGAAACAACCAAATCCCCGGCACGGAAAGCCGTGAGAATCAGACCGGCTCTCACCGGGGTGCGCCTCAAAAAGACACCTATCGGCAACCTTTACAAACATCCCCGAAGAGAGAAAAGCACTTTGATCCTCACCGGCAATGCACAAGAGAAAACTTTAAAAAAAAAAATGTCCGGCTTTCTGGGAGACCACCCTGAGAGGAAACGGAACGGAAAGGGGGAACCCCTCGACAAAAAGGGCAGGGGATACTGAAAAGAATCTTCACCTCTACTAAATCGGAATAAAAAGCAATCGCACGTAGGAAAAACACGCCGTCAAAAGAAGCCCGGGGGGGGGAAAAAGCCCAATAAATATTCTCACTCGAAGGAATTCAACGGGAAAGAAGGAAGGGGCAAAGTCTTCCTCAATCATCAGGAAAAAAAAAAAAGAACATGCCTCGGAGAAGAGGATAGTGAACATCGCTTTCATAATTTGGGGGAAAAAGGGCACGGATGCGAAGCTTGCGGGAAAGGAAAGAAAAAAAATTCAAAAAAGCTGGGCGGGTTCCTCGCTCGAGAGGGGGGGAAATCCGCCATCAATTGCTCGGCTTGCGGACAGAGATACGTCAACTGCGAAAAAAAGAAAGGATCCATCTTAGCCGTAATCTTCAGGGAAAAGGATTCGGGGTTTCATGGGCACTAAGGGAAGGGCGCTGACCTTAGTCGTGGTCCTGCGTCTCGTCAGAGGGGGGCGTTGATACGAGGAGCGGGTGGGGGCAAAACCTCTAAAGCCTTCACTGCCTAAGAAAAAAAAAAAACTCATCGAATAAATGAAAAAAAGGGGGGACCGGCGAACAAGGCGAAAAAGACCATCATCCTTCTCTCCATCGTTGAGAGACATCATGGCTTGCTCGAAAAGAGGGGAGGAAGAGAACCCAGCTGCCCAAGAACAACGACAAGGAGCTTGTGCGAAAGAAAAGTCATTTCCCTATCATCGGGGGGCTTCGTCGGGGCAAAAGAAACGCTGCACGTCTTGATCGTGGGAGGGGGGTAGAGGGCTGGGAAAAAAAAAAGTGCTGACTCCTGTCTTTCGAGAGAAAAAGCCGGTGCGCAAATCGCGCCGCATCGTCGCGCGGTCGAAGTCACTGTCGTGCGGAAAGAAAAGAATGATCTGTCGGAAAAAACGAGCGCCGGGCGATGAAAAAAAAAAGGACGTACCCTCTCTTTCTCAAGGGGGGCCCGAAAAAATGGAAAGAGGGAGAAAGAACAGACGGTCTACTTTCGTTTAAAGGAGGGGTCCCTGCACCGACCGAATCACGGCGCGCCCAATTGATCCGACGTTTGCAAAAGAAATGGAGCTCCGTACTCTGGGAAATTGCTGTTAAAAACGTCACGCCACAAAGGGGGGGGGAGGTGTAAATTTTCAAGGACAGAGATGTGCGGAAAGGGAAAGGCCATCCTTTGGGGGGAGTTCATTCAACCATAGCTTCGGGCGCGGAGAAGCGTGAATCGGGTAGGGGTATGGCTAAACAAAATCGAACCTTGCATAAGAAGACCTACCACAAAAGAAAAGAGAAAAAAATGTTCTAAAAGGTGGGCAGCCTCCTTCCTTGGGAGGGAATCATCTCTCGCAGATCGGAGACGAAAATATTTCTACATCATGGCGGGGGCTTTTCCTAGATTACCCTATCTGAAAGGGAGGAGACTTTCTCGTCGTTCAGAAATTTGCAGAGAAAAAAGGATCATCGTTATTCAGGAAGTCGGAGGTCACGAACCCGATGCCCCGCCAAAAGGGGGCCGGTGTATTCGCGGCGGAGACAGGGGAAGCATGGCAAAGGGGGGGGGGAAGGGGTTCTATTCTTCCCCTTGGGGAAGGGTTCCAGGGGGGGTGGGAAAAAGAGTCAGGGACGGATAGGGTGAGGTCCTTCCGTAAAAAAGGGACTCGCTGGGAAAAACATCTTCTTCTTTCCGGGGAGAAGACCGGTCGGCCAGGGGGGGGGAAGTCTTTTCTCGGGGAAGGGCGTGCTCGTACCTCCGACTTTTAAGGGGACAAGGGAAAGGGGACAGCGGACCCGGACAAGTGCAGACGAAGCGGGGAAGACCCTTAAAAAGGGCGAAGGGAAGGTCTTCTTCGTCCTCCGAGGTCTATCATCGCGAAAAGGAGGCCGGGGGGAAACGAATTCAATTCTCCACGTGTGGGAGGGGAGATTCTGGAACATGAGGGAAGTTTTAAACCTGGAAAGTTGCGAAAACCCAAAACTACTTCACAGGGAAGGCACCTCAGGGAGGGCAGAAAAAAAAAGAAATAGTACCTAATATAATCC
>Ga0179593_1385333_pt1 | contig 16051 bp, 27 predicted proteins | sample CZODoug2_1_08_16_FD_185931 | JGI IMG/M metagenome (GOLD analysis project Ga0179593, IMG submission 185931) | Vadose zone soil fungal communities from Angelo Coast Range Reserve, California, USA - CZODoug2_1_08_16fungal (PacBio error correction) | ecosystem: Environmental > Terrestrial > Soil >...
AAAACTCAAGCATAGGAGGAAAGTAAAATGACGCTCTGCCAAAAAGGGCTCGAAAGGCACTTCTGCGTTCGAAGAACTCTGCAGGGCTGCGAGTGGAAATCCCGTAAAAAGGCGGCAACGTCAGTGTTTAGAAGGGGGAAATTAGCGAGGCATAGCTTGATATGCAGGTCTGAACGGTTCTCAAGGGAAGATAATTTAGGGGGGGAAAGGGGGCCGAACAATTTTGTTATACACAGCGTGATGCGGGGGGGGGCCATACAAAAACGTTGGAAACAAAACGAAAAAAGAGGGAACATAAAGGGGGGGCATAAAGAGTCTGGCGCCGCATTGGGGGCAATAAAAAAGTAAAGAGTGCTTCTCAATCATTTGCGGCTGAGGGGAGGTAAGGAAAACTCCCCCACTTAAGGAAAGAGAAAGAAAACAAGTGAATAAGGCTTCGAACAGACTCGGGAGCGAGCAGAAATAAGAAGCTTACCAGGCACGAGCGTTTGGGAAGGGAAGCATAACGCCAAGGCTATGCAAAGAAAAAAATCTAGAGTGGGGAGATTCGTGAGAGAGATAATCAGGAGGAAGGGTCACGAGCAGGCCGCCGCCAGGGAACCTTTCGTCGAAGCGTGAATGTTATTGGGGAAAGGATAAAAAAGGATGGGTTTGACTGGTTCCGTATAAAAAAAAAGCGCAATTGCTCAGCGGAAAACTTGTCCGGCCCGATACGCGGATCACGGAAAAGAAAGAGAAAGGAAAAGGCCTCGCTCAAATAAAAATTAGTACGAAGAGATAGGGCTCAACACTGAACTAGTCGCAGGTACCAAGTGGGGAGAGGTCGCCACGCCCAAGCTGGAATGGAAAGATGTACGAACGAGAAGCGAGATAGGGGACTAATTTGGAGAAGCAGTACCAACTGCGGGCTGTGGACGGATCCGACTCTGAGCTATGGTTATTGAGGGGTGGCTTGCCCAAACCCAGCAAGGAAACGTCAACGCGTGGGGCAAAAAAAAGGAAGGCGCAAAACGCCCTTCGGAACCATAATCAAGCACAATACCGCAGGGACTGGTTGCATGGGCATGCTGACCGTGTTGGAAAATAACGACCCTTCGGCCCGTGGTGAGTCTGCTGGCACATTGAGCAGCAGTAGGAAAGACAGCATGCTTAGGAGATATGAGCACAAAAAAAAACACAGGGACTTCATATGGTAGGTTACATCAAAATTTTCCCGGGACATCCCGCATTAATCTAATCACCACCGGGCATTCAAGCAGGGGAATGCCTTTCGTGGTAAAAAAACGAGGTCTGAAAACAGTAGAGAAAAACTGGGGAGTGAGGATATGAAAAACATCGAAAGAGCCGCGAACTCAGGATGGTCAAACGGATGTCTAAAGAGGCGCCAAGGAAGACATTCAAACTCGTCTGCCCTCAAAGGAGGACATGCATGAATGCGGGAGTAGAGGGAAAAACGGGGGGGGAGGAAAAATGTCTTTTCCAGCCCTGAAGTCTGTCTCAAAACGAGGGAAAAGAAGGAGAAAGTCTGAACCTACAGGGCGGCTCTCCTACTAGGGACTAAGTAAGAATGAAAGAATGGGTTATTATGTAGACGAAGGGGTGAAAGTGATCGCTATCAGTTTAACTAATAGGACTGAGTGAGCAGCGAGTGAAGAGGGTCAAGTTTCGAAGGGTATAAAGAAAAAAGGGATGGGGGGAAGAAGGAGGGGGGAAAAATATCCTTAGAAGACACAGGTGCTTGAAGTGGGGAAAAGGGGACGATACGAGGAGGTACTTAAAAAAGCAGGCCCATCCCATTTGGACGAGCAGGTCACTTTGTAAAGAAAGCTCGGGGGGGGGGTGCTGCTAAGGGGATTATAAAGGTCCACGGGAGGAAAGAGGAAACTCACAGGAGGGTCTTAAAAAAAAGAAAGGGGTCAAAAGAAAGGCCAAGCCCTCATTCTCTTTGGGGAGGAAGTTGTTGACTTGGGAGGCAGGGAAGCCGGCAAGGAACTACCATGTCCCGAATTTCATGATGGGTGGGGGGGGCGACAGGACCGATCAAAAGTGGGGGAAGAAGAAATCCGCCCCAGAAGACATTAACTTGAGAGGTCGAGTACAGAACTCCGAGGGAGAAAGGAGGTAAATCATGCGCAGGAAAGAGACTTGTATGTCGATTTGGGCAAGACACTCTCCTGTCGTGGGAAGGGCAGCAATGGGAGAAGCTAGTCGTACTATCCAGTGATCAGGTCGAAAAATCAGGGGAAACTCTGGGGGGAGAATTCAATAGGGATGGGATCCAGAAAAGACCACTGCAAAGAAAGGAGGCATGCCGAGGTCTAAAAGAAGAAACCAAGGGAGGGGGGAAAATACATTCACGTCTCGAAACAAAGACGCAGGTGTCTCTTACTTCCGCCTAGAACGCTCGCATCGAGAACTAACGCACGCTGCGTCAGGCTGCTCACAAGGAAAGACTAGGGATGGGGAAGACTTCTGGGAACAGAAAAACGAAGCAGGAGTAGGGGGTTCAGGGAATGACGCGCAGAGTAAAAAAAAATTTAGGGGTACAGATAGAAAAAGTATTCAAGGTCTTTTTTCTAGCAGCGGGAGGGGACGGAAAAAACGCGCACATGGCTGAAGAAGAGGATGAATGAAAGGGTATGAAAACAAATTGAAAAGGAAACTAGTACTAAAAATATGTTCCAACTTTAGGTCAAAGAGGGGGTGGTTGAAGAAACGGAATGGGAAAACCAAAGGGAGACTCAAAACGGATCTAAATCTTAAAAGAACTTGCTTTAAACCGACGAAAGGAACCTAAAGGCGCAAAAATGGACCTCTAAATCATAAAGGGAAGAGGGGCAGCAAAGAAGTACTCTAAAAAAAAGGAATCAGAACGGACGATTCGGAGCAGGGAGGTCAGGGAAGACCTGTATAGTGCGGAGTACTCAGATTAGCAGACAGGCATTCGTAGAAAAGGTAATGGAGACAGGGAAGTAACAGTAGAGGGAGGGGAAAAGGGTATATGGGAGAGAGGTCAAAGCCTCTCATGATTAAAAAACTTCGTTTCTATAGGTTCTTCAATTAATTGACAACGGGAAGGGTGATAGGGAGGGACCACCGCAGCACACCAGGCCGGGAGAAATGGAAGCAATAACTGTTTGGATCGGGGGGATCCGGTCTCTAAGAAGAGAGAAGGGAAGCTGCGTATGATTAAATCGTGAGGGAGGGAAACAAAAAGAATCTTTTTTCCGTCTCTCAAAATCTCAGCAGAAGAGCGTATATTTTTTACTTTGGGAGGTCTTGATGGAAGAAGGGGACAATAGTGAATCGCCTGAATGGAAGGATAATAGCAGGAAGGAAAAACAGAATACTTATGTGGAGGAAGAAGTAATTCCCATCTGGCTTGGGTTCTCTTAAGGAAACAGAAGGGCAAAACCGCCAAGAAAGGTTAAGAAGGATCGGGAAGGGGGCGCCTGGTTGTTGAAAGGACAGAACGTCCGGCCAAAAGCTCCAGCACTAAAAAAGAAAGAAAACGGAGTCGAGATGGGAGGGGGCGGGGGGAAAGGAAAAAAAAGCGTAACAGCATGAGAGCTAAGGCGAACACTAGAGCAGTTAAGTTTGTGCAAACTTATCTGAAAGCAGAAGATAAGACGGCACCAGGGAACCACAAGAGGGGGAAAGAAAACTGGCTATGGTACCTTGCCATCCCCCCTTATAAAAGGCCGCGAGAACGTGACCATCACAAACAAAAACAAAGCAAAAACTCAGAAAGGGAGACGAATGGGGGAGGAGGGCAAGACTCCGGTATCGCGCCGGTCCGTAGACCCAAAGCATCGCGGGAAGGCGAATATGTCCAAAGCCTTGTAAAAGGAAGCAGAAACCAGAACCAAAACGTCGCAACTTTTGTTCACGGACGCTCGGCAGCCGAAAGAGTATCTCGCAAAAAAACAACCAGTATATTATTGAAGATAAAAGGAAGCAGGGGACCAAATGGGGGGAGAAGGAGGGGAAAGGGGTTGAGCTGAGTCGCCTGGTCTTGGTTTCATCTCCAGGGGCGAAAGAATGCTTCTGAGAACGGAGAAATCGGCGAAGCTACTGTGGGGGTTAATAACTAGGGAGTCAATAATCAATTAGGGGGAAGAGAGAACCCAGTCTCAAACTGCAGGAGGGTAGGGGGGCGGGGATGGGGTCTTATTGTGCTGGTCCCGTGCCAGCGGTTATCAAGGGGATGCACAAGCATTGACCACGAAATCATTTTTGGGGGGGGGGGGGGGGATGAAGATTGGGGGGCAACTGGGATCTTTCCCTATCATTATCAGAGAAATACGTGGGGGAAAACTTACGTGATGTCATTGTCGCAGGGAGAGGAAGGAAGGGGAGAGGGAGACATTGCTGCCTCAGAACCTCAGAATCCGTGGCTGGGGAGGTTGGTGTGTGTGCGGGTAATCTTGGAGCATGACTGGCGGGGGGGAAAGGAAAAAAAAAGACTAAAAAGGGAAAAAGGGATACGTAGGGGCGACATTTTTCGCAGGTTGCACGGAAAAATCACAAGGAGGAGTGAGCCCTTAGGGGGAAGGAAAAAGAAAGGGGGAAAGGGAGGGAGTTTGATCCTGCTTCTCGGGAAATGGACCCGGCAAGATGAAGACGATAAAAGCAGACAGTGTCCGTACAAACGATGGGAGATAAGCCGAATCTAATCGGGAGGATCGGCCGCGCAGAGAGGGCAAAATCTTGGTGGGGCAGAAGGAAAAAAGAAGGAGTAAAAAAGAAGCCAGACTTCCTTACTCTAGGCTAGCACAGGATCTCACCAAACAAAAGTCTTGCGAAGGGAGGTGTCCGCGGGGGGGGGGAACGGGGAAGGGGAAATCTAATCCTAAGGACATTGCAGAAGGATTCTATAGCACCGGGGGGGGGACCCGTCAAGAGCGGACATCGCCGGAAATCTCAATCAAGAAGAGGAAAGGAAGGACCTCCGCCAAGCATTCCGAAGGCCCGGGCATCCATCTGAGCAAAAAAACTCTTCAATGCGGAACGGAAGAGCCCGTTGGGCAACCGGACTGGGGGGGGAAGGGGGGGGGAGGCAGTCCGATATGAAGCGCTGCTATGAGATGGTCGAGAATGGGCATGGCGCAGATGAACGAACCTTGGAAAAAAAAAGTGAGGGGGAAAGGGTCTGTGTGCCAAAATTAAAAGCGCTCCGGGGTCCCACGAAACGACAGCCATGTGTGGAATAAGGTGGGTTGAGTAATAAGGGCGCAATGTGGGAACTAGATCAACATAATTGCTGCTCAGCATAAGTGTGGGGTCTTGTGAGGGAGCCAAGAAAATGGCAAATGCAAAAAGCATCCAGGTAAGACTGGTGGAGTCACGTAGAAGAAGATGGCGAGGAAGCCAGGCATCCGAGACTTCCCATGGCCGCCGCGGGGGAAGCGCAAAGAGGCCAGAAAAAAAAACTATTTGCCTCTAGGATTGTGAGCAGCATATGGTCTCGGGGACGGGAAAGCGGGTCTGAGGGAGGGAGGAAGATTCATGAAGAGGGACAAATTATTGGGTGAAGAACGGGCAAGGAAGGAGGCGGGATGATGAGTGGAAGATCCCAAACACTATGGTTGGATTCTGTAGAACGAGGTCATGGGCTAAAACAGAAGGGGTCTTTCTTGCAGGATAACTCGGTCGTCGGAGATAACAGGCCTATAACAAAAGGTGAAGTCCGCGACGTCAAAGGCTTGATAGCACATATATAGGAACTCTCGGGAATAAGGAAAAGGTCGCCTGGTTCTTTTCATCGCAAGAATAAATAGCTCACGGATGGCAAAGCTCCCCGAGGCTGCTGTGTACACAAGAAGCGCAATACCCATTGGGGGGGAAGAATACAATAGATTACCCAGGGGGGTGGATGTAGGTGGCGGCCACAAAAAAAGAAATAATCGGAAACTGTCATCGCGGAAGGCGCAAGCGGCAATTCAGGGGTAACGAAGGGCAATGCGGACAGACGAAGAGGGGGCTTGGGGACTGACCGGAGGTGGGTGAAATCTGCAAGTGGGAGAGGGCATGGCATTAAAGGACAGGGAAGTCAAAGAGCAGCACGATCTCGTGGGGTCAAATTGCAGATCACAAGAAAACCATTTTGGATGTGCCGAACTTTTCCCGTGCGTATCGAACGGGCAAGGGAAGGTAGGAGAAGTCCTGGTAGGGGGGGGGGAACATTCACTGTCTTCCCGACGATATAAACTGTGCGTACTTAAAAAAATCGGACCAAAATCGCGGAAAAACAGAATAGTAGGAAAAAAAAAAAACGGAAATCGCGAGAGTTCACTGGGAAACTCGGGCCGACCCAATAAGACAGCATGAAGGGTGATCTGAGCACGCGAGCACGGGAATGAAGGGAGTAGCCTGGGAGGCACTCACAACAAAAACAACTTGTTAGGGGCTTCCCAGGGGAATCGTCAAGGCTGTAAACTACAACCCCGGATCAGACAAATTGCAATTACGGAAGGAATGGTATTACACGGGGGTGACGGTTTGGAGTCAGAATCCCTTGTGAACACTATTGCAGGAGACTCTCCGCGGTTTCCGTGTAGGTGGCTAAGAACCAGGGGTTTCTCTACTGTTGGGAGAAGTGATGTGGTGGGGCATTTGAAAATAAAGGACTGCTCATTACACAACTGCTTGAAGCTGTGAAGGAAAGATAGGGGCTTCGGAAAAACGAAAACTCCAGAAGTGTTTGCGGGGGTAGCGAAGGCTGCATCTTTACGACTGCGGCACAACTGTCGGCCAGCGCCAGAAGAAAAAACGCCGAGTATTTTAAACCTCGGGGCCGATAAGCCAGGCAGGATACAGGCGGTGGAGGATTGCTCTGGACAACTCTCACGCCTTCGAGAGGAGAGGGAAACCGAGTGCAATGATGGGTGTGGGGGCGATGACCTACAATCACCTTGGTGTCCGAGAAGGGAAGTCCCCACCCATTATGTTCAAGTCCTAACAAAATCTCCCCCGCGGGAGCGTGCGTACAAGTCAGTCTCGTGTATGGTGGCACTCACATATCTAAACATGCGTATCAGCGACAATTGAGAGATCGGTGATCCAATGACCTTGACTCAAGCCTTTCTCTTGTCTCGGGCCTTGTTAGTGCAAAACCGAAAGTGCCTGCAAGCGCAAGCAAATTAGCACTTTCATCGAACGAAAGAAGTCCCAAAAAGGAGCGGAAAATTCAACGAGGTCAGACGATAACAGAAGTTGGCGCCTGCCCCCGAACCACTCGTCGGTGACGCACCACGAAGCGCAGGGGGCCGCTCCATCTTCTAACTAAAGGTAAGCTTAATGCTGCCGCCAAAGAGGCGGCATGGGAAGACTGTACGAGCCGGGATGAAGGAATCTTTCTGGCAGAGTGTCGCATACACAAGTCTCCCAGGGGGTTAGGGCAGCAGGACGTAAGCAACACTAGTTGCTTCTGAAAAAGTAAATGTCGAATCTATGCAAACAGGGGAGTACCGGCATTAAAAAAGAGTGTTTGGAGCACATTGCCTACTTTTCGTTGGAACGGAGCCTGGAATTGAAAAACTCTCATCTAACTCTGGAAAAAGTGCTGGCTACATCAATGAGATACCATGGAGACAGGGCGGCCTGCATCATCAGGCGCGAGGGTCGGCGCCTCAACATCAGAAGGTTCAGTTTCTGACACGCTCATGCAGCCATGACGAGTTCTAAATGGGAAGGAAGTTCGAGCCTCCTGGCAGGACCAGGTGAGGGAACGGGGGAGATTAGGAAGTGAGATGACGCTTTCCACTCGATGAGGAACAAGGAGGGGTTATAGAGTCGAAGGCAACTGTGGAGTACCTGGCACCCGCCGATAAGCGTCGCCAGATGGGGATCAAGCTGCGCCGGAATAGAAGCTGCGAAGGGTTTAAACGCCAACACAGAGCGCGTTACAGCTCGGCAGACAGCCCCCAAGGGGATATCGCTGGCCTCGACTTTGGTATAGCTCGGGGACATGCTGAGAACGATCTGGAAGAACTGAAAAATCTCGAGAAACACTATTGAAAATTATTGCGGCCATCAGGGGAGTACTTCTTCTTGGGTGTTGCTCTTCAAGCCGACGATGTGACGGGGAGGGGAGGTGATAGGGAGGATGTGGGGGAATGAGAAGATGGAAAGGGAAAGGATAAGGGATTAAGAAGGTGTATGGCAGAAGGGGAGGGGGGAGGAGGGGAAAGGGGGGGGGGGAGGTAGAGAGGGGAAGAGGGAGGAGGGAGGAGAAAAAGGGCGGAAAGGTAGTGGGGGAAGGGGGGTGGAAGATAAAGGGATGGTTGAAGTGAAAAAGAGGAGAAGAGAGGGGAGGGGGGAGAGAGGGGGGGGAAGAGAAAATGCGAGGGACAGGAGGGGGGGTGGAAGAGGGAAGGGGAGGAGGAAAGTGGAGGGATGAAGGGGGTGGGGGGGAGGGGAGGTGGGGAGAAGGTGGAAATGAGGAAGGGATAGGAGATGGGGGAAGGAGTGAAAGAAGGGGGGCGAGATGTGAGGGGGGGACGTAAAAGGGGGATGAGAAGGGGAAGGGGGGGGAAGGAAAAGGGGGGGGGACAGGGAGAAAAAAGGAAAGGGGTGGTAAGGGGACAGAAGCGGGGGTATGAAGGGTGTGAAGTGGGGGGGAGGGGGAAAGGGTGAGGGGGAGTAGGAAGGGGTAGGGGGGGGGAGGGATTGGGGGGGGAGGAGTGAGAGTAGGGGGCAAACTACAGTAAAAATTGGGCGCTGGGGTTTTGTAAAGAACACCGCAGACCATTGCACAAAACAAAGGGGAAAGACAAAAGAAGGGGGGGCGTTTGGAACACGGAAAAGGAAGAAGGGCGACTACAGAACAGAAAGTTTACAAATCTTAAAATCGAGATAAATGCGAGGGGAGAAAACCGTGGAACAGGAACAACCCAATAAAAAGGCAGCCCTGGTCGGGGGAAAGCCTTGAAGCCGTGCTCGGAACTCCCACAACATAAAGAAGAAACAAAAAAGGGGGATAAGACGGGCGCGGCCGATAGCGAACACGGAAAGGGGTAGTCGTCGGAGAACCCAGAAACTAATGCGAAGGGTGCGAATATTAGCAAAAAAGGTCAGTTCCTCAAACCAGGAGGAAAAGAAACCATCAAAAGAGGACGACAGGTGGGAGGGAAAAACTCAGAGTTCACGTGGACCGAGAGTATAGAGACAAAAAAAATTGATTATTAAGTTGAAAACCGAAACTTCTTTCTAAAGATCGTCCTAGGGGAAAATAGGGGGAAGGGGGGATCCGTTGGGGGTGTTTAGGGTGGGGAGGGCCCTGAAGTCTTTGGGGGGGGGGATGAGCCCCTTGGGCGGTTGGGTGGTGAAGGGACCGTGCATGGGGAAAAGTCAAGGAACGAGAGGCGAAAAAAAAAGAGTTATAGGGGTAAGGCTTGCCAGGGGGTGCGTGGATGGGACTGGGCTTATCAAGTGTTACCAGGACTTTATAAATAAGGAAGAATTTGGGGGGAGAAGGATGGTGGGGCGAAAAAAAGTGCGAGATCTACGGGGGGGAAACTTACTATTCCTCTATGGGGGCGGAAGGAGCGACGGGGAAGGATTACATGGGCGGAAAACCAAAAGAAATCACCGGACGAATACAAGGGTTTTGTAGGAGGGAGGGGAAGAGATTGGAGGGTTTCAACCCGGAACAGAGAGTGGGATGATGTTAGGTCAGGAAAGCTGAGGCCCAGACGATATCAACACCCGGGGGCCTCCACGGGGGAACAAAACAGAGGTAGGAGGAGGGGAGGTCTAAGGGGGAGTCTTCAGACCGGCAGATCTTAAAGAAAAGCACTGCCCAATGAGAAGCAAAAATCATTAAAGGGAAAGGTGCCAAGAAGGTCGTGGAAGGAGGGGGCGCGGACGCGCCTCCTTAAAGAGTGGTTGAAGAAGGAGACGGCTGGGGGATCATAGCGATGTCCAACGGAAAGATCAGCAGAGATCAGAACAAACAGTTCAAGTCAAGGGAGGGGAAAAAATCAGAAGGGGAACCAAAAGTGGGGGGGAAATCTAAAAACTCCAGTCAGGGGGAAAATTCCATGGGCACATGCTATAGAAGCACCTGTCCGGGGGAGAAATGCATAGGAGACTCGCCAAAAAGACATATAAGAACGTGTCCAGGAACCGCAAGCAATGGCTAGAGGCAAGCCCAACCCCCCCTTAAATCTAGGCCGAGAAAAGTCTGAATGCGAAAGGCAAGCCTCGGTCAAGGGAAATCTGAGGACTGGGTGACTCGTAACTCGTCAAACATAAAGACTTGATCTGACGGGGCGAGACCATGTATGAAAGATTGAGAGGGGAGGCAAAAAGATGTCAGATTCGGTCCCGTGAGGAGCGGTTGGAAAAGACCAGAGGCAGGGGAAAAACAGAAAAACACCAGGGGGTTGGGAAGGAAACTAATGGGGAAGAGGACCGGCCGGTGTTTCTAAGCAGAAATGCTGGAGGAGAGCCAGAAAAGTTAAGAGGGGGAGGGGGGGAGGGGAAAGGCCCTTCGGACACCCGAACAATCCCTAAACAAACAGGAATCTGGGGAGGGGAGGCCTTCACTGAAAAAAAGTCATCGAGGCATCCAGGGCCGAAGAAAGGAACCATGGGCTTGGAAGAGTGTTGAAAGGCATCCACAGGCCCCATTCCATTGAAAAATGTGCGAAGCAGAAAAACGCGGTGAACCTTCGGGCGGAAAGAGGGCGTATGCCAAGGGCCGGGAAAAGTGAAAGGGAGATCAGGGGGGAGAAGTCGAGGGGGGGTTAAACGCAAACGATGGTCTTTGTCGGGGTGACTTTTCAAGCTGTGCCAAAGTCTGGAGAGGGGAAATAGGAGAGGGGGAAGGGGTAGAGACAACAATTGGCAAGAGGAAAAGGAAAAAGATTAAAGGATTGCTTCAAGATTGATGCCACCTATAAGATAGGACGCTCCAATTGGGAAAGGGCACAGGGGAGCTCGGGGGGCGGGTCAAAGTCAACAAACAAAGAACTGCTGGATGACTCACTCCTAGGAGGGGGAGCTTTGGATATATGAAAAAAAATCTCGAGAAAGGGAGGTGTAACGAACCTGTCGAACACTTTTAGGGGGGCATTGAAATGTCCAAAAAAAAAAAAGGGAAATCGGGGAAACAGGTGCGTGAACTGCTGAGGCGTAAAACATAAGTGAGGGAAATTAGAAAAGACGCGAAGGGGAAGGGCTTATCTGAAGTTGGGGGGAGGAGAAGAAGATCGTCCCGTGGGTGTTCCCGGGGCAGCTTTCGGAGTGATCCAAAACAGGCAAATAGCGAAAAAAGGAAGCGATGGTTAAAAAAGGAAAAAGTCTGTATGAAAAGGGAGGGTCACGACAAAAGGGGACCAGACATTGGCGATCATCACCATTTCTTCAAGGGAAGGGGGGGGAGGAAATTTCTTTTGAAGGAAAGGAGGTCTAAAATAAGTTAAATGGGTCTTATGCAATCGAGACGGAAATCAAAGGGAAGACAGGCAAAGGGTGGAAGTAAAGGAAGAACAAGCAAGGGAAACGGAGGTCATCGGACGTCTCGAAGACATAAGGTGGAAGTACTCGTCAAGCCGGTCATTTCAAATAAGGGGGGGAAAAGAGAGACCGGAACAAGGGAGGAAAGAGAGATACAGGCTGGGAAAGACAGGGGAACCCCCTGAAGCCTAATCTAGAAGAGGAGAATGTGGGGGAAGGGGAAAAAGGGAAAGTTTGGGATTTCCTGGTTAAAGGGCCCGCTATTTTGAGAGTGGGTCACATAATAAAAGGGGCACAGGGAAGAAGTATTGTAAAAAAGGGTTAAAAAAAAGAATTCTCATTAAAAAACCGGGACTGGGGAAAAAAAAAAAGGGTAATAGGAGGTGATGGGCTACGGGAAAAGCTCGGCAAAGAGGGGGACTCCTATTGTGGAGGGGGCGGAAAGGGGGGGGGGGGGGGGGGGTGGGGGGGGGGGAGGAGGAGGGAGGGGGGAGGGAGGGCGGGGGGGGGGGAGGTCGGGGGGGGGGGGGGGAGGGGGAGAGAGAGGAGGGGGGGGTGGGGGGGCGGAGAGAGCATCGAGATGGGTGTGGAGTGAGGGTGGACTGGGGTGTTCGGGTAGGAGGGGGGGGGGTGGGAGGGTGGGGAGGGTTTCTCTTGCGTGTTTTGGGGGGGGGGGGTGGGGGTGGGAGAGGGGGGAGGGGGGGAGGGGTTGGGCGAGATATGGCGGAGTTGGGAAGGGGAAGGGAGTTTGGGAGGGGGGGGCTATAAGTGTTCGAGCTGCTTGTTCATTCAGCCTCTCCCACGGGGAATTGAAAAAAAATCAACGGGGAAAAGCTATTTCAAAAAAAAAGTGTCACAGATAAGAAAAAAAAAAGGAAGAGAAGTTAGCATGGGCTGGCAGGAGGGTACGAAGGGAGGGAGGGGAAAAAACAAAGGGAAAATCTACCACGGTTCCAAAGATTGGACATGATGGGGGGGGGGGGCTAAGCGAAAGGCAGAAAAAGTTTTACGGATCCAAATCACACAAAAAGAAAGGCGAGGAAAAAAAAAGAAAAGGGGAAAAGATAAAAGGGCGTCATACATCAGGACCGAGAAAGTGGGGTATTTCACTATTGAAAAAGGCAAAAAGAACCAGGGTGAATTTCAGTAAGCAGGAGAAGATCAGAGGGAAAACAATTATTGATTCCTAGAAGTGTAAATCCGGGGTGAAAGTGGGGGGGAAGCATTGGTAAGAAGAACGAAAAAAGAGAGCGCTCAGAAGAATATCTTATACGAAAATCAAAAAATAGGGACGGAAAAAGTAATAATTCAAAATTCACCCAAAACGCATTGGGGGGGCGGACTGAATGAAGGGGAACTCTAAAAAAAAAAAAAGCATAAAGCAGCAAAAGAAGACAGAGCAACAAGATTTAAAAGGTTTCCAATATGAGGAATAAAGGGGCGGATGGAAAAAAAGAATGTCAAGAAACAAGAAAGGTAAGGTAGGGCAGAGAAAATCACCAAGAAAGGAGCGGGGGGTTCAATGGGAAGAAAGGTAGGGAAAGCAAAGCCATCGAGGGAAAAGGACCAAGTGGAAGGAGCAGAGTAAAAATTCCAAAAAGGGGTGGCCAAAAAAAAACAGCAGAGCGAATGTAAAAACACCATGTCAAAAGGGTATGAGGGGGTTGAAAAACGCGATGACATGTCCACACCTAGAAGGGAGAGAAGAGGAAAAAAGACAGGTCACAGCCGACAATGCGGAAGGGCTCCATTTAGCGTCATAGCAGGCGAAAGGCGAAAATAAAAAAGAGGAAGCAAGCAAACAGTAGAAAAAACGCGTGTACTTGACAAGGATGTGGCCAAAAAAAAGAAAGTTCGGACGGGAAGGGACTCAAAGCCCCCATGCAACGGAAAAAAAAAAAAAAAAAATAAAGAACGGGGAGGGGGAGGGGTAGATTGGGACGCGTACTGGTCAGAACGGTGGCAGGGAAGGAAAGGAGTGCGGGGGAAGGAAGGCACTGTCCTTGGGATGGGGGGGGAAACCCTTCTCAAAAAACGGCCAGGACAAAAAAAGAAAAGAGGGGGGCGACAACTGCGGAAGGACGGGAAAGGAGAAGGGAAGGGAGGCGGATTAAACGGTGAGTTACGGGACACAAAGCAATTATTCTCAAAAAGTACACGGGAAAAACGAAAACAACCGCGAAAAAGATGGAAAGGGGAAGGAGGGTGATCGGAGAAGGAAGTGAAAAAAAGCAGCTAAGATCTGAAAGGGGGGCAAAAAATCGAGACATAGCATGAAAAAAGGGAGAAGACGTGGGGGGAGAAAAGATGCGGGACACTGGTCAAGGAAAAACACAGCCAAAAGATTGACTCAAGGGGGAAGAAAGGAGAGGCTCCTGGGGGAACCGCAGGAGCGAAAAAGGAAAAGCAGCAAAAACGAGGAGGCGAGGTAGTGGGAGGGGAAAAAAAAAAGCACCGACATCATCAAAAAAAAAAGAGGAGCAAAGGGGGGGGAGCAAACGTAAAGAAATGATGATATGGCTAAAACCGACCCATTTCCCAAAATAGTATCCCAAAGGCAGGAAGTCGTGGAAAGAAACTGCAGCACCCTGGGAGGAAAACCGGGATAGAAAAAAACCAAGACCAACTCAAAAAGAGAATCGGAGAATCAAATGTTTATTAAGAAGATGTATTTTGCAGCCCAAATAGAAAAAAAACCCAGACGGGCGCCGAGGCTAAGGAACCAAAAGGGCCAGAATCAAGCAGGAGATTTTGAAAAGAAAGGAGAAAACACTTCAAAAGGGGGGCTTTAACCAAATCTGAAAAGGAATACCTCAGGAAGAGAGCAAAAAAAAGAGGCAGGATTAAGGGAGACCAATGGACTGTTCCCATTGAAATCGGGGAAAGAATTGGGCAAGGGAGGGATGTTTTGGGAAGGCTAAAGGGTTCGAAAGAAAGATTGGAGAGAGCAGCAAAAGAGGCGGGTGAGAACCCGCAGGGACAGATTCAGTCGCGAAACTAAAGACAAGCCCCATGACCGGCGAGAGGGACAGTAGGGAGTAAGGGGCGGATGGGGGGGGGGGAGGAAAGGGGTTTTTGCACTTCTAGCAGGGGGGGGGGAAAAGGCGGTGAAACAGAAGGGAAGGGTGGGTAGGGAAGATTGGGGGGAAGGTCTGAAAGGCAAGAGGGAAAAGGTCGAGGAAAAGAATAAACGGGGATACATGATCTATGTGAGCCAGTCGCCATTCGTTAAGGGGGGCAGGTTCTCGAAGGGAGGGTGAAAAAAAAACTCCCCAAAAGAAAATGGGGAAGAGGGTGAGGGGGGGGGGGGGGGGGAGAGGGATCGCCTGTGTTCGAGGAAACCAGGCGTAAACCGATTGGAGGAGGGGGGGGAAAGTCCCTCCTTTTAACAAAAAAAGCTGAAGGAGGGGGGAAAATAATGGGGGGGGGAAGGGAAACCGGGATGGGGCGCCGTCAGGGCTTATGGGGGGAGAGAAAGGAGAGGGGCAAGGGACCACGATAAGAGGGTATAAGAAGACTGAAAAGGAGAAAGACTTCACGATGAACAGCAAATCATCAATCTTGAATTCAAGAGATGAAACGAAGGGAACAATGAACGCGCTATTTGGTGGGGGTGCCAAAAGGAAGAATAAACAGAAGAAAACTGAAGGAAGCGACGCGCCGCATTAAACAAAGTCGTAGATGGATAGGCCTGGGAAAAAAAAGGGGGGCCAAACCGAAGAAAGGAGTTTCCCGTCATGCCGAGAAAAACCACGGGGTGACTCAAGACAAGAGGCTTACAGCGAAAAGAATCAAAAAAAAAAGAGCAGAAGGGTAAGGAAAGGGAAAGAATGCCAAGCGCAGGAAGGGGCATGGGAGGAATCCATCTGCTTCAAGACTTCTTTCCAAACAGATGGCCTAAAAGAAGGCAAGGGTGGGGAGGGACGAGAACGGCATACGGATTGATACTGGCGAAAGGGGCCGTTCAGGCCGCTCGGGGAATGTCAAAGTGCAAATTTCAGAGGCCTGTTAGGATGGGGCCAGGACAAAAGGGACCTGTTCACCAAAGAAAGGAAAGAACATTTTGCATCTTGGAACGGGTAACCAAAAGGGGGGGGGTGGGGGGGCTGAGACCTTCCTTGGGGGCTAAAATCTCATATCGGAAAGGGGCTTTGCAGGGAAAAAAAGTCAAAATCCACAAAAAAAGGGAGCGGGGGGGGAAGGGAAGTAACTTAAAAGACTCGGGCGAGGAAAGGATACTAAGCGCCGTCAGAAAAATCATCCGGAGGTGGAAGGGGGAATCAAAAGAAGGCCAAGTCAAGGGAAAAAAAAGATTTGAAATAGGGGGGACAAAGCGGGGTGAGCTTCGGGAGAGAGAAAGAAGTCAATTCCAGAAAACAAAAAATAGGGGGAGAGGGAGGAAGGGCGTGGGGGGGAATGGGCAAAGGAAAGTTTGTTTGGAGAAAAACCAGCGAAGGGGGCAGGCTAAAGTGCGCTTGAGGGCGATAATTGAAACGTGAGCATAAAAAAAGCCTAGCAAGAAGGGACAAAGGTCAAATATCCAAGAGCCCGGGCATAAGAGTGACTAAAAATTGTGGGGAAGGAAAAA
>Ga0179593_1486767_pt1 | contig 16050 bp, 19 predicted proteins | sample CZODoug2_1_08_16_FD_185931 | JGI IMG/M metagenome (GOLD analysis project Ga0179593, IMG submission 185931) | Vadose zone soil fungal communities from Angelo Coast Range Reserve, California, USA - CZODoug2_1_08_16fungal (PacBio error correction) | ecosystem: Environmental > Terrestrial > Soil >...
GTAAAAAGGCATCTCCTGCTACTCAACGAAGGAGAAATAGGAGGAACGGGAAGCCCTGGCCATCGGTGAGTCGAGCCGGGAACGGCTGTACGCAAACACCACGTAGAGGAGGTCTTGCTCCTTCATCTCGGAACGGCCCATTTTTCCCACCTCAGAGGGGAAAAAACTTTTGGTACCAGCCCCAAGCACGGGTCTTCACGGATCGGAAAGAACGCGAGAAAAAACTCAAATTCATAACGCGAGGATAAACTCATCGCTGGAACACAATCCGACGGCGCGCCGGACCCGTTACGGCCGACGGTCCACAGAGAGAGAACGCGTCTATAAAAGACGCGCAGACGAGGATTTCCACAAGGTCGGCCAGCGCCGAGCTCAGCCATCGCGACCGGCTCATTAGGATGCAGGACCAGTAGCTAAAGATGACTCTCTGGGGAAGGGGGAAAAGGAGACTGGTATTCCACAGAGGGAGGGAGAAGTCGGCAAAAGGCTGAGTCGCCCTGAGAACTAAGGCGCTACCGCGGACACGCTATAGGATTCCTTAAAAGAAGAAACGGTTCAATCAGCAGAGGAGGGAAAAAAGGAGGTCCCGGCAAAAACATGGTCTTGCATCTCGCAGCAACTGACTAGGAATAATCATCGTGGCCGGGAAAAAACTGCAGGAGAACTTAAGGGGGAGCCTTCTTTACATGGAGGATGAGGGGGAAAAAGGTCCGGGAGCCTTCAGAGCGAAGAGCAGCAAGCCCGGTGCTTGGAAGGGAGCACAACAGGAAAAAAGGGGACCTGATTCGGTCAAGAAAGGAGTCGAGCTGGAAAGAAAAAGCATTGAACAAAGAGCAGCACGAACACGGTGCGAGCTTAAGAAAGGGGGGTTAGAATCCCTCCCCCCATAAAAAAACTGGGACGCGTCCTATCTCTTGGCTTCGGCGAAAAACTCGCAGGAGGACAAGCCAGCGGCGAGACCGGGCAAAGGAAGGGAGGGTCACCGCCCCAGGAAGTACCCATTGTGACAGTGGACGAAAGAAAAAAACCTTCCGCGCGGACATACGAGCTGTCCTAGTTAAAAAACCTGAAGTCATAAACGGTTACGCTTGAGTCGTCGAGACCGGCAGCGTTACCGTTTCAATGCCGCCGCTTGTGGCTATGTGTAGAGATAAATCCGCACTGCTTCTATTATACCCTATTTAACACGAAGGAGCTTTAGGAGGCTCGAGCCCCGACACGGACCCCTGCAAGCACGTAGTCTATGGAGCACGGATAAGGGTAGACCCTCTCCGGGAGAGGAAATGCGAGTCCGGTGCTAGAAGCGACCCGGTCCGGGACGAGCACCAAGGATGATACTTAAGTAACAACGCGGAAAACCCAGACAGCCCGGGCCGAGTGAACGACCCAGATTTTCGAAGCAGATCAAACTTTCGGAGTGCTCGGTCGACGAAAGGAGGCTGGGGAAAAGCGGGACGGGCTAGTTGGTAATCGCTTGAACACATCGTAAAAAAAGGGGCAGATAACGGAAAAAATGGGAGACAGTACCGGAGGGCTCATGAGTTATCAAGGGGAGGGAGGGAAAAGCAGCCGCGGAACAACGCGTCCGTAACAAATGGCGCGAACTTTCTCCCACGTCTTCCAGTTCCACGTCAAATGCCTTCTTCCAAGAAGGAAAGGTATGCCCAGGTCGTGTTCCGAAGAAAGCGAAGTCAGACGACTGAAACCCTAATTGGGATAGGACACCAAAGAACTCAAAGAAAAATCATCGAACGTCCGCGGTGGCTATTGAGTATGAGAATAGTTCAGTACTAGAAAAAGAAGGACCGGTACAATTATGAAGCTGCGAAGAAGGAAAAAAAGGAGAAACCCGAAGAAGCAGCTGGGGGCCACTGACAGACCAACATTTGTTCAGAATTGGGGCTTGATACTGAGAGTCAAATTTACCCACTCTGGAAAGAAAAGAAGGTGACGACTCGCGGTTGCTCGTCGCGACTCCTCCGGGAAAAGTCCTTACACGCTAACTATTAAAAAATCTCCCCACAAAAAGGGTGTCCGGAGCGCTACGGAGACGGGAGGAGGGGTCTGGGGAGGAAAAAACAATCCTCACGAAAATCCAGACTCCTGATGAAGGGGAGCTGTCAACGCTCCGGAGCACACAAGACTTACTGTGTATGAGCATAACTTGACAGCCGCTCTGGAAAGGATTTCATCACCAATCGCGCAAAGGGGAAGACGGGCGCTGAACCGCGCAGGAAATGGGACAACCAAAAACGACGGATAGAGGGAAAAGGGAAAAAGGAGGTTGTTACCTTTCCTGTCTGAGAAGACTAAGGGAAGGGGAAGGGATACTCGGTGCTAGAATGACCAGCATGGCCAGACTTTCCTGCATCAAGGACCCCCCCGGGAGGTTCTTGACGACGGATAACAGAACGATCACCTCGCAGAAGAGGAAAAGAAATATGTATTTGGGAAAGACCACTTCGGCTCCGTATGGCTCCGGCGTACCTTTCGGGTCAGAGGGGGAGGAGGGGAAATGGCAGGTTACTAGGGCTGATTTAGGAGGGGGAAGGACTCGGAAGAAACTTCAGGTCGACCTGGTTCGGGATAGAATGGTTCATTGGTAATCTCGCTCAACCTTGCTGCAAGTTGGTTGAAGAAGGGAGAATCCAGCAGTGATAGGGTGAACCCCGCGTATTTTTCAAAAACGAGAAAAAGGGCAACGGACGATAGATCCCGGTCATGCGATAGAAAGAACGCAATGCGGTCGAAATCGGGGCTCTCTAAAAAGATTAACGAAAAAGTAAGGATGGTTCTGGCGTAACTGTAAAGTATCTCTCTCCGAAGGGGGAGGGGGAATGGGACCTGTCGGAACACAGACGCATCTAGCAATCTGAAGATGTTTACGAATTAGGGGGAAAACGTGTGGAGCCAGTCACCGCCAAGGATCTTTTCCCTTCGTCCCAAGGGTACCGCTACTGAGAGGGACACGAAGCGCCGCGCCGTGAGTCGCCGCCACAGCTTCCTTTAAAGAGGAAGGCACTTGGTTTCTTACGGTTTTAACCCTGGAGGAAAGAAGGAAGGGATATTCGAAAGAAACAGCAAGCGAGGGCCCGGAACTCACGCGCTCACGCGGTGAGCCGCATACGATCATGTTACGGAAAACTCTGCTGCGGATGTCTTGACGGGGGGGAAAGAAAAGGCCGGTGCCTTTCACCTCGAGCAGTGTCCTTGAGCCTAGGAAGGTTCGCAGCATTTAGAAAGCAACGCATCAAGGCAACCAGGCGTGGGCAGCAGCCGTTTCGGACCGAGCCAGGGCCTTGTCGTAGAGACTTCCTGCTTGGCCAAAACAGACCGATTTCTAAGAGAAGGAAAAGGAGGGAGGGGAAGGACAGCCACCGGTAAGTCGCTGGTCGGCTCCTCCGCCGCGGTCAGGCGATCAGCGCAAAGCGGCGGTCCGGAAAGGTACCCCGGGGGGACTTCACACTCCATTCTCTTAGGGGAGGAAGAAGGAGGTCAGAGGACAGGTGCCCCGCCGCGACGACGATGTCGGACGCTGCGAGTCACGCGAGAGAAAATGGACATACGGGATAGAAGTTATTTTACCACAGGTGAAGGGGGGAAAGAAGATACTGGCCGCGCCTGGGATGAAAAGGCAGTAGCACTCAAGAGAGCCGCGTACACCGGGCCAGTTGGTGCAGGGCGAATGAAAAGACTGAGTGTCGACAAAAGGCTTCATCCTTCTAGGGGGAGGAAAGGGAGAAAGTCGTTAGTGGTGAGGGGAAGACCTCGGCCGAGCGCGGATGGCAGCGGTGCTACCCCAAAGCCACAAGATCAGGCTCGAATAGGTCCTCCAGCAAAGATCCCCCTGTGACTAGGGAAAGGGAAATGTCCCGACAGTCAGAGGAGAGTCCCAGCAGTTCCCTTCTTCAGTGCGGAAGACACACCAGGGTTGCCCGGAAAAATCAAAGGACACTCCCTTCTCCAGGCAACTTCAACCGTCTTAGAGGGGGGGGAAGGGAATGTCCCAGCGAATGAAAGATAGTCATGTAGGGCCGAAGATCAATGAATACCTCGAGCCGGGGAATGCCAGCCTTAAAAAGTGGATCGAGGCCTGCTATTCAAAGGTCAAAGGATACTAAGGGAAAGGAAATCCGCTGGGAGAAGAGAGGAGGCCTAAAGCTGGAACCGCAGATCGCTATTGGCCCGGCACGCTACATGCGAGTATAAAGTCCTCGTTACGTTAGGGAGCATGCTCGAGGAGCAAGGGGGGAAAAAAAGGGGAGTTTCAGCAACCCCGAGATTCTCGAGGAAGCTGGGCGGATATCGCCATTCGTCGGCTGCTATGTCGTTTCAGCAGTCAAAAAAGATTAAGGTGGGGGACGGGGACCACAGGGGAGTGTAGAGAAGAGAGTGCATGCCGGTATCAATTATCTTCAGCGCATAACCTCAACATGCTTACCGCGTTTCCCTGAGCGGCTCGACTGAACGCATGGTTTTGACCAGACGCAGCTCTGGAGGATCTGCAGAGGGAGGAAGAACTCTCCTTCTAGTAAAAAGTTAACAGAGAAAAAACAAACGGAGAGGATGGAAAAAGAGGAGGGGTAACTCTTTTAATCGGCCGATGAAGAGAGAACGCGAGCTCCCTGAAGCCCTGTCCGCGGAATCGGACGAGAGCGAAGGCTTGGAAACCGAGAAAAGCACTTTTCTCTGAGGAAAATAATTGAGAAGAAAGAACAGTGGCAGACTGCAAAAGCCAAGAAGTCCAGGCCTTGGAAGCGGTACGTCACTAAATGCCGCCGAGAAAAACTTGGCATCTATCACCAAGGAAGCTCATAAAGAGGGGCTATCGAGAGAGAGAAGTTGCTGCTGACCAAATACAGCTCCGGAGAATGAATGCTCCTGAAGATCACGTGGCCTTACCAAATCTCGTCGCGCGTCGGCCGCGCATGTTCCCATCAGAATTGAGGAATGATGAAGGGAGATAGGACATCGGCGGACGGAAAGCTCATCCCAGAAGTCCATCGTGCGGCTCAGAGAAGAAGGGAACGTCTGAATTCGCCGGATGAGAAATACAGCGCGAGACTCTTAGGTGGAAAAAAAGAGGAACTACAGGATAATGAACGACACTCAGCACGTCCGGAAGGGTCCGTCAGTTGAAATCGGAGAAGGATTGGCTGCGGGTGATTTTCTTGGCAAAAGAGGAATCGCAGAAGCCAGACTAAGGTGACCGAGGGACCTAGCACGGGGAGGACGACGGAGGCACGCGGACTGCTGAGGGGTACCGGGGATCATGTCTTGAAGAAGGTTCTGTGCGAGGACAGACCAGGCAGCGGGCTTGTCGGGGCATGGCAACCGCGGAAGCCAGCGCCTGAGTCGAAGGGGGAAGGAGGAATAAGCCTCACCATATTAACTTAAACAGCACGCCACTAATCCCTATAGGCGAAAAGAGAATCGGGGGGAAAGAGGGGAAGGGGGAGCCCTCATAAAAACTTGCCTCAGAAGGGAAAGTGGCGAGTGCCAAACAGGGTCAGTATGTAACTGCAGCGTGCCGTCGGGAAGCTTGAAGACAAGGGGCAGCAAGCAACCATCCCATCTAAGAAGCACAACACCTGAGAGGGGTACTAAAATAGAGGAAAAGAGTGCCCGCTGAGTCTAAGTAAATACTTTCCTGCGATAGTGCCCACTCCTTATGCATCTTGAACTGCCTTCTCTCATAAGAGGGAAGTGAAAAGGAAGAAAAGCTTCAGGAGAACGAGTTGAGGGAGCTCGGAAAGCGATGCGAGGTATCTATGGCGCGCCGACTGGAACTGGCCGGGTATACTCTGGGCAGCGTCGAACTCCATCTGGGGGAAGAAGCAGAGCGCCCCTGGACAAGGCTCTGTGCGGATCCCAGGTCAGTTTTGTTATCAAAGGGGGAAAAAAAAAAGGGGATTGACTGGATACTAGTTAAAGAAAGTGCTCGCCGTCGGGCAACCTGCTCGGAAGGAGACGGAACCAATGCCGGGAAAGGACAAAAGCGCCAGCAGCCCGGAAGGATTTTACTACTCCCCTTGAAAGGAAGAAGAAAAAGGCCTTGAGCGCGATCTAAATCTCCGTGCTGACCGCGTAAGTCCGGAAGAGTTTTATAGCCTGTTCCCCCTTCCATACACAAAAAAAAAGAATCTACCGAAGAGGAGAGGGAAACTAACCTCGATTGGTGCCGTCAGCTCGCTCACGCGGGCGGAATGTAACAAGCCGGTAGGGCGCGAATTTCTCCCGTCAGGAAAAAAATTCTGAAAAGCTAAGGGAGAGAATGCCCGCCACATGAGTCTGGACGTGTTACCCGACAGCAAAGCTCCTTCCCTCAGCGTCGCAGTGATAAGGAACCCTGAAAGGGAAGGAAAGAGAGACATAGGGAGTTAATCGGTTAAGGGGAGGAGAGGGAAACCGGATCGAAAGTGATTTCTCTAGAAGAAGGGCGACAGCTGACGTACCGCGCCAAGGAATGGTGATCTCTCAAATCAGGGAGGAAGAAACCTGAGAGAGAGAGGGGGCAAAAGGAACCAACTTTGGGGCACTGAGGGTGTAGAACCGTGACCAACTGGCTGATCGCCAGGTGCCTTCAAGATCTAAAAGGAGGTTCCTAAAGCGCGCCTCCAGAAGTACCCACTGCGAGCGCCAACTCCGGAAAGACCGACGCATAGGAATTTCTTGAGTAGGTGGGACCAAAAGACCCAAAGGAAGAAAGAATCTGTTATAGGGGGAGGAAGAACTTCTCCTACGAGCAAGGGAGATCCTGTCCACTCTCGCTCATTGCACTGGGACATCACCGTCGTAGCTCAGGGAAAAACTAAAATAAAGAGGGAAAATCGCCGGACAGTAATAGAGCCAACAAGGGTGTAAAGAGTTTTACGGACGTAGTTCGACACGGCCGTCGTACCGTTTCAGACGACGCTTTGCTGCACAAAACAAGGCCACCAGAGAGTGCCAGGAGAAGGAAAAGAAGAAAGTATCCATAGGTGCATGAGGACAACCGGGATTGCGCGCACGGCTCGTGACATGTGGTCATCACCGACCGAAGAAGGATCGTTGCCGATAAGATTCCCCTTGGGGGATTGGAAGGGGAGCGGGAGAGGGGGAAGCTAGGGAGCCGCTAGTTCGAGCACGCTAGTCTAGGGACGGGTTCGGGATCAGAAGCGGGGGGGGGTACACCATGCTAAGGAGCGCAAGAAAGGCTACACCATTTGGTTACGGAACAGGGGGAAGGGAAAAACTCAAGGAAGAATATTTCCACTGCGCCTGCAGACGTCCCGGTCAGACGGCTATGAAGAGGCCTTTCTAGAGGTCAAGCAGCTCAGCTGGTAACCGAGGGAAGGGGAAGGGGTTCTTATTATTGTGAGGGGGCGGAGCGGCCGGAGACGAACCTGAGCTATAGAAGGGAGCCTCATGTCGGGGAAACGATCAAGACGCAATGATATAGCAAAGCTGCGGTGAAGGTGCTTTAATTCCGTTTAGCAGAAAAAAAAAGGATTGTAAAACTGAAAAAGGCTTTTATCTGTCGCGACGCGCACCGCCGCGCCCTGTGAGTAGAAGGCCGATTCCGTTAGAAGAAGTCTTGGGTCTTGAAGTTTAAAAAAAGATAATATCCAATAGAGGAAGGAAAAAAACAAAGCCCGCTAAGGGAAACGGAGCCACCTAGGAAAACAAGACATTTGAGTCTGCTGACAGGTCCCTCGGCTGCGGGGCTTGCGCGTGGTGAAGGGCCGGCCGGAAGATCTCTCAGGCGGAAGGAAAAAAAACACAGGAAAGGCAGAGATAAGACGCCATCTAGTCACAGACGTAACCGACCGAAGGGGCCTTTTGGCCGGGATCTCCTCTCTTCCGGTCAGAGAGGTCGAAAGGCGGTTTAAAAAAACAACGCCAATCGGGTCCAGGTCACTCCTAGAAATGAAGGCGCTTCCGCGTATCAAAAGAACTCCGAGAGTTACCTTGTAAAAAAAAGACCGCCTGAAAAGGGAAAAGGAGATAAGGAATCAATTTCACTGTTGCGCTCGACAGCGAAAACGAAGGTATTAGACCCTGCCAGGGAGAATGAACCGACAGATTCTGAAAGAGAAGGGGATCTCTCCCTGATAGGGGGAGGGAGAAAAAGCCCGAAAGTGAGAAAACAATAGCCGCGCCGCTACCTCCGCATGTGGGACACGAGAGGTGTTGGTGGGGGGGGTGTGGGGGGGGGGGTGTGGGGGGGTTGTTGGTGGGTGGTTGGGGTTTTAGATAAGGCAAAAAAAGCTTCACCTGCCATGGGGGGGAAAAGAGGCTAACAAAAGCGGGAACCCAAAAAAAATTCAGAACCTGTCCTGTGTTTCGTTTCTCGGCCAGATGTGGGGGGAGAAGTCTCACAGATTAGAAAGAAGGGCTTGGCGGCTGAAAAACCTTCCACGCACACTCACCGCTGCCGGCGCTCGCGTCGGAAGACCTTCGCCCCTTTAATGGGAGGAAAGCATCTCCGAAAAAAGAAAGGTACTCCTGCGGGACGTCCCCTAAGGGGAAGAAAATCCCCAGGCCGGCTGGCCTCCACCAGGGTGCCAGAAAAAGAAAATCGCACACTCCCTGAGAATGCCACTGCCCGTCTTCTAGGATTCCGATCTAAATATGGGAAAAGAGGGGGAACCGACTGGTCAAAATCCATTAAACCTAATAACCGATACCGTTTCCCGCTCGCGAGAATTCCAGCCGGACACGGCAGATATCACGCGATAGAACCGTTTCATGCGGGAAGAAGGGGGGAGAAACTCGTGGTCGTAAGGAGAGGAAGCAAAAGACATAGGAAATGCCAGAGCGTCATGGCAGCCTCCGAGAAGCGCGATATGTGGGAAAAGAAATCGGCATTTATACTCGGAAGGAAAAAGGGGGAAAAGGAAACCCGAGCGGATTGTTGAAAGACCAGAAAAATAGGTCCCGTCTCTCAGGTCAGTCGAAGACGTAGGACGAGAGGCGGACGATGGCGTGAAGAGCAGCCAGCTGTCCGGTGAATGGTACACCCGAAAGAGAAGAAAAGCGCACCTGTGCGGGGAAAAAAGAGAAGATCTTCAAGAAAAAAGACCCCGCTAAAGGGGTCTGTTCCCAGCGTCCGAGACGCCCTCGTACAGGCTTCCATGACGCAGCGAGCTCTTCAGCGGCGACGAAAAGAGGGATGCCGAGGGGAACTCATAAAGAAAAAAAAAAGGAGAAAAAAAAAAAATGGAAAGAAAGAGAGGAGGGGGGGGAACGAGAACGCGGAGAGGCATTCCGCGAGCTTCGAAGCCCAAGGGAAGACATGCGTTGTCTACCGCTCGGAGGCTGGTTACCGAGAAAAGGAAAAAGGGGAAAGAGCTCTTCAGAAAGGACAGGTCAAATAGACCGGGGGTCCCTAACGCCCATGCCCACGGCAGCTTGGACCTCGTTATCGTCACTCCACGCCGGCCTCCTACTTGGATCCGACAGTAGGGGAAAGAGGACGAACCTGGCATCGGAAATCGAATAGGGGGGATACCAGCCTCGGCTACCGGATTCTGTTCGATCACGGCCTAGTGGGGCCCCATCTCTCTCACGTGCGGCCATGGATCTTCTATTTCAAAAAAAGGAAAGGAAATCCGCTCGCCAGTCGTAACATGCTCCAGGAAATTACCCGCTTGAACCAAAGAAGAGGGATAGAGGCTCAGGGAGGAATGAGAATGGCGCCCGGCAAAGGAGGGGGAAGATTCAAGCAACTTGGTCGCTCCATGGAAGAACTATCCCGGCTTAATGCCCCCGCGGAAGAGAAAGGCCGGCATCCGGATATAACCTGGTTTGCAATGACTTCGAGGGGGGAAAGGAAGATGTCCGAAAAATTTAGGGGGAAAATTAAAGGGAAGCAAGAAGAGAACGGCTCGGGACAGCCTGCCTGATTAAAAGAAGGACTCTGCGGGTACCCGGCGAGGATGTTACGCCTTCCATGGAAGAAGATCTGCCGACTGAAAAGGGGGGAAAGAAAAGGCTTCAATGATCACGGCCACCAGCCCTACGAGCTGCACGCTAGTTCGCGACCTCCACCCCATCTTAAGGGAAGATCTCAAAAAGAAGCTACAAATGAAAGGAACGGTTGGCGAAGAAAAAGGACAAGAAAAAGGTCCCATCGTGGTGCTACCACCTATCCTGAGTACGCGGACGCGCCTAGCTTAGAAGGCATTCAAAGGGAAAGGGCGCCACCGCCAAAAGGAGTCTAAGGGATTGCTCGAACGCGGGTCGTCCTCGGCGGTGCTAACGTCACGCCGTCGCTTCGTAGGGGAAGATCGTTTTCCAAAAAGGAGCAAAAAGGGACGAAGTCGCAGAAGGAGGGGCAGGAGTTTCGAATAAACGGGGGTCAGGCCTGCTGGTGCAATGAGCGCGAATCGCAAAAAACGGAGGAGCCCGATTGACGCCAGAATTGGTACCGTGGGGAGGTAAGAGGCGGCTCGAGTAAGCCAATAGGTAAAATTCCCCGGCCGAGAAATGACAAGGCAACGGAGGAAAGGTCATAAAAAGGGGAAACGGATCCGACGCAAAAGGAAAGCCTTGGCAGAGGGGAAAGGGGAGCCAATGAGCACGAAGAGCCTAGGAAATCGGCACTGCATAGAGAAAAAGGCCGTGCCTGACAAGACGTACGCCCTACGGAACAAAAAGTGAGATGGACCGGAGCGGAGGACTCATCGTGTCGAGGCTCGGGCTCGATCCTGTAGATGTTACCGGAAGTAGATGGGAAGAATTGTAGGGAAGAAAGGGAAACTAATAACTTGGGAGCATCTGAAACGAATCGGGCTACTCACCGCGGACGGAGGGGCGCGTCCATGCAGCTCAGCAAACACGCGGGCGGGTAACAAGATAAAGAAGAACCTTGCTCCACGGATTCCAAGGCTGCACATCTTCGATCTTGAAATGACAAAAAGCGTCCGTGATACGGGAAAAAAAAATGGGCCTCCTTCAAAAAGATATCGCGAGGGAGAGCGACCGAGAAGCCGCTATCCTCCTCAAGTGACGGTTCCGCGAGCGATTTCTAAAGGAGGAATGCGGGAGGAAGCCGAGAACGTTCTGAGGCTTCAACCAGCGAACGGCGAGCAACGCGGACCGCCCCGAGCAGCTGGCGGAAACGTGGAAGTCGCAAAAAAACTGGGTTAAACCAAGGAAAAAGTGTTGGAAAATGAAAAAAACTTTCCTTTCCAAGACAGGAAGGCGGCGAATCCAGAGCGTGCCTCAAACTCGTCCGCTCCGAGGCGTCCCCGCTGGGACCGGCCAAAAAAGGTTCCAAATGAGGGACATCCAGACTGAAGTGAGGAACCACCTCTCAACGAGCCGTGCGCGCAAGAAAGGAGCGGGTTCGAGGAGGGAAAAGAGAAATGGGGAGCCCAAAAAGCCGAGACGTAGCATGAAAGTCAGAATGGAGCAGCTCGCTGGCCTACATTCCTGGGGCAGAACCGGAGGGAGAAAAAACGTGACTCTAAGGACGAACACGGAAATGAAATAACTCGGCACTAAGGAGGAGGAAGAGAGGATTTTAATGTCCGTAGGTTGGGAAGAGGCCGTCGTCCCGTTCAGAAAGGGGGAGGAGACATAAAAAAGGAGAGTACATGAATCAAGCCCGACTCGGCGGTCGTTGAGACGGCGGACAGCAAGATCACGCTCCGGATCGAACTGCTACTTTATATTGGGGAAAAAACAGGGGGAAGACAGCCATGCAACGGAAGCTCCTGGGAAATGGGCACGGGAGGGTCATTCGTTGACGCCTTGCAAGGCGCGCGACTAGGGCGAGGCTGGCGAATTTTCTGCCTTCAAGGTGTTTTATCATCCCGTTGAAAGGAAAGCTCAGGCCTCTACGGAGTGAAACAGGGTTGGGTCTAAAACACAGGGAAGGACAAATCGGAGGGACGCGGAGGACTCGGACGCCCTGCAGACCGAAGAACTCCTTGGTCCCCGGTCATGCGGCTAGAAGAGATCGTGATCTCGTTCTCAATACACTCGGGAAGGCTGAAAAAGGAAGGGAGGTCAGCGTCTTAGAAAGATGCACTCTCTAGACGTAAGATCGAGTCCATGTCGGGGACACGATCAAGACGCATTTGGCGTGCCATCTCTCGCAACTCACGCTGGAACTGGGTGCCGGGTAATCCGAAAAAAACAAAAAGAGAATTGTGCCATCAGAAGGGAAGGTAGGGAAAGGATCTAGAAGAAAAGCGCGGCGCAACGCAAACCGCGGTATTCGCAGGCAGCTCGGTAGATGCGCTGCAACTTGGGTCTTGACAGGGGGTCCATATACAACTCCAGAGGAGAAACTTCACGGTATCAGAAATCCCAGGGGGAAAACGAGAAAATCAGATCAAGGTGAGCTACGACGGGGAGTCGTCCACTCGGTCGGTGGCTGGGAGGTTTGTTCCTGAAAAAAGGCGGAGACTGGGAAGTTTCTGACGCGAGCTACTCGCTCAGTACACCGCCGCATCCATTCATCCGCCAAGGCGAGGGAGACCAGGATCCAGGTCCCAAGAAAAAATGCCGACCAGGGGAGAGGGACGGCAAAGGCCTCACAGACGACCGCGCGTGACCATCCACCGTGGTCCATCGGGCTCCTAAGGTTAACTCGGGGGGGGAAAAACAGGAAAAGCGCGGAGGAAGGTCAAGGGAATCCGAAAAGGAAAGGAACTAGCAGCTAGAGGCAAATCAAATTCTCTGTGGGCCCCGGCGGCCGAAAGTGCACGCAAACCCGCGGAGAAAAGGCCCGATATTCCGAGCATGGGGAAAAAAGAGAAAGGGGAGGTTAAAAAGAAGGAAGGTGAAATCGAGCCAAAAATCGGAGACATCCGCAGTGGAGCAAGACGCACGATATACTCCCGCGGCACCGGTGTCAGTGCGGGCTCGCAACGCTTTAGAGTACGGTCTTGAAAGACAGGGGCGCGAAGGAGGGAAGAGAGGGTAATGAGATTAGATGTCCGACAGACCGGAGGGCGCTGCTGGCCCGCGGTGATAACCGCACAAGCCCGCTGCCCGCTTCGAATAGGAATCCTGAAAAGAAAGAGAAAGAGGCCAGTAAACCGAAAATGGGAACGATTAAAAAAAAGGGCGGTCCCCGATTAGGTCCCTCGTCCGGGTCGCAGGATTCGTCAGAATGCCGCCGACCGGTGTGCCCAGTACCAATACAGAGAAAAAACTGGGGAACTCTTGGAAAAGGGGGAAAAATCCTCGAGAGATACGTGGACATACCCGGAAGTTCCCCTGAGCGACCGAGCGTGAGAGAATGCCGAGATCTCCCGCGTCTCAGGGCAACCTTTCCATCCTTAACTGACACACAGGAGAGGGATCAATCCAGTTGAACAGGGAAGCCTACAGACAAGGGTCGGAAATCAGATGGCCGAGGGAGAGGCCGACCTCATGCTGGAACAGATCAGCGCAGATGGCGCCGCCGCGAGCGGAGGTCCCTGCCTAGGGCAAGTGAAAGGGAGAAACCAAAAAGGCATAAGAAGGGGAAGACTCAAATGGGTAAAAGCTAGGTCGTCGATAATTTGCGGCTAAGGGAAAGGGTCCCGGCTGGCGATGGGCGAGCCTGGGGCTTCCTCAAAGGGGAGATGGGGCTGGGTACAAAAGGGAACTCGTAGCGGAAACAGGCCGGAACGCTTATGAGGAGAGCCAAGAAAATCCCGAAAAGTGCGGGTAGAGTACAAAAGGAAACGGGCTCGACGACGCCATTGGCCGCGAGTAAAGGAAGAGACGCTCATTCTCTCATCGAAGAGGGGAGAGTGAAAGAGGGGAAGACGCAGCAAACAAAAACAAAAAGGTAAAAGAGGATATGCGCTGTACGCGGAGAAACTAGACGATGAAGGCAGTCCGCAGCGTCCCTGGGAAGCCCTGCGGAACCAATGCTTCCGTCGACGCACTCGGGAACGGAGTTGACATCTAACAGAAAAGTTCGAGGGTGACTGGCGAAAATCTAGGGAATGTACCCGGAGGTCCGAAAAAACCACGGGGGGTACCAGGTCCAACCGGCAAAGGAAGAGGGAAGGAAAGCAAAAAAAGATCAGCCGCAGAGATTTCCGCTCAAAAACTCTTTGAAAAAAAACTCGAATCACCTCATGGGGCGGGTGACACTCGAGAATGGCCTGGACGCCGTAGCCGGTAACGCCTAGTCCGTCCCCTCGAGAGATGGAAGGGAGTGACACGACGGCGTCCATCATGAGGGAGACGCCGCGCTCGGACGTACTACCCTAAGGGAGAAAAAGATGAAAGGGGGGAAAGGCCCACTGCAGCAAAGCACTGGTATGCTTGAATTCGCGCCCGCGCCGGGGAGATCTCGTTCGCAGGGCGCCCGTCTTAGTTGAAGACGCTGGAGGGAACCTCTAATAAAGGAAAAATCGGAAGGAAATCCGAGCACCTTGAAGTTGCGAAAGGCGAGGAGATTCGATTCCGGGGAACAACCCTGGTCGGCATGCTCGGAAATTAAAGGAAAGAAAAGGTATGACATGCCAGGCAAAATAGGGGGAAAAAAGGGACCGGATCAATCGGACGGCGGGGTACGGGATGGACTTTACCTCCGTAAGATAAAGATCGCACCTAAGGACACAAAGAGGGAGGGAAAACGTAGAGAACCTGCGGCCAGCACGAATCTTAAAAGAGAGGGAGAGGCCGAAGGAAATCACCCATCTTTAAACGGGAGACTACACACGAATACAGCGCCGGAGAAGAGAATGGAGAACCGCTTTTCGCCAGAACATGACAACAAAAAAAATGGGTTAAAGGGAAGCGGCTTTCGAGGGGCGCGGCCACAAACCGAGGGCACAAAGGCGCTTACTGAGCTAGGAAAACCAAGCTGGGGAAAAGACCAAAGGGTCGAGAAATCACCGGCGTGAAAGGAAACGAATCGGTCGGGCCTCGGCCGAGGAGGACATCCCGTCGGAGGATCCCATGCAAGGGCCCACCCCTTAGCAAAACTTGGAAAGAGAACTCGCGCGCTGAAGCTTTGTAGGGAAGAAGGTTACAAGGATGGGTCCGAAGGTTTCTCTTGGAGGCGGAACAGCCCTCAACCTCGAGGAGCGCGATGGTCGAAGATTTGACTGGGATCCTAGCGATCTGTGACGAAGAAAAAGGACTGGGACCGGAACACGCGGCAGGCTATCCGACAAGCACTGCGTGGGTCCACGGGAACGTCAAACTCAAGACTTGGCTTAGGGGTTCGAAGGGGGGTGTCGGAACTTGAAATAAAACCACGAACTAGCCGTCTCGGGCACCGAGACAGAGAAAAACATAAAGGCAGGGAGAAAAAGGCGCACTCCCGCCCGCCGATGGGACTACAAGATCGTCGAAAACCACCTCACCTGTAAGAGGGAGAGAGGTCCGGCTCGATGCTAGACAAGGGGAAAAATATTTGGGGGGCTCACACACGGACAAACAAAGTGAAGAGAGTACAATCTTGCGGCGAAGAAAAAGGCAGATGCGGGCTCGCGCGCGTGAAAGCGCATCTTATCTGACCAGAGACGAAAGGGGGAAAAAGAAAGACCGTTTTGGGCTCAAGAAGGGACTCCAAGGAGGAAAAAGCCGGGAAGAACAGATCTATAGCGGAGAATGGAAAGAAACCTCGGGCGGTTCCCGAAGGGAAAATTCCCGTATCTCAAAGAACGGAAAAGGATAAGGCATCAAAGGGCCTAAGAAAGGGCTTAAGGACTGCGAGAGGTTGCAATTCGTCTGAGAGCCGCTGACCCGGGACAGCTGAGCGTAAGCGTCCGTCAGGCAGGGCGCGAGCAAAGCCTCCCTAGCATTCTGGAGAAAAGATACCCACACGGTGCATCAATGCACTGGGAGAAAGGAATCACCTGAACAACGGGACTAGCCCTGAACCATGGAGTCGACTCTCAGAGCGTCTCGAAATCAAGAGACCGAAAGAGTAAACCATTAAAATGAACTACACAAGGAGCCGGACGGCATAAGAAGGGCGGAGGTCTTTGCAAAACAAAAAAAAGAACGGAAAAAGAGAACTGCGAGTCTATGTGCCCAAGCCAGCCAAGAAAAAACCGAGACGGATCAGGACATAATGGCCAGCGCGCTGGAAGGGGGCGGGTC
>Ga0179593_1664595_pt1 | contig 16050 bp, 23 predicted proteins | sample CZODoug2_1_08_16_FD_185931 | JGI IMG/M metagenome (GOLD analysis project Ga0179593, IMG submission 185931) | Vadose zone soil fungal communities from Angelo Coast Range Reserve, California, USA - CZODoug2_1_08_16fungal (PacBio error correction) | ecosystem: Environmental > Terrestrial > Soil >...
CGTAACTTCCGCTGAAAAAAAAGAGGGAAGAGACTTTCAGGGGATGGTGAAATAAAAAAAAGACAAGAACTCGACGGACTGGACAGAAAAACGTGAGGGAAAAAAAAAAGGAAGGGTCCATCAGTCAAGGGGAAGGGGAGTCGGGGATGCTGGGAGGGAGGGGTCCTTTTCTGTCTTGAGGATAAACACCAAAGGCCACCGATGGTTCAAGAGAAGCCCGTTTTTTATAAAAGGAGAAACGGGTTTTCCGAGAACGTTGGTTTGAATAGAAAGTCTCCCTAATATATTAACGAGGGGGGGGGGATCTCCTGCAAGTTCGAAAGTTTAGGAGGGGGGAGGAGGAAAAAAAAAACAAGTCCTCAACCATAGTGTTGTGGCGGCGTGGGGGGGGGGAATCATATGTGGAGTAAAGGACTGAAGGGTGTGCTTATCCTAAGTGGAAAAAAAAAGAAACTGTCCAAGAATTTTGACTGGGCAAAGGAAAGAGACGCAAAAAACCACAGGGGGGGCCGAACAAGAAAAAAAAAAAGGGGTTAGGGCAATGAATCAAAGCGTCGAATGGAAAGGGGGTCTAATTATATCAGCAAGAAAAAAAAACCTTACCCGTGAGAAAGGCCACCTTGGAAAAAAAGAAAGGGAAAAGGCTACCATTTGGAACCGCCGGCAGAAATCGGAAAATGAAGAAAAGGGACCTCCCCCCCGCCTGCCTGCAAAAAAAAAGAAGGACCTTCTCCAGGGGGAATCACGGAGGTTTGAGGAAAATCTATTTTCCAGAAAGGGGAAGTAATGGGGGCCAGCCGATTTTAATGCACGTAAAGGGGGGAGGAAGGCATACTGCCAACAGCTGATAGTTCGTGGCGGGAGGGGGGGGGAAATAATCCCTTTTAAAGAGACCACGTGGCACAGGATATGGGCACAGGTGTTGTCTTCGTCTTTTCCTGGGGAAAAAAAACACCCGATATGGGGTGACCGTTCCGAAGAAGGGGGAAAAAAAATTCTTAACAACCTGAAAATGGAGGAGATCAAACCCTTTGGTGCAAAAAAAAAAGCTTGATGACTTGAAGGGGGGACCGAAAGCCCCGCCATCGGATTGAACAGAGAACCCAAAGTGACAATGTTGGGGAAAACCCCTGTTGGGACAAAAAAAAAGAGACTTCCGGGTTCCAAAAAGGAGAGGGGGGGACTCGGTGGCACGATTTTTGGGGGAAATCGGCCCAATCCGAAAGGAAAGGAACTCAAAGGAGATGGGCCGGAAAAGGTCCTTACTATTGGGGGGAAAAACGAAATCGGCTGTGACCGGGGAACTGGCCAGGGAAAAGGTACCCCTTTTTTCCCAAAATGGAATGAATGTGTGGGAACTTCTAGAGCGAGATTTTCTTTTGCAAATTCGATCGAAAAAAAGGAACTGCAAACCTAGAGAGGCTACAAATGGGGGGGGATCGACAGAAAGGCAATGGGTTCCTCCGGGGGGAAAGTGGGTTCAACAAAAAGAGAAGACCCGTACAGAGGAGAAAAAAGAGGGGAAGGTGCTTTGGGAGCGGGAAAGGGGCGGAGAACGTGAAGGAAAAAGTAATTGGGCTTTAGGGGAAACGTAGTTGAGAGGCAGATTAGTCCTTTTGGAAGGGGGGGGAGAACTTCCATTAGTGGGGGTTGTGGAGAAAAAAAAGAACAGTTCTGGTCAAAAGCCAAAAAGACCAGACTAGGAAAAAAACCCAATACGATTCTTCGGGGGGGAAAAAAGCAAAGGTTAAATACGGATGGATTTCATCCTACGAGACAAAAGAAAGGAAAATACTGCCCCCTAATGGAAACAGAAAAGAACCCGGGTTTTTTGAAAAACAAGAACGACCCTTTTATCGTTTGCTGCAAAGGAAAGGGGGGGGACCCCACCATGGGAAAAACCCGGGAAAGTCCGTGTTTCAGAAATGAAACTCCGATCGCAGGGGAAGGAAAAGAAGAAAGAAGAGGGGCCTCCCTCAAGGGGAGAGGACAACCTTGAAAAACATCAGCAGAAGCTGGGGATAAAGGGAACCTAGACTAACTTGATCCAGGAGGGGAAAAAAAAGGGGGACACTAAAAAAATAAAAAAAAAAAAAACCCAATCCAAACGAAAACATTTCCAACTAGAAAAAGGGGAAAAACGGAAACGGGGAAGGGGGTCCAGTGCGACCGGAGGGGGGCTTGAATCGATTGCAAAAGGGGAAAGCGCATTACTGATTAAAAAGGGGAAGAACTGCAGACTGCCCGAGGGGGGGGGGCCCGCTTCCAAAAGCACTAAACTCCCATGTCCAACACAAGGGAAAAAACCTACCAAAAAGCACACACTGTGGGGCAAAGCCTCTAACACATGAAAGGAAGGGGGAAAAGCGCATTAACCAAACAAAAATGAATCTTCGCAAAAAGGCATTGGGAAAGAAAAACAGACGTGCCTAAACCTGCCCATAAACACCCGAAAGGGGAAGGGGAAAAGAGTCAGAAAAAAGGCAGGGTGGTCGTTGTCCAAATGAAGGGGGGGAAACTTTTTCATCCCTTCTGGGGAAAAGAACACTTTTCCAACGTCCATTAAGCCAGTCAAAAAGGGGGGGGGCGTTCCATCTGTGAAGTGAAAAAAAACCGGAGGCACAAAACGATTTCCAAATCGTAAAGGCAAAAAGGAAAAAAAAAGTGTCCCCTTGGAAGCTCAAAGAACGCCGGACCTGCAAGATTGCAAAAAAGAAGCCGATAATACAAAAAAGGCAACGTGTCATTACTCCGGAGGTCCTCCTTCCCAGGGGGGGAAGAAATTATCGGGAAGCCCGGGCTGCAAACCGGGTCCGATCCTGCAAAGCAAGAGCCTCCTCGGGGTAATGCCGCGGAGAGACGAGGGAGGTAGATCTTGCCCGGGGGGTTTCTGTGTCGGATCGCTAACAAGGAACGATGCCCTGAGCGAAAATCGAGGGGGGAGAGGGGGGGTGTCCAGCATCGTGAAAGGGAGGGAGGACGAGGATTTGGGGGGGGCGAACTGATGCCTTTGTGGGGAGGCCGAAAAAAAGTGAGCTACGGGACGCCGCCGGGGGGCCATCCCACTTTTGCAAAAAAAAAAAGAAGGGTCGCCTGTGCATTTTGGGGGAGAGCACGGAAGTTCTTGGCGGAGAAAAATTCGAAAGCGACTGAAAAAGGATGAATCGGTGACGACCGGGAGTGGAAGGAAGGTTATTCCTGAGAGGAAGAGGAAGAACCCCAAGAACATCGCCATACAATGGGAACTGGATGGTTTTGTTGTAAATGGGGGAAATTGCCAAGTCCAGAAAGGCAGGGGATAGCCCCCAAAAAGGAAAGCCACGCAAATGAGGAACCTTGACAAGCCACGGTCCAAAAAAAAAGAGGAAAGAATTCCTCGAAGGAACTGCGAAGAAAAAAAACGCCTGGGCCCACGGAAAAAGAGAGAAACAACGAGGGGAAGAGTAGATTTTCTGCCCATCAAGGAAAGGATGGGTTTTAAAAAGCCGCCAGCCGATCCCTCTGAAGGGAAGAAAGGGGTGTTCGTTCCCAAGAAAAAAGAATAATGCTGGGGAGAGGTGGGAGGATCACGGACTACCTTGAAGGGGGGGAAAAGATCCCATTGAAAAAAATTGGACATCAACCCAAAGATCGGATTGGCGAGGGATGGGGAAAATCACTTAAGGGGGGAGGAAAGTAAAGGGCCAGCCAAAAAAAGGGCTGTAACCGACGTCAGAAAAAAAAAAAGGCTCTTTTCGACGAGAGGGAAAACCCAGGAAGAGGAAAAATGGGAATCTTTGGAAGGAAGGGTATTGTTAAAAAGGGCGGCTCAAAACAATTTTGATTCCCAACTAGTGAAAAAAAGGTAAACGCCCGGTTGATTTGCAATGAGGGGGGGGGGAAAAGACAATTGATACCGGGGGAGGGAGCGTAAGAGAGGTCTGAAAAATTCGCCTTCTGAGTGGGGAGAAAAAGGCAAAAAACGACAATAAAAGGAAACGGAAGAATATACTATTATCTCGAAGGAAGGAAAAAGGACCCAAGAAAAAGACGTTCGCTGGGAGAAAAAAAAAAAAAAAAGTCTCTAATCATCCTTCCCGGGGAAAGGGACCTCAGAAGACAAGCGCCAGGTCGTCTATAAAAGATCCTTCCGTAAGGATCTTGAAGGGGGGCAGAAGGGAGTTGGGAATGTCCGGCCGGAGGGGGGGAAAATCGTTGGGCCAAAAAAAGGGAGGGAGGTTCACGAGATGGACGCCCAAGGCGAAGGCGGTCAGAGGGAAAATGCCTGCGCCGAGAAGGCCGAACAACCTACAAAGGGACGGAAAGAAACAGGGCCCAATGCCCCTCCCCGAAAGGGGGGGAGGGGTCGCGTTCGTCATGTTCCGGACGAAAAAAAAGTGCTCCTTTCCGCTGCATGGGGAACTGGCGCCGGAACTCAGGGAAAAAAAAAAAAGACCCATGCGTGAGGGTCGGGGAAAAAAGGGGGGGAACCCCGTTTCTTTCTAGAACGCATGGAGCTGGAGCGTTAAAAGAAAAGGAACAATCCATGTACTCGCTGGGGGTGGTTGCCAATCAGGACCCGCAACGAATGCCCTCTTTCTTGGAAAAAAAGGGGAGGCCGCAATACGGTTTGGAAAAAGTTGGGCAGGGGGGATGGGTAACTTAGCACGACTGAAAGGAGGACAGAGGGGGGTTCAAAAAGATTTCAAGGGAAGAAACCTACAATAAGAGTTTGCGAAAAGGTCCGGGGACTTGGAGCTTTGAACTTCCCCCCCGAAAAAAAAAAGGGTACCCCCTCGCCGGAGGAATTGAAGGGGAAAAAAAAGGGGGGCTGAGGGGGGGAAGACATGGAGCAAAACCCGATAAAAAAGGTGATATTCTTTGAAAGGGGAAAAGAAGGGGTGACACCCGGTGCAGCTCCCTCAGGAAGGGAAAACTCTGTATCTATTAATCCGAAATTGGGGACTACTTGGCCCGAACGAATAGTACCTTTTTAGGAGGAGTCTGCTTCCGGGGACAGGGGGGGGGGGAAATGTTATGCCAACTTTCCAAGGTAAACAAAAAACGTGAACTTCCGAAAGAAAAAAAAAACCAACGACCCGCTGCGGAACTTAGGGGGAAATAGAGCAAAAAAAAAGAAAAGACTTGGGGGGAATCCTCAGAAAAGAAAAAGAAACCCTCCCCAAAAAAAAAAAGAAAGAAAAATACGAGCTCTGCCCCCCCCCGATGAAGGAGAAGAGGTGTTTTAAAAAGGAAAAAAAAGGGATCCCAAAAGGGGGTAATAAGGGAGAAACTGCTTTTCCCCTTTTTAGCAGAGAGGGGTCCTGGCTGTCGATCAGTAGGGAGCAGAAACCGATTACAACATCGCAAAGTTTCAGCAAGGGGGTCCACCGGTTTGGGACAGTTTTGTCTTCCTTCCCTAAACAGCAAAAGATTACTGGACCAAAATGAGCAGTTCCTGGAAAAGAGGGCCTGTTATGAAAAAGTTACGTTGGAAAAAAAAGGGCGGATTTCCGCTAACTCAAAAGAGTTAAACCCTCGTCTCCATTCCTGAAGACAACGAAGACTTTCGAAAGGGGCAACTAAAAGTTTCTACGAAAGGAGTCGACGTGCCATTAAAGCAAGGCAGCCGCTTGACCCAGCACGGGCAAAAAAAGACGGTTTCTCCAGCAAAGACCAAAACTTTTACCAGGGGAGGTTACCTTCACAAGGTGGAAAAAACACGCCAATTGAACCTCCGAGTACTGCCTCTCAAGGGGGGGTGGGGGGAAGCATATCCTTCCCTTGAGGGGGGAGGAAGCCGGGGGACTCTCACTACCAGAAAGCTTTTTCCCGGAAGGCAGGACGTGTGCCATTTGCACCAAAATAGAGGGGGGAGGGAGTGTAACACGCTCCCTTGAAAGAGAGAGAAAATTAGCCTCAGGCGTCCAAAAACTACTCGGCTAGGGGAAGGGAGGGTCGGTCAACTAGCGGGGGGAGGAAGAGGAAGGGGGGCTGTTGAACTTGGAGAAGGGGGGAAGAGGACCCAAGGGGGGAAAGTTTTACGCAAAACGGGAAAAATGAAGGGCCTGTTTGTTTTACTCAAAAAAGAAATAATATTCCCTGGTCGCTAGGAGACTGCACAATAAAAGGGGGGAAGGGGGTCGGAATGGTGGTCAAAAAAGGAAAAGGGACAACCCCCGGGAACGGAAAAAGGGGTGCCCCCAGGGCCCCCTTTTGAAAAAAGAGGGGACTCAAATCGCCGCAAAGGGTCAAGTCCAGTACAGAACAAAGCCGGCTAACCGGCAACAAAAAATCCAAAAACTACCTATTGTTCACGGGGGAGTTCAGCCGCCCAGAAAAAAGGGAAACCGAAACTTTGCAGCAGTGAGAAAAAGGAAAAGGGACACAGACCCGTTACCTCTCTGACAGAGAAAAGAAAAATCACCACCACCAGGTTTTTTTGACCGGGACAAAAAAAGAACACAGTCGGTTGGGGGAAGGGTTACTACGTCTTCGAAAAGAGGGAAAGAGCCGCCAAACCTGAAAACCGCAAGCCAACCCATCAGCCAGAAAACAAGGGAGACACACTCTCTGACCTCAGAGGTACACGATCGCTGGGAAAAGTTCCTGCACCGGGAACGGATTTTCCCTCACTATGCTTTTTCAAAAGAGGGGCAAGACCGTTGGGGAAATTTCGATCATCTTCAAAAAAAAAAAAACAGGTGATTCGTCCCAAGAGAGCTATGGGACCAAGAGCTTTCGCTATAAACTCCTCGCCAGGGGAAAAAGAAGAAATATTTCCCTCCACACTTCATGGATCTCAAGAAAAAAGGAAGGGCCTTCATCTCTCTTTACGAAAAATTGTTCACATCGCGTTTGCGCGAGGCAGGGGATCTTGCTGGGGGAAAGGGGGACTTGCGGAATGCCCTGCCTGTCGCCCGGAGGGGTCTACATAACCTCCCCCTGGGGGTAGACTTTGCAGGAACGGGGGAAGAAGGGGGGGGAATTCCTCCTTATAGCGAAAGAAGATTAAAACGAGGAATCCTCCTGCTGGGAAAAGGGGGGATTCTTGTGAATGGATTCAAAAAGGGGACCTCAAAGAAATATTATTTTTATGTTGTCGTGAGGGGGTGGGGGTCTTACTCATATTTATTGTAAAAAAAAAGAAAAAGGTTCGGTAGGGACTTCCAAAAGGGCAAGGGGAAGGGAAAAAACCTACTCCTTATATCCATAAACGAAACACCCATTTTTAAAAACATCCCACTTTTTCAAAAAGAGCCGAAGGGAGAATAAAGAAGGGAATATCAAGGAAAGGGAGGGGGAAAAAAGGGGCTATCTTCGGGGGAAACCAACAGGTTTCTCTTAAAAGGGGGGAACTTTAATTCCCATGAAAGGAGAAAAGTAAAGGGGGCTCACGTTTTCCACCAAAGAAAAAGCCGCTTCTCCGCAAAAAAAGGAGAGGACCCTAACGAAAAAAACCTTCTGCCGAGCCATGAAGGATGACAGGGGGGCGGCTCTATGTTCGTATAGTAGATTGGAGGGGACATAATTTTTGTCCAAAGAGAAAGCGACTCGGGGATGCTGGACCATCAAGCAACGACAAATCGGAGGACCGTTTGCGGGGGGGGCAAAACAGGGACGCCCATCACCAGGAGCAAGGGAAGGGAGGGCACATTTTTCTTCGGAAGGGGTCAAGGGGTAACCGAATCTTGGGTGAAGGGGAAAAAAAACTGGTGGACCGAAATGGCGAAGTGGTCCCCCCACTTATCACAAGGGGGGGGGGGGAGTTTTCCCTTTTCAGAGGGAAAGGGACTTTCTTGGGAAGAAAACTAATATGAACGGTGAAGAAAAAAAAAGGGGCTGTGGTATGCCCCATCACAAGGAACGGTCGGGTTGTGCCATGAAAAAACGGGGTGACTCGATTGGCCGAGGGGGGGTGGGAGTCGGAAAAGCACCGGGTAAAAGGAACTGCCTTATACCGGAAGGCGCAAACGAAATGACGAGTTCGGGCCGAGGAAAACTGCTGGATAAGGGGAAACTGGGGGGGGAAATTGAAAAAAACAGGGGGGGGGACTTATTAAGGAGGGAGAGGTTCTTTCTAGATCGCGAAAATTCGACCTCCCTCTAGAAACACAATCAGGACAGGTTCAACCCTAAAAAGGGAAAAAACTAACCACCCCGTAGAGCGAAAGGAAAAACCTTCAATTGGCTCGGGAAGTAGGGGGGAAACCTTTTTTACACAAAAAAGGCCCGTCCAGAGGGTAGAATATTGTAAGTTTTAAAAAAGGGAGGGGGAACGTCGATGGACCAAGGGGGATGTCGGGGAGCCTCTATCGGAAAAAAGAATTCCACAGGGGTTTGTTGGGGGAAGTTTTCGGTCCGGCAAAGACAGGGGGGGTGAAGCATCACTTGGGGAGGGGGGGAATCAAACCCAGCAAGCCGAAAGAAAATATTCAACATCACCCAGAGAGGGACATAGGGAAGCCAACGGCCCCAAAATCGGAATGAAAGGAAGCAAGACCAGAGTTCCGAATACTTCCAAAGGGGGGGGGGAAGTCGCCCTGTAAGGGAAAGGGGAAGACCTTTTTCCCAAAGGAAAGGGAAAATAGGGACTTCTGTCGGTCAAAAAAAGAAAATCCTCCCTTAAGGGGGGGGATCCCCATAAGAGGCGAGGTATGGGAGGAGGGGGCAAAAGGAAGGTAAAGAATAAGGACAAGAAAAACAAGTAGATTTGCGGCAACGGCCCTTGAATGAAAGAAGGGGGGGAGAGGATTTAACCTAGGGGTCACAGAGTCATTGAAAAAAAGTTACAAAAAACAGAAAAAAAAGCAAACTTGACCAACTATAGGCGGCACCCTTCAAAGGGAAACGAGCGATGACCCAAAATCAAAACTCGGCTCGCAGCGGGGCTCCTTGCCCCCAAAAAAACACGGCGAGGCTGAATCAAAAGGGGAAAAATTTGTGGCTTTCCATCGGGGGGGGGGGAAAAAAGGACCTCAAGTGACCGAAAAAATTTGAGACCGCGAAAACGCCCTCAAAACACGGAAAAAAAACGTTTCCCCCGGCACCAGCCGACAGAAAAAAAACCAGGCCCAGCCGTGGGGCCCGGCTTCCATGAACAAAAAAAGGACGGGGGGCGCGGCGCGGGGGGGGGGGCGCCTCCCCAAGGGGGAAACCTCCAAAAGCACGGCGGGAGGAAAAAAGAAACCAGGGGCGACGGCCTAGGGGTCGGTTGTGGCGAATTGTCCTTGTTCTCCTTCGGAAAAAAGGAGGAAAAGCAAGGAGACCATGAAGCTGAGAAGGGGGGGGCGTCCACGGAGGAAACTCCCGTTGTGAGGAACACCCAAAAGATTTTAAAAACGACCAAGGGCCGTCGTTTTCCTTGTACAAAACCTCCAGCCAGAGACTCGGCAGCCAAAAAAGGGGGGACTCTCGTATAGACGAAGCGCGGGGGGGTCTTCCTTCCGGGCGGGAGGGCGCATTTCCGCTAGGGAAGGGGAAGGAGTCGCCGTCCCTCCCCTTGAGAGGGGACAGAGATTCGCAAAAGAAACTTTAGGGCCCGTCCGAGAAAGGAGGGAGTGTATATCTTTGGAGGGTTTAGTTTCGTGCAGGCGAAAAAAAAAATAGGCATTTCCTGTTAGAAAGGACCTCGAAAAAAAGAGGAGGTATCCGGGGGGGAGGGGTTTTGCCAGCAAGAAAAAAAAGGGCGTGAAAACTTCCTCGGTCGATTCGTTGGTGGGGGGGGGTTGCGGAAAATCTAAAGTGGATATGGCGGGGGACTTGTACTCCTAAAAACGGGGTTGGTTGGAATTTCAAAGGGGACAACCGCCCGAAAGAATTCAATCTGGGAATTCTTGGGCTGAGACCTCCGGGAAAGAAAATCGCCTTCGTAAGGGGGGGAAATGGACAAAGCGGCCCCTTGGATTGAGGAAGCACACGCGGGATGACCCTAAATCAAAAAAGGACATCCAGAAAGGGGAAAAAGAATGGTGTGGGGTTTTCCCTTGGGAAAGGGGACATTTTTTTTCCAGAAAAGGGGAAGAGGGGTAACGAAAGAAAATTCCAGGGAAGTACGGAAAACCACTTTGGAAGGGGAAAGCCTGCGCCGATCCGAGGAAGAGCAGCTAACACCCGCCGGACAACGGAAAGAAAAGGGGAGGTCTTCCGAAAAAAAACAACAACGGGAAGAAAAAGGAGAGGGAGGGAAAGGGACGTCCGTCGGCCAATTGTGAACAGCAGCCCTGACCCTCAGCCCGAGGGGAGGGGGGCTGGCAAGGTAAAGGAGGGGGGGGCTGGGGGAGATCCTGACAGGAAAGGGTCTGAACATCTGTCTACAAAAAAAAGGGGACTTAACAACAATCCGTTCCGCGGGAGGGGAAAAGGGGGGGATTTGTTAGCTTAAAAGAGGGAGGGGGGTGACCTGGAAGAAAACCAATTTCTGAAAAGAAAAGGGGGGGCATGACTAATTCCAGGAGGGAAAAAAAAAGGAATCCAATACCTTCCGCCGCGAAAAGGAAAGAGAACGCGGTTTGGACATTTGAAGGGGGGGGGGAGAAAAGAGGCTACCCCGAAAAAAAATGGGATCCAAGGCCGAGACGAAAGATCTACTATTAAGTCCCGCAAAAGGAAAGGCCTGTGAAAAGGAACAATGATACGTCCTCGACGGGCGAAAAGAGGTCTCTCTTCTCGGACAAGGGAAAAAAGCCTGGAGGAAAAAAAAAAGACCAAGTACGGCAAAAAAAGAGCAAAAGCGACGAGTATCTCGAATCCCCTAAAAAAAAAAGAGGAAATGATCCAAACGGAACGGGCAGTCAAGGCGGTACGGGGCGAGAATCATCGACGGATCTTAATCTCCTGCCAAAAAGGGAGGACCGTGTCCGTAGAGAGCCCGCGGAAAGCTGGAGGGGAAAAAAGGCCCGGCGTGGTTCTCCGGGAAGGAAAACGGAAGTCCGGCCTGTGGGACGATGTAAAAAAGAGGGGGCCTCCAACTCTTGAGGGGAAAGGAAGGACCGCCAAAAACAGTACGCTTCGAGGGAAAAGGTTGAATTTCTTCCGAGAAGGGAGGAAAAAAAGTGTGACCAAGATTTCGACAAAAACACCGGGCCGTGGACAAGCGGGCTGCACTTCCCAAGAGGGGGGAAAAAACCCGGGGAGGGGGGGGGGACATTTGTCGGGGGAGAAGGCATCAATCAAAAAGCAAAACGGCCTCTGCAGGGGCTGTGGGGTAACAAAGGGAAAGAGGCGTGCATTGGTCGCGGAAAGCGGGAGGGGAGGGGTTGTAAGGGTGCGTCTACGAGAGACGCCGGGGCAAGAAAAAAAAGGAAAAGGGGAACGGGCTCAGATTCCCCGGCTTTCTTACCAAATTCAGTAGAAGGGGACTCCCAATGTTTTGCAAGGGCACGGAAGGGGGGGAATCGCAAAAAAAATAGTGCTTGACAGGGTTGAGGGGGGAAGGAACCTATAGTTGTAAATTTTGGCAGGGGGGAAGGGAAACCTCGACTCTGGAAAGTTAGTCTAGGGTCAAAAGAAGAAAGCCTTTAATTCAAAGGAAGGGAAAAAGTAAAGAAGGGTCGTGGAAGAAGACACTTCCGTGGACCAGTCCCATCCTCTGCCGGGAAAAAAAGGGGAAAAGCACAATTAGATGGGAAGACAGGAGCAACCGAGGAAAGGGGGAAAAGTTCTTTTAAAAGCAAGGAAAGGGGGGACCTCTGAAAAGGTGCAGGTAATTCAAAAGAAGGGATGCTAGGATCCATCGTGAGGAGGAACAACCAGAACGGGACCCGACGAATGCGTTCTGGGGGGAGGGGGGGGGGATAGTCTTCGGGAGAAGGGGGGGGAAAGGGCAGGAAAACGAAAAAAGGGGGAACACTGCAACAAGGGGGAAAAAAAAGACGAAAAAGGGCCTCCCGAAAAGGAAAAGCCACTAAGACTTGGAAATGACCGACAACGGAAAAAAGAACTTTTGCCCTCTACCAAAATCCAGGGAATTACAAAGCTCAGCGAAGGAGGGGGAGGGCTTCTCATTAAAGGACGAAGAAGCCAAAACCCAGGTTGCACCGGACCTCAGATTGTCGATAAAGGGGGTTACACTGGGGGGAAAAGGACTCGGTTGCCGTCCACTGGCTTGTCGGGAGCAGACGCGAACAGCTCAACCACCGTCATCAGGGGGGGGGGGAAAAAAGCACCTGTGACAAAGGTTGGCCACGCTCCCAGACAAATGAAGCCCAGCAACCAAAACAACAGGGAAGGCACCATCGGACTTTGGAGGAGAAAAGCGTCTACGTTTACAAAGGGGGAAAACGCAAAAAAGAAAAACACCTCTCACCTCAGTTGGGAAAGAACCCCGAAAGGGCGGGGCTACAAAAAAGGTTGTTACGCCTCTGACGGAAAGGGGGGGGAGTTCGGTCATCAAGTTAAAGGAGGGACAAAACAAGACACTGTGCTACGCGCCATCACTCCAAAGAAAAAGGGGGGGGGGGGGGGAAACAAACGTTCGAACCGTCACAAGATTCGGGGTTTCACTCCAAAAAAGGGGGAAAAAGCACCGACGAAAACCATAAACCTTGCCCAATGGGACCTGGAGGAAGGAAAAAAGGGGGGGTAAAGCAAGCCACGAACTGACCCAGCTGGGTGCCCGGGACAATCTACGTGCAATTCAACGGGGGATGGAATGGGGACACGGAACGGGGGGGAAATCGCCATCGGGAGGAAGGAACTCTGCGTCAAAAAGGGAGAGACGGGTAGGGACGGTCAGGGGAAGGCGGTTGCATCGGGAGGGGAAAAAGGGAAGGCCCGCTTACCAGAAGCCAACCGTTGAAACAGGGGTGAAAGAAACGGTTTAATGTTAAGAGAAGGGTGGTGTGCAAAAACGCGTGAGAAAAAGTCAAGGCTTGGTCGGAGGGGGGGGGAAAATTGGCCATGTAAAACTTGTTGGGAGAAAAAGGTGTGGACCGTGGATTGCTTCAAAAGGAACAAACTTGCTTTCAGGAACAGGGCCTCTGGGGGGTCGCCTTGCGGGGGGAGGTCCAGCTGTCATTCAAAAAGACACATGTAGTCCCGTACATTCAATCTGCAGGAGCACCACCTTCTCAAAAAAAAAGAAAGGAGAAAGTTAAGTCGCGGCGAAAGAAAGCTTCAGCGAACTGTGCAGAAAACTGTTACAAAAGCTTCGTTCCAAAGGCTCGCGACAGAAAAAACACCCTCATTCTCCTTTTGAAAAAGGGGGGGGGGGGCTAATAAAGTTGCTTTGAAGGGGAACTGACCACCTTCGAAAGGCGGGGAGCCCAGCCTGACAGTTACACACGCACAGCACATTTCAGCAAAAAAAGGAAGGGAGGAGAAAAACTCTCAAAGATTCTTTTCCAGTCCAGAGGGTATGCTCCTTCTCGGGACCGACCAAAATTTCTTTTACATACAGGCGCGAAAAAAAAGAGGGGAAGCGGGGGGGGGGGGGGGGGGGGGGGATAGGGAAAGTTAAGTTCTCAGAACTAAGGTCACATGAGACAGCCACTCCCTTCTTTCTTCTTAAATAGAAGGGGGAAAGGTAGAGGGAAGGAAAAAACTTCTATTAGAGAAGGGTATGAAAACTCAGTTTATGTGGAAATCAGCACTTAGAGAAGGAGAAAACGCCTACTCTTCGGAAAAAATCTAAAAAAAAAAGCGGGTCAGCAGAGGGGTGTGCTCTCGTCTGGGAGGAGGAAGGGGGTGGGGGCTTCTGGTACGATCGGGCGGGTCGCGTAAAGACGTCCGTCTTCAAAAAAGAGTCCAAAATAAAAAAAAAAAGTGTTGAGAAAAAAAAAAGTAGATACTGGGGGAGGGGGGAAAAAACGGCATGCTGTCGGGAGTCTGCGCGCAAAAAAAAAAAAAAAGGGGAAAGGAGGCGAGCGGGATCGTCAAGCCCCCCTGCACGGGGGGGAGGGGAAAAAATGTAGGACGCAACTAAGTCCTCAACAGACGCAGAGGATTTTATATTCGGGGGGGGGGGACGATGTTGCAGGCAGATTATGGTGAAAAGGAAAAAAACCGTTTTCTATGGAGAAAAGTGGCTAAAAAAATATGCAACCCTGTTCAACGGCAAGAAAAAAGAAGCTATAGGGAGAGGCCTCAAGAGTCCGAACACAAAACATCCAACTTTTTCAGGAAGGGGAAACCAGAGAGAAGAGATTTTCGATGATATCAGAGAAAAAAGGGGCTAGATGAAAAAAAAAGGAGAAGCCAACGTTGCTCATAAGAAAATTGAACCATTGGGAAGCGGCAAAAGCAAAGAGAAAAGGACCTTTCCCCAAAAAAAAAAAGAAGATGCAAAAAAGGACCGAAAGGACCCGTAACAACCTAAGACCAGGAAGTGAACTCCAGAGGGGTGCGTCTAGGGAAAAACGCATAAGGGAAGAAGGTGGAAAAAAAAAAAACCAGCGCGTGGAGACGTGGAATCTCAAAACCGGGCCCAAAAAAGAAAAAGAGGTTTCTTGGGGGAAGTGAAAAAAAAAACGGAAAAAAAAAAACCAGTGTCCCACGAAAAAGGACATCTTGTCAGGAGGGAAAAGGGGAACGGGGCCAAAAACAGATCTTGTTTGCAACAGAAACGGGGGGAAGACAAAATTGCAGGAAATGGGAAAGTCGAAAAGCAAAACACGTTGTCCGTTTGAAGGGCGGGTTTGCAAGGACTTGTCCGGAAGCCTGGACGGCTAATATTGAGCTTAAGAAAGGGGGGGAAAAAAGCCAAAAAAGGAAAATTCGGGGGTATTGGGGGATGAGGAAAGGCTCATGCCGTATTGTTTTGTGAGGAGGAGGCCCGCCATCCAAGGGTTAAAAAAAATAGACTACAAGGAAGAGGGGAACGTCCTGCCTGAAAGAAGGGGGAAGCAGACTTTGAGACGCTTGGAAGGGGGAAAGGAAATCTGTTACAAGGGGGGGACCTTGGGGATATCTGTGGGGGGGAGAGGGATAGCGAAATTCTTTCATAAAAAGCAACTGATCCGTACCAGGACCCATCTACTTCCAGTAAGAGTAATAACACCCGAAGTCGGGAAAAAGGAGGGGAAAAAAAATATATCCGCAGAAAGGCTGTCCACCCGATTATATCCCCTCCAGAGGGAGGAAAAAAATTTGGGATGGGGGGGAAGCTCGCTGTAGGAAAAGGACCATGAGGGAAGGGGGCCACTATCACTATTCCGGACAGAAAGGAGGAGGGGGGGGGCCCTTTTCCAGAAAGAAAAAAAGTTCAGTTTTGGGAGCAGACAGTTTCGGGCAATGCCGGAAGACAACAGCACCCATCGATTCTTCGGGCAAATGTAGGGGGGACTCCACTTTCGAGGGGGGGGACTCGATAAATAAAAAAAAAAAAAAATCCTAAAACAAACCCCCTATTTAGCAAAAAGTAGCTCCAGACGATCCCCTTGAAAATGACGGTGGGATCCTTTCTTTTGAAAAAAAAAAGGACCTCCTGGCCATCCCCCGAAAGAAAAGAGACGCGATGTAAAAGAAGGAACCTGATATAAGGGGCCTCCAAAACTCCGTTAGGTTAAGAAAAGTCGAAAAAAAAAATCGGGGATGGAAGAACAACTGATCAAGAAAAAGGGAGGAAGTGCTACCGTTTAAAAAAGAAAAACAATTCCAACTTATAAGATTTCGGAAAGACCAAAAACTGTCGAAAAAATAAGATATAAGAAAGGGAAGGGGAGGGGTTCGACCAAGGACTTGTATCTATTTAAAAAAGGGGGTGGCTTGTCATTCGAATTCTGATTGTGGGAAAAAAGCCTTCATAAAGAAGAAGGGTACGAGTTGGCCAGGAAAAAGGCAAACCTCCCAAAATTTTCACCAGTCCACCACGTAGGAAAAAGCATGGGTTGAAAAAGAACAATTCTCGGAAGGAGAGACCCCATCCAAAAAGTACGCGGGTGCCTTCCGCCAGGGGCCATTTCTTGGCGAGCCAAAAAGGGGAAAAAAAAGACTGAAAGAAGGGTCCACCGCCTGTCTGGGGGGGACCCGCCGGCCTTCCCACGGTCCCCGTTGTTAAGGTTTTCCTCAATAACTTGGAAGGGGGGGGAAAACGCTTCCAAAAACGAGACACTGTCCTGGAAAAAGGAAGTG
>Ga0179593_1481782_pt1 | contig 16049 bp, 10 predicted proteins | sample CZODoug2_1_08_16_FD_185931 | JGI IMG/M metagenome (GOLD analysis project Ga0179593, IMG submission 185931) | Vadose zone soil fungal communities from Angelo Coast Range Reserve, California, USA - CZODoug2_1_08_16fungal (PacBio error correction) | ecosystem: Environmental > Terrestrial > Soil >...
GAAGAAACCCTCGAGGAAAGCCCGCCGCTCAACAAGAAGTGCACTTCATGACGCTTGCGGGGGAGGTTCCCACATGACTTCCGCAGGGAAGCCTGGCAAAGGTTAATGCTGGGGGGGGGGGGTGGTTGGTTTGGGGGGAGAGGGTGGGGTTGGTAGGTTTTTTTGTTTTTCGGCACCAAGCCGTCCTTCGACGAGGCTCGCGTCCTTCCCCTCTCAATCCCTCTGAGTCCAAGATTTTTTTCAATTTTCCTGAGCCAGTTGGGATACGGGGTGAGGGACCGGACCTGAGGCCTTGAAAAGAAAGCCGATGGAGGCGGGTCAGATGAATGGTCTTCGGGGTCCCGGAGAGCGGGGATTTGCGGAAAGTGAAGAACAGTCAGAGATCGATCGGGATATTCCCAGTTTGGAAAAGGGGACGGAAACGATCACGTTGATTGGGGGGGCACCATCGACGGGTAGTATAAGCCGGTTGGGCAAGTGACAACAAGGGGGAGGACCCGATCAGGCGAGAGGCGATCGTTCACGAACTAAAGGCCCCTCATCAGAAGCGTAAAAAGCTGATACGCCCACTTGGAAAGGGGCCTCCCGTTGTCCAGGTTACTGGCGAAGATCGAATGAGGGGTGTCGCAGAAAAAGAATGAGGGTCCCGCAGCCTTGTGAGGTAAGAGAATATGAAGAGGCGAGTAGAGTCCCAGAAAAACGTGTTACCAAAAAACGCGCGTCAAAGCGGCCCTGCCAGGTGCAGTGACATAAGGCCGCGTGCGACGCGAATGAGGGGAGTGGTACATCGGGGGAATTGGCTGGAAGGAGAATTCGGGGGGGCCCCCCGATTTAGCTCAAAATGCCGGGAGGATTGTTAAGAAGAAGGCACGCACGCGCCGCAAAACACCCGAGATGAAGCGAAAAAAGGCTTTGGGGGGAAAAGAGGAGAATTCGAAGGGAACCGGTCATTGGTAATCGTTCGTACGAGCCAAATGGAAAAACTTGCCGAGACATCCGACCAGATCGCCGGCGAAAGGATTCACACGTTTCAAAGGAAATGGGAGGCAAAGGCCTCGGGACAAATCGCAGCACTCGATGGTGGGGGAGGCCCTGGCAGAGGGGCGAAAATGAGGGGGACCAGATCATCTTTGACAATCTTTTTTAAAGCGCTCTCCAAACACGGGACGCTTTGAGATCAAAGAGAGGGGGTGACGACACAGCGTTCAACGAGGTACGGTTCAGACGCCGGTCGGAACGGAAAAAACCGTGATTTTCAGGCAAGGAAGGGGGGATAGGGGTATAGGGCACTGAACGATGGGAGGTCCTACCCGGCAGAGTATCCAAAACCTTAAACTTCGTTAGCGAGACGAAATCACAAGAATCTTCGAGCAAAGACCACATGTGGAGAGCGGGTGGAAGACCTCATTTTGAATTGAGGGGGGGGGTCAAAACAACAAATTGCCCTTCTAAGACGAGCCGCAGAAAGCACGTTGGACGTGGGAACCCTAAGGGGAGAAAAAAAAAAATAGGTACGAACTCCACAGGGACTTCTGCTAGGGAAGAAAAGATTGTTCCCTATGGGCAGCCCGTGTAAAAAAGGTTTTTCTCGAAACGACGACTCCGCTGGCAACGACGGCACTCTGACGAAACACTTCTTTCTCCAAAATCCACAGAAAAGAAAAGCTTACGACCTATCCGCCGCTACACAACCTATCACCCAACAAGAAAGGGGCCCTGAGAACTGGCTCAGAAAAACTCACTGGAAACAGATGACCGTAACACCATATTTAAAACTATAATTTAGACAGAACAGCACAGCGGGTCCTTCTATTCATAAGCCGTAAATCCACACGGAATAGAAACTCCTGTCACTTTGAGAGGGCCAGCCGCCCTGAATGCAGAGTTACGGTAGCCCAGGGGCCCCAAAAGCCGCCAGGTCGGAATAAGGGGCGAAGCCAGGAAAACACCCAACGAGACGCGCAACAAACGCTAATCGAGTTCGCGGAGAAAGAGCGAGTAGTACTCGGACTCTGAGGGGACATTCTAATCTGAGGCCAGGGCGTGAACCACCCCTTCGTACCGCGCTAAACGGTGAAAAATCCCAGAGGAAACCGCGAAAGAAAAAGCAGTCCGAAACATTCCGCGTCCAATGAACCTGGATCCCTCATAAAAATTGAAGGGAGGTTAAATATATAGAGAATGACGGTGAGGCTCCCTTGGTTAAACCGCAGGTTTACATTCAAGAAAGGCCTGGTATTCGGTGTAGTAGAAGGTGAAGAAGGTCCGTGTCTCCTTGCCTAAGCGGCGGAGGTCGAAAAATGCCTTCTCCAGAGAAATCGAGGGAGGGTCATGGGTTCGAGGGGTTGATGATTCATATCGTCTGGGGTTCCTCCTGGAGGGGGTGGGGGCCGCGCTGGGGAAGTAAGAAAAAACAGCATCAAGACGGCAGGGGGAAACGCAAATTTCAATTGAGGGGGCAATAAACGAAAGGCAAGTGGAACGGCGAGGAGGAGCAGCACACGTTTTGAGGTGGTGTGGGGTATCTCCTGGGACGCTGGGACGGGGGGAGAGACGGGCAGTAGGCGAAAAGAAGGGGACGACGGGAGGACCAGGGGGGAGTGGAGAATGGAGTGTAAGCGTGGGTTTCTCCATTTTTCTACGAAAGAAACTGTTCCTTCTGGGGACAGAAGGGGAAGTTGGGAGGTTGAATTATCAAAAACCCATGAGGCCTCTTTACCCAGTAGGCCCCTCGGTTGGGACCCTGATATAAAGATCCTAAGGAACCCTGTGGTTGGTCGTACAGTGTCTCATGACGCTTTCCTAGGAAAAAAGTTTTAGAGTGACATACTGGTAGGTGGTTGTTGGCCGTGGACTTGTCCCAACCTGGAAAGAACCAATGGGTCGCTAGGAACCAGCTTATCAAATCGCTTTTTGACCTCGAGAGCTCTGGGGGGGTAGGGGTGCTCTTCGCGGGGATCCCGCCGTTTTAATAGGGCAGTTGCGAGGAAGAAGGGACCCTCCTCATGGGAAGTTTAAGGAAAGCTCACCAATCAAAAGAAAATTTTAGGAAACTGGACGCCGGACTTAGTCGAAAGGTCTACGTCCATTAGGGGAAAGATTGTAAAAACAAAAATGTTTACTAGAGTTATCCGTACCATATGTGTTTGTGAGTGAGATTACACCAATAGGGGGAGAACAGGGATGATCTTTATTCCCCTTACACCACATAGAAAAAAAAGAGCTGGTAGTGGAACCGGGGCGAAACACGGAACGGGTTTGCAATGAGAGACGTAAGATCGGACTGGAGCTAACGTCAGGTTTTAGCGTGCCGAAACTCGGAAGGATACCATGAAGAACACGTGGTAAAAGAAAAGAAGGAAGCGGTTGCATCTGGGGGGGGGGGGTTGGAAGGGACTAAGTGACGGCGGGAAAGCGGCAAGAAGGCGACGCAGAAGGGACCAAAGGGCAGAAGAGAGCGAAAAAATCGAATTAAGGAGGCAGCAAAAAGCAAGGGGGAGGAGGCAACCTGGGGGGGACTAGGGGGAAAGCCGAGGAAAAATGTTTGGGTACGAAAGACGATCCAGATACAACCTGGCAGATTACAGGCGAACGAGGTCCGCGGACGAAACCCAAAGTCCCCGGCGGACAACAAATGGTCCACAGGCGTAACACGGACAAAGAGGGGCGAATTCAGAAGAAGAACAAAAGATAGTAAGATTTCTTAACGAACGTAAGTCAGGACGAAGGCGGGTTAAACGTGGGATTTTGTCAACTGACCTAGGCAACGGCTTCGAACGGCGATCGAAACCAAAAGGAGCGTGGGGGGGAGCGGGAGGTCCTGGGGAACGAAGGGAGACGTAAAAGTCTCAAAGGGATAAAAGTGAAGGGAAGAAACCCAGGGCACCAATGCCCCTCCAATCGGCCTCAAGGACAGGGGGAAAGAGGGAAATGCAAACAAGGAAGAAAAAAAGAGAAAAAAGGACGAACAACGCTCTTGGGAACTACGTGGTAGGGTGAATTACAGACTCCAGACTTGCTGGTCTCGAGAGGTCTCTTAACTGTTCAGGTCGGAAACGGTTCATCGGACTGGATAACGGGATAGGGAAACTGCTACGTGGTGAAAGGGCATTCGAACCGTGCGGGCAGTGGGGTCGCTCTAATCAGCTCCGCCACCGACAAGGAAGTAGGGAACCATTAGAGGGGGGCCTTCGCAAAGAGAGTCCCCGCTTCAGGCTAGAGAGCTCTCTTCACACTTCCAAACTCGTGGGAACTGATGTTCTGGAACAACGGAGGGGACAACCCGGAAAGGGAAACAGTCTAAGAAGCTGAAAAATTCCAGGGTTGACATCTAAAAGAGGATTCTGAAGATTCGGGTTCGTAAAAGATGTTTAGTATAAGGAGGTAAGGGCAGGGAAGAGGAATATTCCCTAAGGTTTTCGTTGCGAGGGGAAAAGGTAATGCGATCAGGAAGGGGAGAAACTTCTATAGTCGGGATCGTAGAGAACGGAGCCCGGTTCTCTGACACTAGAGCCAGGGTTGATAGCTACTTGGGTGTGACAGGTTGCAGGGGCGAAGTTAAAAGATAAGTCCCACATGTCTTTCCCGAGATTCAGTCCGATTGAGAGGGGGGGCCCTCAGTGTAGGCACTGAGAGTGGACCAAGGGGACGGTCCCAACTCGGGGTCCGTTTAAGGGCAAGATCGCAGGGCCTGTGGGACGAACTAATAGGGGGTTCCATCAGGGCCTGGTAGAGAGTATAAATTTTCAGCAGGCAGCAGAGGGGGCACCTCCTACGCGCGGAATAGTAACAAAATAAGGGAGAACGAGCAGGAGTTTCTACTCTGAAATGAGTGGATCGGAGAAGATATTGAAGTCGCCGTAGGCCAGGAGCGCACACTTTGGCAGAGGGGCACGCCGGAACCGAACCTCTCAAAAGAAACCACCAGAGATCCGAGAGTCAGATTGGGGGAGAAAGGGACGCGCATCGGAAACTTTCTTTGTACTTTTAGGCACGCGAAAGCGGTCTCCTTCTCGCCATAAAGAAAAGCAAAGGGGGAGAAAAAACAGTTGCCGTATTGCCGGACGGGTAAAAGATCGAAAACGAGCGGGTTCGGACGAGGGGCATGCACATATCATCGTGGAGTTGGAAAATCGAGGCGACAACACATGGTTCGAGCGCTGGGGGGGGACGTAAAGGGGGGGGCGATCACCAAGGTTCGAATAGTTCAGGCCAACGCCGGCGTCCAGGAGGGTCCTTTAGGCAGCAAAGATGGGGCTGGGTTTAAGCGGGGCCTCTGGAAAATATCCGGTGCCACGACCCCATCGGGCGGGGGGAGAAACTCACCCGTTCAAAAAAAAAAATGAAAACAGGTCTACTATAAACAGAAAGGCTAGTCCAAAAAAAGACAAGGTTAATCTTTGTAGCTGACGGGGGAAATATTAATGGGAAAAAAGAAAAAAAAAACGACATCTAAACCCGCAAGAATCCGGGGGGGGGCATAGGTCCCCTACATCGTAACGTACTACAGACCACACAGCTTCTAAGGGGTAAAGGAGGGCCCGATTGAAGCCAGGAGCCGAAGAGGTGTTGTCGCCTTCACACGGAACGGGGGAAGGAAGTGAAAGGAAAATGGTCGACCGGGCGCCACCCACTTAACGTCATATACAGAACCCGGCAGATAAAACAAAGGGAGAACCGCTAAAGCAAGGGGAACGAAAAACGCATCGCCAAGCAAGCACTGGGAAAAAAGAGATTGAAAAAAAAAACCAACCCCGTCACAAAAAAAGAAGGCTTCTCTATAACTCGGAAAAGGAGAAACCGAAAAAATCAACCGACTTGCAGAGAAAACATCCGAAAGGGGATAGTTAACTTCGCAAGACGTCCAAAAAGCCATTTCTGCTCGTATCACGCTCAGCATAAAGAGAGGCTAACTATCGGTGGGCTCTCGTCAAGGGGCATTCAAAAATCCGAAGAGCAAGCTAGCCAGGCTGCCAAAGATAAACCTGTCGAGAAAGGAAAGGAAGTTGAAAAGGGGAGTAGATCTTTTCCACAGCAGGGAATTCAAGCAGGGGGGTAAACAAGGAGGGGTTAGGTTATGGGAAAGGAGAGACCGGGGCAAGTAACGGTTGAGCCTCCATGTGGGGAAATTCTCCCGTAACCTGCGCGGGGGGGGTCGGGTCCTCGTGGAGGAAAAAGAAGGGGCAAACTAAGGTCTGCGTCACTGACCTTCGCAAGATCACCTCGAGCGGGTGGAACCGAATCTTGATTCATAGCGTCGGGGACGCAGCGAAAGGGGATATGTGGGGGGGGTGATTCGCTGTCTCAAAATTTAAATTTCAAAAATGCAAGTCGGAGGGGGGGTTAGTTCCTTGGGGACGTCGAGCTGAGTACTAGAAGGGAGTTTTGAGGGGTGGGTGCAAATCAAAGGGGTGTTACAATCTTTTGAACGGAATCGTCGGGGGCTGGGGCGTCTGACCCTTAGGGAAAGGGTGCCGGGAAGCAGGGCCGGGGGGGAGGGGAAGTTTCAGTCAGCGGGGGGGAGGAGGCCGCGAACATGGGTCCGTTTTCAGAGGGACAGCCGGTTAGGAGGGTGAATTACGGGCCCAAGGGGACAGAATGGCTGCAACGAGGGGAAATGACCTCGGATCAGATCTTTTGGAGGTACGTAACGGCGAATGGTCTTGAACGGGGAAATAGCTTTTCTCGGGGGAAAAAGGGCAGTGTGGTGGGAAAGGTTGGGTGTAAAAGACCTAAAGTGTCAACAGAAGTCCAGGAGGAAAAAAACGCAAAACTTTTGTACCCAAGCGAGCGGGGAAATGCGAGGAGAAACGCCTGGGGTGAACAGCGATTTGACTTGAAACAACGTACAGCCGATCGTCAGCTTTGGTCGCCGAGCAAGATCAGGGGGTTGAAGGAACCTCGGGAGGGGTCCGTTGGACAAGGTGCGGGGGGCAGAGTTGTACAGCTTTTGATCAGTCAAACAGTTCCTTTCACGGAGGTTCCCGGACGTTGGTGATCTCTATCACCGAGGCGCACAGAGGGAGAGCAGGTACGAGCCGAAAAAATAGATAACCAACTCTGCTGCAGAAGATGAGGGACTGTACCAATGAAGAGTCATTGTTCGGGGGGACATGAGATTCGAAGGGCCGGCCTATCGGGAATGCTATACTTCAAAAGGGTGATTAGTAAACTCCGATTACACTACAGTATAGAAGCATTTACTACCGGATCTTTATAAAAGAGTGATCGGCGTACAATATAGTTGGTAGTTCTTTTCAGGGGGAGGATGGGGAGGGTAATTCCCGTGGCACTTAGGGGTTCGAGGCAAGATTTCAGAAGGCCCCGAACAGACTTCAAGCTGGCCGGGGGATTGGGTCTAATGAAGCGAAAGGAGTCAAGGAGCCGCTTCAGAGGCGGCAGGTGGATACGGTGGCGCTAGGGGAGGGGGAAGGAAAAGTGGGACTGTTTCTACTAAATCGACTGACCGCTGACTATAAAGCTCGGCAACGATGAAGAGGGAACCCCAGCCGGGGCTACCACAAGTGGTGTACGTCGGACGAAAGTAAACCCGGGGCGTAAGGGGGGGGGGGTCTTATCAAGAAAAAATCCGAACGTGAGTGGATGAGTAACTATAACTCCTGACGAAAGATTATTTAAGCAGTTAAGTGTGTAACTAAGGGCGGCGGGGGGAGACACAGGGCTAGGAAAACCAAGGGATCGGAGAAAGTCTGGCCGGGTCCTTGAATCTAAGGAAGATCGCAACGTCTCAAAGAAAGTACCGGGGGAACCAAAGATACAATAACACCGAGGGAGGGGAGCTAGGAAAGAGTAAAGTTACCATCAAAGACCCGCTTACAAGTATCAAGTTAAGAACTTCCACAAAAACAAGCTTAGAAGGAGTAAGTACAGGGCCGTGACGAAAAAGAAGTATGGTAGGGGGAAACGCGTGACGATGGGGGCAAGGCCGAGGGGCCGAATGACTGGTAAGCTGAGTGTTATGCCACCCTAGATCTAAGGGGTTAATTCCGCTCAAACTTAGGAGGTAAAAAAAAAAAAAAAAGGGGCTGGCCGCTCTTCTGAAAGTCTCAGAGCACACCATAAAAACTTATGAGGGAAATGAATATAGCTCAGGGGGGCTAAAGAGCCAAGTATCGGCGATTAGCCTTCCCTTCATCTTTACCTATTTGCGATCCACTGCGGGAAAGCAAAACCTCTTTGGTGGCCCTGGGCAAGTTTACCAAACTAGCTCAAAAAGTAGGGGGGGGGGGTTGGGGGGGGGGGGGGGTTTGTGGTGAGTCTGTAACCGGCCTTACCGTAAAACCCTACTAAACTCCTATGAAGGCTATTTTTTGGGAGGTGGGGGAGAACATGAGGTTTATCTGAAGTCTCGTACGGGGCCTTTTCCTTGGGTACGAGATTGGAGAGGGGTTCAATTCTAGGGTTCATCTTAGGATGCGGGATGTCTTATTGGCAGGAAGTCTACATTCAGACTATCTTCGTCCAAAAGGTGAAAGAAAGAAAATGCTCGGCCACGAAGAACTGGGGGGGGCCGGATACTTGTATCCGAAGAGTTCTAGAAAATTGACCTTAACCGGAGGCAAACGCATGTAAGGCACACGGGTATCGGTACGCATCGGAGTAAAAAGGCGGGACTGAGTCATAAAATTCGCCTCAGTTGGTGACTTTTACGTTATATCGAATTGGGGAATTTGGTTACGCCGTTTAAGAGAAAAGGGAAGGGGGGTGTTGCCTGGTTGGAGCTCCCAGGGGGACGAAAGCGGTGCAAAAGAGAGGGGAGCGTATTAGAGAAGAAAGAGCCAGCATGAAGTCACCGTCTGGGAGTAGATTCTCCCTCTGGTCGGGTCCCCTTTCCGAGGTGCTGGGACTCTGAGGCGGGAAACTCCTCGGGGGAGAATCGAGTGTGGCATCGACTGAGGCGGCTCGGCCCTTAATAGTGGAAAAAACCTGAAAGGGCCGGCACGTCAGGAACGTAACTGCGATCCTGAAAGAAACTGCCCAGAAGGCACGAGGGAGTTGAAAAAAGCACGATCTTCTAATACGTGTCGGAACAGTGTCTTGGGTCGGCGGTCGACGAAATTGCCGGTCTTAGGAAATCCCAGAATATGAGGAATTCTATAACACTAGATGAAACGGACCGCTCGTAAAAGGTGCCAGGCAGAGGGGGGGGTCACCAGGGAAAAGCGATGGGTGACTCCTCGGGGGGCTGAGGAAAAGCGGCCATAGCACCGATGGGGTTCAGAGAGAAAAAAACGATGGCAAGAATATATCGGGGGGCAAATAAAAGGGGCCTATGTCTTGAGGACCGGCCCTAGAACATCCGCTGAGGTTCGGGAACGGAAATGGGATCTGGGGGAGGGGGGTACTGAAGCGAGAGAGGGCAGACTCATCGTCAAACCCGCACCAAACGGAGGGAACCGAAAAAAAAGCAAAAAGAAATAGAAAGAGTCCACCGGGGTTTTGGGAAGCGGTTGCAGCAAAAGGTAAGTGGGGAAAAAAAGAAAACACACGTGACATCTAGGAAAGAAAAAAATTTTGGCCAAGAGTGGGGGAACCATCGGGGGAAGCCTCCCTAGGAGAAGAGGGTAGAGCAGGTTGCAGCAAGTTTAGCGGCCAGAAGGGGGTGTCGGCTTCCGGATGGCAAACGAAACGAAGTGCGAGCAAAAATGGCCCCAAAGCAAGGGCTTGACCATTACCACCCCCCGGAGACCAAACCGGAGCAAACTCTCAGAAAGGCCCAACTCTCCCACGATGAAGGGGGTACCCAGCTGGTCCCCACAATCGGCCCACAACACCGGAAGCGAAAGCAGCGGAGGCTCGTATAAGATGCTCAACGTAAATTCCCCTCTCTAAAGAATTGAAAGGGATCTAACCCCGGATTTTTCGGGTACGCGCCCAAAAAAGAGGGCCCACTCATCCAGCATTTCGGCAGCGGAGAGCAGGCAAACGGAAGAATGAACTAAAACAAGATCGCCATCACGCTAACAGCGAAAGAGCGAACAGGGTCTAAGGGGGGACGCCAGTCTGGGGTCGTACCCCCGGCTGGACCATTTCGCCTCGAGGGAAAAAAAATCTAAACAAATTCCCAGGTAGGGGAAAGAAATCCAAGGTGAACACTAAAAAATCTTCCAGAATTCCGAACAACAAAGAACGGAGTAGGGGATTAAAAAACCTCTCCTGACTTATACAGGTCGTTACCTGGTCGTCGAGGGGAAAATTCTTAAACCCCTTTTACGTTTCTAGGGTTTAGACCGGGCTTGTCAAGCCGGGTCTATGAGACTAAGAAAGGCGGGAGTTCTCTGAATGAAGAGCATATTCGGAAGAAAGGATGCTTTTGGCAAGAGGAAGGATTATTCCCGGAGACTCGAACAATATTGCCGAAAGGCTGGAGGTGGAAAACGACTGTTACATCTGGCATCACCACTTGCGGGGACTGGGTTGGAAAAGACCTTTCAAGAGGAGGGGTTGAAGTGGTTGGGAAGAAGGGAGAAGCTTGCATTGGCTGGTGGGGTGAACTTTTTTGGGTTGGGGAAAAGAAGGATAGGAGGGGACGTAGATGGGCGAGGAGAGAGAGCTCGGTTCCCTGGAACGGAGGTTTCTCTGGTTGGAGGAGGGTTCTTGGGATGCGGGGTGGGGGCGCCAAGAGTGGTTCTTTAGAAATTCCGTTTCATTAGGAAGTTCGGTAAAATCTTGGGTTAAGGACAATCGGCCCCTGGAAAAGGCTGACTTCGGGAGATAAGCCGGTTGCCAAAGGAAGGAAACTAGGGGGCAAAAGAGGAAATCGGCAAGGCTTTCGGGGCGGGGAGGATGACGGGCAAGGGGTGGTGTGGGGGGTGAAAAAAACCTCCGCAAAGGAAAACAGGGAAACCTTTCACTTGGGGGGCACATCTTGATGTAGCGGGGCTCCCAGAAAAAGCAGGGGTGCACTGAAGGGGACGATGTTGGGAGGACAGATCTGAAATTGGAAAGGCCCAGATCAACAAAATAAAAAACCGAAAAAAAAGACGGTCCTAATACCGGACCGCTGAAATTCGTGGATCGCAAAAACGAGGGATTAAGCGAGGTGAAACATCGTGTTTAGGATCGGGGGGGGGCTCTTCAAGGCACAAAAAAGTAGAAAGGGGAGCAGTGTCCTTCCAAGACAACGAAAGAAGATCGAGGGCGGTCGGAATGGTGGAAAAGATGCCGGAAAAAATCGCGGAAAGTTGGGTTAAGCAGAGCGCCGGGCGACTTCTTGTCGAATGTGAGCGTATCAGATTTGGGCCGTGCCGAAAAAAACTCGAAGAAATGTAAAAAGAGAATGGCAGAGAGGGATCAGTCGCGGGCATAGCGGTGTGGGGCCGGTGCGCGGTGAGACGGGAGGGGTAGGAACGTGAAAACAAAATTTTGGCGGCCTATCGGGGGCAGGGAGTAGTCAAAGCGAAGTCCTGCTTGACCGATGAAACTCGTTGGAAAGAGAGGCACCCTCGCGGGAAAGGATCGGATTCAGCAACAGGTAAACGTAAGGAAGAGAAGAGGTTACCAAAGTGTGGAGCGGGAATCAAAAACAATCTTACCGATTATTACAGCTAGGGTCCAAAGAAATGGGAACAAAATAACGAGAAAAGCGAAACCAAGGGGGGGCCATTAGTATTACACCGGGATAGAGCGGGGTCATATGACGCCCGAACGAGGAGTGACTACTAGGGCGTTAACTGACTTCAAGGTCACCTGACTCGGCGGGAATCCTTTGAGAGTCACTTTACCTGCACTGCTAACAAACAGGGGGTCACCAACGGAGTCTAGGGGAAAGAGAACAAAGGAGGTGTTCCTTGACCACTGGTACGGTATCTCTCGACTGGTGAACCCCAACCTATCCTGGGAAAAAAGGACTCAGAAATAACAACGTGGGGGAGATCCCCTCCGAAGCGACAAGGGACCATCATCATTCCTTCCCGTCGTGATCAACGGAACCAATCTGTATACGGAAACGAACAAAAGACGTCATGCTAAGGGCGTAGGGGGGGAAGTAAAACGACAGGTAAGTAAGGGGGAATGCGCAACGATCGTGAGAATTGTACGGAAAGGCGAACTCTTCAGGTTCAGGGGGAACTACCATCGGGCCAAAAGTAATTTAATTATAACCTGGTCGTAGTCGAGGGAAGGGGGAAAAAATAGGGACATTCGAAGGCCAAACGAGAAAGAATAATCAGGGGAGGGGATCCTCAGGGGGAGCAGACCGCCGGGGTTCAAAAAATGAGCATGGGGGCTGATCAAAAAACCTTCCTGGGCCCGCCAGGGAGCGACACTATGAGTCCGGGCCCCAGGAGGAACCTCGAAAGCAGTCGAGGCATGTTGGTTACTGGGGACGTAGAACGCTGGGGTGAGTAAGCGGGGAGGCGCCTGCCGATGGCAGAGGGAAGAGAAAAAAAAAAAAATCAGGGTGTATGCTCGAGGTACCGGAAGTGCGACACTGGAGACCCGCGAAAGCTTCGACCTCAGTGAACGGCCCCGGAAAGTAGAGCCACGAACTTGGAACGTTGGGTCAAGGGGGAGCCGAAGTCCGTGGAGAAGGCAAAAATCCTTCACAGGGAGTCATCGTAAAGACGGAAAAGAGGTCACGCCGAGGTAGTCCCACTAATAGACGTCCTCCCACGGACTCCCAGTCCTTTATCTTCTGAAGATCAGTAACTTGGTTGAAAGACGCGGGGGACGGTTCCAGCTGCCTGTTTTACCCGAGAGTATAGAGGTTCAGACGATCTTATATGAACGTGCCCGAAGGAAGGGTCCACGAGCCAATGAAACAGGCGGATCGGCCGAAGTGCGGAAGTAATTCGCGTTGGGCATCGAGATTGAAGTAGTCGGGGACCAGGGAGGGTAGTGCGGCTACAAAAGGGGGGTTGTAAAAGGAGGGCAATCGACATCGCTAAAAACTCAAAAAAAAGGCACAAAAAAAACACGTCGGAGAACGAAGGCATGGTAACCTGTCTTGGGAAATCGGAAGACGCAAAAAAGAGGACCTTCTTCTCTAGGAAAGCTCCATCATATGCCGCTCATCTCGATGAAAACAGGTTCAGAACGTACCATGGAGGGCGTTTAAAGAAGGCGACCGACGAATATGGGGGGGAGACGGAAAAGTCTCACAAGGAATCTGGGGGGGAGAACGGGGTATAGAGAGCAAACAAGGGAACACTTGTGGAGGAGTACATTTTCCGCACAACGGGGGACCTCAAATGGCCTGTCACACGAGTCGAGACTCGGAAGAAGTAGGTGGAGACATTTCGAGTTTGGGGGGGGGGCGGAACTGGGAAACTCTTAAGATTCGGGGTCCTCCAGTCAGGGGTAAGAGACCCAAAAAGACAACCGCAGCGACTAAAAAAAGCAGATCTGACTGGGAAACCAAGTTAAGCTGTTTCATAAGGCCTCAACTGGGAATTTTTTTTAAAAAACTTCCAACAAACTTCCCTTCAGCCCTGGGAGAAAAAAGAAAAAGGGGGGAACGCTAAAAGCGACCAACAATACCGACACACTCTGTCCTGCTGATGTGAAGGATTTTATATAAAGGGTTGAAAAAACATTTAATCCAGGACTGTCATTCACCGAAACCGGAAATGGCCAAAAACTGAAGGGGCAAGTTCTCGCCAAAAACCGGCAACCACGCAAACCACCTTCCCAGGACCAAGACAGAGCAATGGCAAAGAAATCGGACAACACGAGAGCCAAAGAACGACGCCCACTCTGAAAAGGGCAGCTTTTACCATTCGTCACCACCACCTCAAAAAGCAAGAAAAAACGGAACGGGGAACTGGCGAGCTCGCCCAGGACTCAAGGCACTCCGAAGGGGGAACGGGAACCATGCCTCCCACGGTTCAGGGAGTAGAAAAAAAGCGCGTAAAAGCAGCCACCGGTCTAGCGCCGGAAATCTGCAAAACCACCGATAAAAGGAACCATTGGGAGGCAGGTCGGCGGCAGTTATCAAAGAAACGCGTGAGGGGGTCCTTCGCAATACTTGCCCCCTCTTAAGCTACTACAAGAGCGGGAAAAACATGAGGAGGGGGGCGCAAAGAGCGGTTCCACACGGGTTCCGCGCAGTCCGGCAAGCAAAAAAGGGATCAAAACAAACGAGGGAGGGAGAGAGTAGAACGAAACGGGGGGAGTGTTGTCACGGGGCTAACCGGGGGGGCCAGCCCTTTCCCTGGACGTGGGTGGGAGCAGCTGGGGACCGTTGGAAAGAAGGGGGCATCTGGGCGACTACTAAAGAGTTCGATCGAAGCCGGCGGCACGAGCAGACGGAGAAGTGAAAACAACGCGTGCGGGCAACATCCCTGCGCATCGAAAAGGAATTGCGGGAGGTGCGCATCTGCGTACAAGCCCTAAAGGCGGATTGGTGGAGCGTGCAGTAAGAGTGGGGGGTGAGGAGACGTGTCAGAGCAGAGGAGCAGAGGTCAAGGGGGGTCGGGGGGGGGGGTGGGGCAAGCTAGGGGGATAGTTGGACAAGAGGGGTTCGATGCGGACGGAGACGACCGGGCGGCTGGTTAAAAAGAAGTTATAAAGCATTTTGCTTTGGTAACTTCGGGGGAATAAAGGTTTTTGGACAAAAGGGGGACCAGAATTTTCGGACGGTACCAGCCGGGGTCTTCCTGCAGGATGACAAAAAAAAAAATCGGGCCGTCCAAGAAAGGATTAACCTGAAAGCCCCGTCCTGGGGGTCGTATGGGGTCGCCGTCGTAAGAGGGAGGATGTCGAGTGACGGGGGATTCGAAGGCCAGTGTTGGTTTGAAGTCAAACGAATGGACGTTGAAAAGGAAGGGGGGAAGCTATAACCAGGTCAAAAGGGTGTACTCGCCAGCGAGCGTGATGGTAGTCGAGGCAAAAACGTGGGAAAGGGGGCGAGACGAGAGAAAAAAAAACGGACAGAATCCCAGCGTTTCAGTAACCTGGGCAACAAGGCTAATTTGAGAATCCCGTTCTCGAAGGGGAAAAAGAGGCTAGGGAACGCGAGGGTCAAAGAGTGAAGCGTTACCGAACAAAAAAGTAGCGGTAGGAGACAAAGGGCGCAAACACATATGAGGGGGGAAGGTGCGCCGCTCGGCCGAGACACAGAGGATCGAAAAGATCGCTGGAGCGATCGGGGAGCGGAACTGGCCTAAAGACACTTCCATTTGATCTACGCTCGAGTCGGATCGGGAGGGGATGGACGAAAGTCAGAAAAGATGGGTGAACTAACGCCGGACAGAGCAGGAAAATTCAGGCCGATCGGGAAAAAGACATCGTGATCTCGGAGTTTGGGTGGTTACGGGGAGGGGACGGAACTTATGACTTTACAGCGGCAAATGCGTTTGGGGGAAAAACAAGGGGGGCTAAGCCAGACTAAGAATCAAGATGGGGGGTCGGCGTATTCCAAAATCTAATAAGATCTGACGGAGCCTTATCGGTGGAGGTCCTCACCGGTAAAAAAGGGGGGGTAAATATCTTTACACTGGTGGAGGATCACTAACTATCCAAGAACCCCTCTTCTCTTCCCTCGAGACCTGCAATAAACCTCTCAGCCAAAAATGTAACGATATTCTCAGTGGGGGATCTAATATTGGGGAGTACAGGACTCCGAGAAAGGTGGGGGGGTAAAAAATGGGGCTTGAACGTCAAGCTCCCTTCTATCGCGGTACTCAGGGGGAAAAGGAGCTGGTTTGCACTTCGACCGGGTTCGGCTACACCTATTCGTGAAAAGCAAAAAATCGCAGAAACTTGTGGGCCGGCACAGCCCGCGATCTATCTCAGAGGGACGTACGTCAGAAACATAAGGACAGTACACCAAAAATCGGGGGAAAGGGCATTCCCCCGCGAATCGAAAGAAAGCAGCAAATCAAGGGAAAAAAAAATACTCCGATCACCAAGCTTCATCGTCCCACAACACAGATGGACTACAGGCGGGGGTATTAAGTAACTACTCAAGGAATCACCAGAGGAAGGCGGATCGGGGCGCATTGAAAAGGGGAAGCCCTTTACCCGCATTGCGAGCGTGGAAATTCAAGGCAAATGAGGAAACCTGTCTGCGAAGGCTGCGAATAGTC
>Ga0179593_1510703_pt1 | contig 16049 bp, 16 predicted proteins | sample CZODoug2_1_08_16_FD_185931 | JGI IMG/M metagenome (GOLD analysis project Ga0179593, IMG submission 185931) | Vadose zone soil fungal communities from Angelo Coast Range Reserve, California, USA - CZODoug2_1_08_16fungal (PacBio error correction) | ecosystem: Environmental > Terrestrial > Soil >...
CAAGACTAGTACCCCGAAGGATCCGTTTACGGTGAAAGGCAAAGCTTTAACTTATTCCCTCATCTGGCAAACTTGCGTCACGTTTCCGACCGGAGATGTCCATCCGCCTTAGGCCACGGGGCTTCCAGGGTCGGTCCCTGGGTTGGATTCAAAGGACTTCTTTCCCGGCCTTACACTGACCTGTCTCGAGTCACACTTCCGAACCTGAGGAGTTTCAGGAGCCTCGCCGCAGACAGTCAAAAAATAATAAGCGCGCGTAGACACAGTCGGGCCGAAAGTCCTGGAGTAGGGGGCTCACTCACCCGCTCCTCTATAGGGAGGCGGTCCCGACAGGGAGGCTCTCGACTCATTTCGAGATTTCTTGATGGGGATTTTCAACCTAGGCGGGGTCGGGCGCGGGTTTCTGGCCGGCTGCTCGAATCGGTGTCGGCTCCAGGAGGGTCGCAGAGTTACTTGTGGGGCTCTCCTTCTCCTGGGGTGGAGTGGAGAGGAGGGAGGCGCGGGCTGTTAGTCCTTTCCGCGGGCGGCTTGTATCCACCCTCAGAAACTGGGTTTCTGGCGTGTGGGGTGAAGCTTCAGGCCGACTTGCGATGGAAACGCCGTCGCGGGCACGCAGCGAGCCGGCAATGTAAAGAAGCACCCGATCGCACGAAATCCTTATCGGAGACGGGAACCTGTACAATGAAGCGGGTGTAGCAGGCTTCAAGCACACCGCGGCAAAGTGGATGTCGCGAATGAAACAGATTTTGCTCTTGACTGTAATGTCCCGCCGAGTTGTGAAAGTTATCTGATGTCGGGGGATTGGCGGAGGGATGTCTTTCCAGAGACTCCTCCTTCCGACCGCCGAGGGCTCAGGACGAGGTGCAGGTATCGAACCCTGCAAGAAAATTGGCCTCCGCCGGATCGTCTGTTGAAGGGGCAGCGTCAACTCATTGAGCCGTTACAAATGGAACGACACTTTGACGGCTTGGATAAAATCGTCAGCGGTAAAATTAAGGAAGGGCGGACCGGTGCAAAAGGGTCGGTGCGACCAGAGGGGGGGGCGATTTTATTTGGACCCTGTGTCCGTGCGAGGAGAGCTTTGGGTCCGCGGCTTTCGCGTGGAGTAGGCCTTGGGCTCCCGAGCAATCCTTGCTGGTGTCAGTTTACAGACCCATTCGTACGCGAAGGTGTCTGGGTCAGTTAATTATCCGTCCTGCCCGGGTCTCTGGTCGGCTGTGGTCAAAGGAACTAATGGTTTCACAGGTCCCAGTGCGTGAGAAGAGGACGCGTCCCGGGTTTCCTTTACAGCAGAAAAAAATTGGGACGGTAGCGCGAGTTTTTGGTCCCCGGACCTTTTACTTCCACAGGGGTCGGGTAGATCCGGATAGATTGGGGGGTTGAGCTCATAAGAAGAGTCAAACGGGAGAACCAGTTCACCCCGGAACCCAACCACTGTTTCACAGTGAACCTTGGGAAAGTGAGACTCTCAGAACTACTAAACGACGGCCCGCGGGAGACTGGTGTCGACGTCTGAAAAGTTGGCGCCACACGGCATCTGGAAGGAAGAGAATTCACAGTCCTGCTAACGCCTCCCATCGGCGCTCGTCCGTTGGACCTACGCTCAAGGGGGGGATCCGGTCGCCGGAAAGGGGGCACGGGAGGGGTTTCTTGGCCACTCCCTGGAGCGGGGAGATCCTCCAGGTCCCGAGACATCCGGTGCTAATCGGTCCCCAGGATGTCGCAGTGAAACGCAGTCTGCATCGGGCTCTGGCGGGGTGTTTTTCATTGGCTCCGGGGAGGGGTCTCGGGAAACTGGCCGGTCCTCGGGGGTCGGCTGGGGGGTCAAAAGGGGGGGGGAGGGGTCTTATGTCTGGAGTGCAAACCTTCTACTCATTCGCGCTATCTGGCTCCTGGGGTCATGATCTTCGGAAAGGTCCTCTCAATCGTGTCTCCGCGCATACCATCGATAGGGCCAGATTAACAAGTGAATCTTAGAATTTTCTTGTGGTGTCACGAAAAGAAGCAATCCGTGGACTATGGGGGGGTAGTGGAGCCCAGGATGTCGGGGCTAAAAGAACGTGAAAAATAACCGGGGGGCACTAGTTTTTTGGGCTCCACCGGGGGATACGGGATCTTTTCCTTGGACTGGGTCAAGTGGTCGTGTTGACCGCGGACCCCGAAGCCGGAGTTCACCTCGACGGGGTCTGCGCTCGTCCCGCGGGGACTTTAAGTCGGTCCCGTCTGCGGTAGGAAGGATTGGTTCTTCCGAGGTCTGTCCGTTGGGTCCACCTGCACGTCCTTGGTGTCATCCAGGGGGCCTGGCTGCATTGTGCGGGTGTCCTGCGGCGGTATTTGTCCTCTGCGCGCTGTTATCCCAATGCCTTGGGGAATGTGGTTGGGTCCTCGGATGTATGGGGGTAGGGATCAAGGTTGGGGGGTTGGCTATTTGGCCTAGTCTAAGGATTTCTAGAGCGATGAAGGGTGGCTCATCGGTGGGTTACCGCTTACTTGGGGTGATGACTGGTTCTGGGTCCGGGGGGGTTCGGTGATCCGGACTCCGATACGGGCGCTCTTCAGGTCAGGCGGCCGGTGTGTCCGGAAGTAGGCCGCCCCGGAGCGCGCGGCCGCTTCGAGGAGAAGGTGAGGGGATAGGCAGAGAGCCGTGGAGGGAAGACCTGGGTGGTGCGGGGGGCGTGAGGCTGGTGAAGGTTGGGGAGGGGGGAGGAATAGCAGGAGGAAGGGGGGGGGTTGGGGGGGGGTAGGTAGTGGAGGCGGATGGTTCACAGAGCCCGTGATAGATAGGGCGTGGTGGCGGCCGATTGTAGGAGTCCGGTTCCAGGGCCCCTATTCAGGTGGTTGTTCGGCCTGTTTTCTTAAGAAGAAGGGGTCTTATGGGACCCGAGCTGGGATCGGTGGGAGAGGGGTGGCTGTGCCCTTGTAGGCTAAGGGTGTGGGTGGTCGGGCTGCATGTATGTCGGTTGTGGTCTGGGTGGGCGGTGCGAAAGGTTCGTGCCCCAGAGGGAGGTGTCGGACCACTCTGCCTGCGGGTGGGGTGTCTCTCCGCTCGAAAGTTCCGGGGGCGAGGGGGGGGGCCCGTTAGGGAGAGGTGGGGTGGGGGGGGTGGGGGAGGGAGGGGGTGGGGGGGAGGGAGGGGGGGGTAGGAGAAGGAGGTAGGGGGGGGGTGAGGGGGGGGGTCCTCTGTTGCCGCCTGAATTGTTGCTAGATGCGTTACTCTTTTAAGTACTCCTGCGTGTCCTAGCAAGGTGAATTGGTGAAGGTCTCCTTATTAGGTTCCTGTCATGAGTATTATAAGAGTGACCGCCGCCCTGAAGAGAATATACAATAGTTCTCTTTTGAATGAAAACAAATCCTCGTATTTAAAAAGGCGACTCATTTCGTGGGGATATAGAGGGGAAACACAACAACGTAGTAGGAGTACAAGAGGATACACCGAAAGGCAGTCGGGTCAAAATACATAGGATGGCATGGGTAAAAAAAAGGGGAAAACGGAGGGGAATCATGAGAGGGAGGAGGTCTGGAAAGATATATGATCGAATGGGGGGGGAAAAGATCCGGAGAAAGTCTCCCGAACTGCCGCTTGAAAGGTCTCCGAGGAGTGGGTAGGACCGAGGGTTTCCCAGCGAGTGGCGTTGCCTATCACCCGACAAGACGGGTCTCTCGAATACCTAATACTGCTTAAACCTGGCGGGGCCAGAAGGCAAGCCCAGGGACAGAATGGACTGTTCAGGAGGCATCTACCGAGCTGGTTCTTGTCGTGCCTCTCCAAATTGCCGGCAGGTTATTTTTGAAAAAGCATATGCTCTAGGGAGGAAGGAGAAATTAGGAGGCAATGCTGGAAGGGCAGGGAGGGGACCCATCGACGAAAGCCCTGTAGGGGGACGGGTAGAAGTCTCAAGCGTGAGAAAATCAATTGTGACAAGATGGGGTTTTGGAAGCCGTTACTAACAACCTATGAGATGGACGAGAAACTGACAAGTGCTCGATGACGGTGTTCAAGTGCCGGCCGTTAGAGGCTTCCGTACGGATTAAAACCGACAGTAAACTCTCGGTTTGACCGACACCGAGGGATTTTTCCAGGAGGGAGTCAATGCAATTGGGGACCCGAACGATACACAAAGAGGAAAACGAAGGTAAGCGAACAGCCATCGAAAACATTGATTATCGTGCATTAGACGTAGCCCCGCGCTGTGCTAGGCGGGAGACAGGATGCGCCAGCAACGAAAGCGGGGGCATCGCAAAAGAGCGAGAGGTAGCTAACATGCTAGAGAGGGGGCAAACGACATACCAAATTCAAAGGGGGTACTCGGCGGAAAAAAGGCCTTCGAGGCTCGAAATGCGGAGGGCCGGCTTTGGGGTGGAATCAACGTCAGCTAGTAACGAGACAGTGATTGCCTAGGAAACATGGGAGGGGGGAACTGCAGTCTAACGTGCGCGGAGGCCGCGCGGAGGGAGGCAGGGGGAAGGTCATGTCTACAGCGATGGCGATTGCTCCCCAGAGAGGTCGGCCGTTCAGAGGATCTGAGAGAGGCACTATGGAACAAGAAGGCCTCGGAAAGATAATCTGAGGGGTTGAACTGGACGAGACTGGGGTAGTGACTCAGAGGGTATCAAGACCAATCGATCCGTAGCTCAAATGAAAGTCCTATTTTTTTGGAACCCCTCGAGGTGGAGGAGGGGGCCAGGGGAAGTGGAGGTACCTGAGACGGGGATAAAGTGACTGGGACACAAAATCCTATTGGTGCATTCCTGGTAATTGGTATGAGATAGTCCTACGAACCGGGCCGACCCCTACCGAGGTGGCCCGAAAGGATATCTTAAAACCCGCAACAAAGAGGAAGGGGAACAATGGGTCACCAGAAAAGAGAACGAGTGTAGACACAACATCGCCAATTTTCTCAAAAAAGGTCTCCCTTGTCAAAGTACCCAGAGAAGAGTAGATGAAAACCATGGACGTTAGATTGGAACCACTGCATGGCACATACGCGCTCGAGGGAAGAGCAACTAACTAGCTGCGGCGCAGGCCAGAATTGAGAGGGCACAATTGTGAGAGTACCTGCACCCTCGTAGGAGGGAACTTTCCCTTCAGTTTAAAGCCCATGAATAAGGGGTCTCACTGCTGGGCGGGAAATGAACGGAGATGCAACTCGTCAGACGTCGCGACATGAGACGTTAAGTTGGTCTTTAAATGCTGGGCAGACCCGCCGTGATCATTGGAAAAAGAGTCTTGGAGGGGAAAGAAGAATTTCGGGAGAGGAGGCAGGAAATCATGTGGAAGTGCCTAGCGCAGGGGAGTGACGGAAAGCGAACTTGCGTCCATCGAAGGCTTGGAGGAAAGTCCGACATGTAGGGCAAGGTTTGATCTTAATAAAGTTTAAAGGACTAGGAGTCGCAGGACGAAGCATCTCACAAACCGAATGGGAGCGTCATGGCGCGGAGAATCCTCCACTGGAAAGGAAATCGCAGACGAAAAAGCTCGGGAGACAGGTGTCGCCCTAGGGGGCATAGCTAGGTCGGAGGGTTTCGAAGGATTGAGCAAGGGGGAGAAAGGATAGAAACAATCGTTGTTGAATCTCTCTTGGAAAATGGTCGACTTGGAAGCGCGCTAAGACCAAACGAGGAGGACTGCGAACGTCAGAAACGGGGTGCGCCGTGGACATGGATCGGTCATCCCCTAAGAATTCGGACGGGCGCGGGTGGAATTGCGTCAAAAACTGGGGGGCTTCAATTTGCGCATGCTGGAAGGGAGAGGTCAAGGAAAATCTCCTCTCTACGACCGAGCGGGAGCGGACGAAGGGGGGGGGATCGAGAGAAAAAACAAAGGAGGAGAGGAAATAGAAGTCAAAGGGGAAGCGCAAAACGCCTCGGTCGTAGGCGACGGCAGAGGGACGACCGGATCTAACGCGAAGCGCAAATTGACGAAGTTGAGACAGTCAAAGGATCCCTGGACGAGAAGGGGGGGGATGAAACGATCGGAATCACTGAGGGAACAACCCTTAAAATGCCGTGCGCAAAGGACTCAGCGGTGAAAGGTCAGCGCCGCGCAGAGGAGATCGGTCCGAAACAGCGGTAATCGCGCTTGACAAAGACTATTTAGCGGCGAAGGGGGGAGCTAGTGGAAAAGGACCCGCCTTAACATCCGTAGAAGAGGGGGATAGGCAACGCGATCACCGGAGTTACTATCTTGGAAGGCTAGCGCGATCAGGGCGGCCGGGGGGGGTTTCACAACAGAAAATCGCCATCGAGCGACAATGTCGGTGGGCTATGATCTGAAACGACGCCCGTCGTCCTGGAACCGGCAGAATCAAAGCCGAATTTAAGTAAGTGGATTGACCAGCCTTCAGGGCGACGACGCCGTTCGCGATCAAACCCCACATGGGACTATCAAAAAGCAAGACACGACTGGAGAAGAAAGAAATCCGTAAGAAAACCGCCGAGGGGACAGTGATCACGGACTGGTGGATGCCGCTTGAAAGACCAACATGCTCAAACGCATGGCGAGAAAATTGTACCGAGGCAGATTGCAGCAGTTGAGGGAATGCCCGCAGGAAAAATGGGGTTCTAAATGTCCTCGAGTTTCATGGGGCGGGACATCAACGCCCGGCAGATCAGACGATTGGGGGAACTTAGTCGAAACTTGTGACGGTATCCTGGGGGCTGCGCCGCAGGGGAGCTGCGTTTGAAGACGTACTATCGCGGTCCACATGTCAGCCGTGGACAATGCTAACCGCAATATATAACGTGCTTTTGGGAATATCGATAGTCGGGCAAAGGAGCCGGTCCCAAATTTAGGAAAGTCGATGACGTGACGGTTGCTCTGTCGGGGTGAAAATTGGTGGCGCCGGCGAGGGTGTGTCGCTGGAGCGCTGGGAAACGGGGGAAACTGTGGCGAGGGGGCGAGAAACAAGGGGGCTTCATTAATTATCAAGGCATACAATTGGGAATGAAAGAGATCGTGCGTCAAAGAGAAACTTTGCTCATGGGCCCTCCAAAAAAGTTTCAGGCCCACAGCCGCAATAGAAGGTGTAAACCCATATCGTAATCGTGAGCGACTGATCGGGATGGGTGATCGCTGAAGACATCTCCCGCGAATCCAGTTCCAAGCCAGAAACCCAGAGGAAACAAAAAGTTCTTTCTCAAGGAGGGGGCCCATGCTCTTGGACATGATTGTAAAAGAGCCGAGGGCAGGGGAGCCCGAGAAGGCAGGAAATCTCGGGTTGGGGCGCAGACATAAGCGTCCAGCGCGAACCGAGGTAGGGCCTTCAATAAACTCGGCGTAATCCATAAGAACGCGAGAGAAGACTCCCCAGAACACGAATGTGTCAATACGGAATCAGGTAGAGGCCTCGCCGTTTAAGTTGACGAGTAACTCAAAATAAGCCATCGTAGGAGGAGGATTGGGGCAATCTCAAGAGGGCCTTCCGAATCCCGGGGCAAATTGCAGGAAGGCATACCATAAAAGGAGTTGCACGCTCAAGAATGGGGAGAGACGCCCGGAAGGGGTGGGGTTCGGATGGGCACGAGAGAGGCCTTGGATAGTCATCGATGGAGGTCAGAGACCGAATCAGGGCAAGAGCGCGCGGCTAATAGATTGGAAATGCAACGCGGACAAAAAGGGTTATGCGGTAAAAGGAGAAGTTTCGCCTGGGGGTGTAGCACCACACACGTTAGTCAACATTTCCAGACGAAAAAAAACTCCCAGGAACGGGGTGTCTAACAAACCTCAGGGCTTTTTCGGTCAGGGGGAGTCAGTTCCTGAAAAGGAACTAAGGGGCCCAAGACACGTGCGAAGCGTCAAACCGTGTCAGTTTCTCGGAATAGGCAGAAAAAGAAAATGGTAGGGTGGCCCCGGATTGGTCCACAAATCGTGGTAACCAAGCTCTTGTGTCACCAACTCAGGTTCCGAGCGACGATTACCAAGGCCTGCGAGTGGATGGTAAAAAAAAAAGGGGAGAGGGTGGAGTCCGCCATCGCAAAGGTTGATGGGCCTAGAAGGGAAGTAGGCAGAGGAAGGGAGCATATGGCAAAAAAAAAAAAAACCATCCAGGAGGGATCGAAGGAAGGAAACTAACCCCAGCGAGTTCTATTATACCTCATGGCTCTTCAGACACTGGGAAACCAGCATTGGGTAGGTGTATGACCAAAAGGGTACTCCCCTTCCTCATGAGGAAAGAGTCTTCGCCTCGACCCCGTACGCCGCGGTGGAAAATAAACCAAAGACGGAGAGAAGCGTGGGGACCCTGGGCCTCGAGCTTCGACGGGCCGATGGGCAGGAGGTTTAAGCAAGGCAGGCAAATATTAAGGGGAGTTAATAAAGAAGGGTCACCAACTGATTGCAAGAACACATCTGGAGTGGGGGGGGAAATGAGGCGAGAATAGGAAAGCGCGGACGAAAGTACTGTTTTCCAAGGAAAAAAACACAACGAGAGGAGGGAAGAGAGAGATAACCCCGAGGTTCGTCGGTGTCATATGCATAGGAGTGGTGCCCAAGCCGGTACCCAGGGTGATCGTCGAAAAAGGCGGAGATGCCTCTTAGGGATCGAAAGGGGCCGGGTGGACTTGAGAAATTCGCCTTACCGGACCTTCTCCGATAAGGTCCTCGGTGTGGCCATGCGGCTGAGTCTTGCGATAACAGTCGGCCCGAAAGGGGGGTCGAGGCGAAGACTATCATGCAGGGAGAGGGGGTTCAGCGCAAGGCAAAGTCGAGGCATTGGGGAATTGCGGAAGACGACCTCGAGGGGGGGTCGGGGGCGGCCCGATGTAACGACGGGCTTACGGTTTTTTTTGGGAAAGTCATATTCGCGATAAGAAAAAAGTATTCCCTGATCAGGTACAGCAAAAAAATAAAAAAGTCCTGGCCGGCGGGAGCCAATGACACCAGCACCTGTCGAGAACGGGCAGCGAAAATCGCCTGCGTTGGAGAAAGCGCTGGTAGGTGAAGAAACCATAGGGGGGGGGTGGACCCTTACCCAAAATGCCTAGGTCCGGTATTGGGCGAGAAAAGGAAAGGGAGCTCAGGCTTGTCAGGCCGGCCTTGATAGCTTCCGGAGAAAGAATGCCAGCCAGATCGGGATGGTTGGAGGACCAACCAACTCTTTAGGAGGTTTTGAAATCGTTCGAAGGCAAGGGGGAATCAAAACTCAAAGGACGAAAACGCTTTACGCTACAACAGCCATCCATGGGGAGAATTCGTACTTGGTAGGAGTCCCGCGGCTGTTAGGGGTGGGATGGCGGGTCTGCCAGTCGGATCGCGCCAGGCACTATAGACGTGCCATAGGAAAATTCTCAGATGGGTAGCGCGACATGGGATGAAGTGGTCAATCAGGGAATCACGGCTCAGGGTAAAGTTGCACTCGGCGCGTAAAGGCCTTCGAGAGGCGCAAGAGGGCGATGCCGGGATGAGGGGGCGAATAAAAAAACGTCACGGGATGACAGGGGGGGGGTGCCGCCGAAAAGTCGTGTTGAAGGGAGGTCGGGGAGGGAGGTTAAACTCGTATTGGACGAGCGTCTGTGAACGTCTTTTCCAGATGGTCAACGCTGGAGGGACGAGGCTGTGACGCCATCGAGTAAGGACAGTTCAACTCGGGATCTGCTTCAGGCGCGCACGAATGACACGCGCTCATCGCTCCAATGGTTAGGGGTTGTGGTTTTTTTTTGTGGTGAAAAGTAATCGAGGGCTATTTAACAGATCAACAAAATCTAGAAGGAGCTCAGTTCCAGGGATATTTGGGGGGGAGCAATCTATGGCGGCGCAAGTGCCACGGTTGGTAGGGCTGAGCAGTTTATAAGTGGGCTGCACGCAACTAGTCGTTTCATGAAACGGAAGGGTGATGAGGGGACGGACCTGTTGGAAAGACCGAAGACTACGTTCCCAGCGGGGGAGCTATCGGCGCCACTCGAAAAAACCTCGCCCGGAAAAACATTTTTACACAAAGGAAGAGCCAAACGGTTGGGGCTCACGATCAGCGCAAAGATGGCTACAATTGTCGCCCGGGGATCAGATCCGAAGAATCGGAGATCAAAAAGACGGCACAGGTTCGGGCAGCCGGGTCCCGGCTACAGGACGAGGAGCGAAAGATCTGAAACGCCAGAGGGGGAGGCGCAGGACAGGGCTTTAGGCGCACAAGGGTTTCAGACTAACTTCACCTAGGTAGATCTTGGAAGGTGGGGGGGGGGTGCCTGAGCATGGAAAAAACCCAGAAAAGACCGAGAATTTCAGGCAACATTCTTTGCAAGTGCAGTACGTCAAGCGGGTCAACTGAAGGCGGCGTCATTCGGGGAGAGTGACGTTCGCGGGTTGGAGGGGAAAGCGATCACCCGCTTAGATTGGCACCTCGTCGGTGAGCGATCCGAGTTAGTGGCGCGAGGCAGGCGAGTCGTTATAACCCTCCGGATCGCAGGGGGGCGTTGAGCAAAGGGAGATCTTCGGCGGGAGACCATCTAATGCGTGGCGGGAACTGCGAAATGGTCTTTTGGAGAGACAGCGGCGGTTCAGGAACTGTGATGAGAGGCGATAAGAATAGACACCGCAGTTGCTCGCGTTGGGGTAGCGAGAAATGACAAATCACTGGAAGCACGGAAGACCCGGCTCGCTACGAAGGACGGTACATTCCGGTTGATGGCATAGTTTTGCATCAGAATACTATCTATTAGGGCCTTAGGGGGAGGATTGAAGCAAGAGGGGCATCCGCGTACGCCTCGCAATAACGGTGGGGTGACTCGCGATGTAGGTCACTTGATCAACGCTTCTCTGACCCAAACTGATCCACGAATGCGGGGAATGGAGAAAAATGAAGGACGGTGTGGCGCCGTGGATTGAAAAGACGTGGTGAATCCCCATTCCAGAAGGACTCAGTCCGCCGCAGTTTGTGAGTCGTACTTCTTCAATTTAGGGATGCTGGGATAAGGAGGGGAAATAGAAGGCTACTACACCTAAAGGCCGAGGACTAATTGGGAATATACTCGAGAAAAAAAACAACCAAACAAACCGTATATAGTAAAGAGAAAGAGATCACAATTCACGGTCGCTCAACCAGAGGGGAGGTAATCAAGGCGCTTGCGACAACGGGATATCCAAGAATCGGCGCAAACGCATGGGAAAAGTACACACGCGAATTCCTTGGGAACTCCGATTGCAGGGATAAACCAGAGAGGGAAAGTCAACGGAAGCCAAACCTTCAGTAAGTTGTCGCCCATGAAAGAAGCAGGCTGTTGGAGTGCAGAGCACTCGGGATCGAGCATTAAACCATCGTAAGAGCGCTAAAAACCAGAGTGCTGCCGGCGAGGCGGATCAAGACGTCCTGCATCAAGAATCGTTACATCCTCGAGCTAGGCGAGGACCCCCCTAAGGCGCGAATAACGGGAATTCGCGCATTGTACGCGGCGCGAACGTGATGTCCCACTGGGAGGCCGAGGCTCGCGAAATCGAGAGAAAGGAGGTGTAGAGATCAGGGACGCGACCCGCCGGGAACCAAGGTCGTAGATAAAAGCCGACTGTCGAAATCTTCGCCCAGGGAATGCGAGGGGAGAAGGACGCCTGGCCGCGGGCGTACAAAACGTCCCAAGTCTATCACGCAAAAAACCGGGAAGGAACCACTAAGCCTCGCTCAAGGAAGAAGGGATCTCAAAAACTGAACGCGGTTCCATATCCGCGGGGGGGAAGGGCACGCTTTAAGCCAAAGCGACACCGGTTGGCATGTGGAGTGTCAGCCCTAGGGGCAGTTGATGGAAGGGGCCAGAACTGAAAATGTGCGAACGCGGCCTCGGATTTAAGGGGGAGTGCCAGCGGAAAAGGAAGAAGATCGACGAGGGGAAAGGTGTCGAACCATTTTGACGACGAATCCGGGGCGGCTCCGGCCGTATCGCGTTGGAAGGATCTCAGAGAGAGGAAGGTCGTCCGGTGGACAAGGCGAAAATCACATGGCCGGCTTGGGAAAGGGGGATCTCGTTAAATATACAAATGCGCCACTTTATAAAATGGGGAGGATGACCGGGACCAGGAGACTTTGGACGCTTTTCGGTGGAAACATGTTGAAGGGCGATGGTTGTCGGCTCGATTCTCTAACGGGCCAACTTAGTCGGAAAAGGGGCTAAACCGATGTCATAGGAATTATACCGAAAGAAAATGGAAGTTAAGAAGGTCACGAAAGAGCTGTCATGAAACGATCCCCTTGGGCCGGTGCCCGAACAAAGGTGAGGCCACAGAATCGGGAAGGTGGGGGTTTTCACCCCATATGCGGAAGTAGGAAACTCTCGGGATCGCTGGGGTTGGAATCGTTGCAAAAGGAAAAGCACGCGAGAAGGGAGAAACCTCACCACGTGGAAGGCTCGAGGGACCGCGCGTGGCCGGAGTTGCAGGACACGCACGAAAATATTCAGAGAACGTGAGCCCGGACCGCGACTGGGGAGCACAGAATCGGCCAGAGAGGCGACCATCCGGAGGAAAGAAGTGGAAACGCGCCTGGGGCAATAAAGAAATATCAGAGCAAAAGAAGGAAGGGTCAGAAAGGGCAATCACGGAAGAGGAATCTACGTAGACAAACTTTGATAAGCGCAACTCAAGAAGGACTATCGAGCTTCTAAGGGCATATAAGGGAAGTCGAGCAGTGTTGCCAAATGCCGGGGGCGTAGTTGATGAGCAACGCTCAGGCGCATGTCGGCGGGATAGAGAGAAGGGTGGAGAGGGCAACGCGATTCAGGACCGGGGAGCGCCTATCGATGTCTGAAGAGAGCCCAAGCGAGTCCGGCTACGCATAGGAAAAACGACAAAAACAGCATGTGATGGCGGGTTAGAAGCAAGTAATGGGCGATGTGTAGCGTGAGCCAACCCAGTTCCGAGAACGCACTTGAGAATCCCGCACGATTTGGGGGACAAAACGAAATCGGGGAGAGGGAAATTAGGTCCTGAAGACTAAGGAACGAAGGAACCAAATTCGAGCGTCTACCCGTGGAGGGTCTCTCAGGGCAAATTCCAGTGACTTAACGGTTCAAACAAAGCGGTGCACCAAAACGCGCTTTCGGCCAACGCCTGGGAAGGGGGCGGATGTCAACTAATAGAAAGTGTGATGGTCGTCATGGAGAAGAGCCCTCGGAAAGAAGGGGGGATGTCGAGTCAGGTATTAAGCTAAGGCTGGAGTCGGGGGGGGGGAGCAGAGGATGAAAAAAAAAAAGGAAAGCCAGCGAGAACGGGACACATCGGAAAAGCTCAGAAACCACCCATCGGGGGGCCGATTAATCATCAATGCTCGTTTCCACATTCCTGGGGCGGGCGTATGAAACGGAGAATTACACGCATGATATGTGAGAGGAAGAGACCATGGAAAGTCGTAAAGCGGTTAGTAGCAGACAGCAAGAGCAGGCTTCCACATGGAATCGGCTCACTGCGACGGGACAGGGAGGGTCTGCGGTTCGCAATGGCAAAGAGAGGAAAAATAAGATGGGTCATCTCCAGCATGGAAGAAGAGCAAGGACGGCTGCTTGGGTAAATGAAAAAATAAGATGGGTATGCAAAACTACAGAAAATATTATTGGGTTGTATCGATCGAGACACCAACAACTTAAGTGAGTATTAAAATATAGGAGGGGAGGTCCACCCCTGAAAGGGAGTACGTTTTCAGTATTCAATATATTGCATGTCCCCAAGCCCGAAACGTGTTAAGTCGGCCATAAACAGGCGGGCTGAAAGACCTATTATTAATGGGTGCATGAAACCGGCTACTTCCGCCAGGACCAGAGGCCCGGAGCCAGAGGGGGCCGAGCCCATTGGGCGAAAGATGCGGGGACTTCTTAGATAAAAGCGGAAGGAAGGTGTATAGGCAAAAGAAAGGCATGCTTGAATTCGAGTCAAATAAAAGAACAAGGAAACGGAGCGTGAGGGTAGGCATCGACCTCGAGGGCGGGGCTTAAGATGGTCACAAGGGCGAACGGTTTGTGTTGTGATCAGATTCAAGCGTCGGGACTGAGCAGGCAGTGAAAATGATCTACTCAGAAAAGGACTGGCCAGTCGAGAAAAACATAAACTACCATCACACGGCGAGTAATGGCGTGGAGAAGACGGGCAGTTGGCGAAAGAGGCTTGGAACACGACGGGGTTTGAACAGTTGAAGAAAAGGCGAGAGCTTGCAAATTTCGAGACCCGGCACAGGTCGCGATAGGAAGGGTCGGGCCGGCCAGGGTCCAGAGAGTCAGGACCGAATTCCCGACCGGGAAGAGAGAGGTTTTCAACATCCATCAAATGAAAAGGAAGGTTGGAACGGGGTCGCCCCAAAATGGTGCTCACGAGAAAACAGCGAGAGCGTGAAAGGATACAGAAAAGCACCACGGATTCGTGGATTGAAGAGAGGGAGAAAGCGCGGGAGAGGCGGTCGCCGCGAGGGAGAGAAGGACGAGCGCTGGGGAATCGAAAAGCGCGCTTTAGCTCAACAGGAGATGATACGTGTGTCAAAATCTAGACGGCTAAAAGGGCAATTGGAAATCGGAGAGGGAAGGAGGCGGGAGTCGGCAGGCGCGCGAGAAGTCGGGATTTGCGGGGGATCCAAAAGTCCACTGCGGAGGGCCCGAGAGTGGAGTGCCCGCAGAAAATGTATGTTGCGGGGCGGCGGCGCGTTACGCGTCTTTCGACGGGCTTGACGGCGGTTGTCCGGAAAGGGTCGACTCGATGGCGAGAAGGCCAGCGGGCGGGCCGTGAAACTCGGAGGCCCGGTGAGAACGACGGGGAAAATAAGGGGACCGCGCAAGAATCAGAACGATTGGTACAAAGGTGTTTAACTGGATCCGAGGGGCGATGGTCTCATACGATCAAACGATCTGAGCTACCAGATTCCGCATATGGGGGGGAAAACCCTCGATGGTGTCGCAGGGGGTCCAAGGCCCTTTTGGGGAGGGCCGAAGCACAGGGGAGAGGGACCTTCACCTAATTTAGGACAATGGTCCATTGTAGCCGATAATTCCGGGGAACGACATGTGGCGACCTCAGAAGACTACTGGGGGCCACACTGACAGCAGAGTCGCCGCGACAACAGGAAGCACACGTTTCACCACGAAAGAGAAAACGATTGGGCTAAAGCTCATCAGCCGTTGTCTAAAGGGGCTCAGGGAGTCAGAGCCCGCGATCGACTCTCAAAGAAACGGCAAGTGCTGTCAGCCTTCCCACGTCGAAATTACGCGCGCAGAAACATCTTCACGCCGTCTAGGGGCGCGCGGAAAAGGAGTTCGGCGAAAGGGGTCGCCTAAATGCCCCCTCGGCGATCTTGACGGGGCCTTCGCGGGCAAGCAAAATTAACGACCGAGGCCGGGCCAAAAATTCTTGCGGGAATGGACACTAAAGCAGGTCAAAAGGCGGGGCTGAAGAGGAAGGAAAAAAGAGTGGCGCGTTGGAGTTAAAGAGGCATCACAAGAAATGATCATGGGTGGGAAAAGCGTCGGTGCGCATAAGGATGCATGCGAAGAGGCGGGATATCTGGAAAGACTGCCGTCGAGGGGGACGGGGAGCCCGGCGAAGGGGGAGGGTCTTCGGACATCGACGGCAGGTGGCGAAAGGAAGAATGTTACGGCTGGTGGGATGCTTACTCAGAAGGTTCCAGGACGACGGGAGCTCGGCGTCATCGCACCGAAATTTCGCGCGTGCGCAGAGCGCCAGAAAAGGTTGGAAGAAGGATCGCGCAGCCGACAAGAAAAGACATTTCAGTTATCGCTCGGGGGGGGGGGCCTCGCATCGATCGAGGAAGTGCGTCTGCGGGGGGGGGGGGGGTGGTTTATCAAGGTGCGCCGAAGCATCGGAAGGGGTCGAGAATAGGGAAGCGATCTGTAAGATTGTAAACATTTATCCTCTGCTCAGGGAGCATGAAAAATGCTCCAGGGGAGACAGAGGAAGTGCTAAAGGGAGGACGGGTGGGACGAAGTGACAATTTGGAAAAGCTCGGGTAAAACCTGCCTCGGCGGTCAAGGACTTTAGCGGGTGAATGCTTAACTGAATTAAATTTGCCGATGCTCCGTCGAAAGCGCCAGGAGCCAGACCTACAGAGCGTGGCGGAACGATTGTTCAGAAAGTA
>Ga0179593_1334723_pt1 | contig 16048 bp, 23 predicted proteins | sample CZODoug2_1_08_16_FD_185931 | JGI IMG/M metagenome (GOLD analysis project Ga0179593, IMG submission 185931) | Vadose zone soil fungal communities from Angelo Coast Range Reserve, California, USA - CZODoug2_1_08_16fungal (PacBio error correction) | ecosystem: Environmental > Terrestrial > Soil >...
AAGGGAGAAAAGGTCAGAAAAATAATTCGCCATCGGAAAGAGAACTCCAACCAAAAAAGAAGATATTGACTCGACAACAGTCCCCGACTCCTGTATCGGAGCCCGCTTAGAAATGGGGGAAGAGTAAAGAAACGGAATGAGTCGCTATCAAATGAAGTAAAAATCGTCCAGCACAGTTAGTAAAGTTTGAGAACGAGGGAATACTCAAGGAGCGGGGAAAAGACGCGACAGGGAGCGTTGTCGATTATCCTGGAGAAAGGGCGAGAAGGGAGTATAGTCTGCGGAGATGACTGAGAACGGAGACATGGACATACACTAGACTGGGGGGGAAAAAAAATTAAAAATAGTCTCCATCCGTGGGTGGTCAAGGCAGACTAAAGAAGACGACCGAAGGATAAAGAAGAATAGTTGCGTGGAATGCAAATAAAAATCTACAGGTCGGAGTTCCATAGGGGATAAAAGCTAAAAACTCATCACGGGCTAACAAGATATCACGGAGAGAGGTCAGAATGATTTCTTCGAGGGATACGGAAACGCTCAATTTGGGGGGAAAGAGATGCGCAAAGCGAAAAAAAAAAAATAGCGGAGCAGGGCTGGGGGCAAACGGTCGGGCGCAGGGAGGATCTTCGATACGAGAACGTAACAATCCATATCAGAGGCAAGACGGATACTGAACCGCAGAAGGGAAGGCGGGAAAGAGCAACAGAGCAGTCAAACCAAAACGCGAGGATAGACATAATCCTCAATATACCAATCACAATCACAGGCAAGCGGAAGAAAAGACCGAGGAAAAGGAAGGGGAAAGAATATCACAATGCAAGGGATAGCATATCAATGGGGCCGGACACGGCAAAAAGACGGGAACAAAAGAATTAGCCGCATGCAGCTGAACGAGCGGTTGTCCAGGAAACCGGAAGACCCCTGGAAAAATCTAGCACCGCACCGAATGTGTAGGGAGAGGTGGTCAGGCGCATCCGGATTGGGAACCAAGCACGAACTAGGAAAACTGACGGGGAATAAAATAAACGCAATTGGCGATAGCGAGGGTCTACTTTGGCCAGACAGGGCGTCGGGGAAAAGAGGTGATCAGGCAAGCGGTATACTGGTCCCGATCAGCACCACACGCCGAAACGTCTAATAGACAGAATAAGCCTATGGAAAGTCTGAAAACGAACAAACGAAAGGAAGCGTGAGGCACATTAGTACATAGAACCACAAAAACAACTAGGATTATAAAAGGAAAGAGTATCCTTGAATAAATCTAGTAGCCTTCGGGGCGGGAAAGGGAAGATGGTATTAACCTTAACGTACTACGAAGGAAGGTAAAAGGAGGGGCAGTGAAAAAAAAATCGGAGGGGAGGAGATGAAGGATTATAAAAAATGGGGAGGTTCGAAAACGCCACATCAGGTGAACGTCAGCACCCGACTGCGCAAGGAGCAAAGTGGCAATTGTTGATAACACGATAAGTAGTCAGGGCGGGAAATCAGTAGGAGGAAGACCAACGCTCACTCATGGAATGGGCGAAGATCGGAAAAAAAGGGCGAGGGGGCAGACGGGCCGGCTTGGGGGATGGAAACACCAAGGAAGACGCATCGGAGAGGTTTTGGGGGCATAGAATGCGACTTAGTCCAAAGTATGAAACGAAGACGAAATTAGTGTGAGTTTCTGGGGGGGAGATGGCTTAAAGGTCTCTACAGAAAAGAAGTCTGAGGATGGGGGGGGAAATTTAAAACATTGTCTATCACTCAGGTAGGAGGTGGGAATGGAATTCTGTGGAAAGAGGTCATAGGGAAGAATCACGAGAGAGGGGAAGTGCAGCAGGGGGTCAATCTGACTCGCGCAGAGCGACAAGATCCTCTACAAAAAATGGCAATCAGACTGAAAAAACGGCTATCAGAGAGCCCAGTTGAAGGTCCAAAAAAAAGGAGAGGGCCGGAACAGAGCCGCCACTAAGAGGGGAACTCTCTGGATAGAATGCGCGTCTGGGGCGAGGTGGGCACCCGCTGGCAAGAGAAAACTGGAAAAAAGGAAGATCTAAGGAGACTGCCTGGCGCGAGTGACGAAGGGACAGCAAGAAGGTAGAAAGAGATGTAACTGGTTTGTGATATCTAGTGTAAAGGGGACATACGTAAGAAAAACCTGAGAGGAAACAACAACGTCCCACTCACGAGAGATGGCCTGGCGCGGAGCGCCAGGAGAATGAATAGAAAGTCTTTGGTCTGATCTGGAACGAAATCAGGGCAAGAGGAGAAACAGAAAAGAAGGGGAGAGGAATTGCAAACGTGGCCTGACACGGAGAGAGGGACGTGAAGGATACAGGGGCAGCAACCACTATCACGCACAGTGAGGTTAAAAGGAGGTGGAAGGGTCAGGATAAAGGTTGGAGTAGTCCCTCTATCGAATTAATTTAGATTGAAATCAAAGGGGAAAAAAAGAGAGGATACGGGAAGAAAAGACTGAAAAGCTCTCAAAAAAAGTAAGGGCGCTTTGACTCATCACCTCATAGGTGAGAGAAAGCGCGCATAGTCTGAAAAGAAATTGACGGACCTATAACGCGGAAAATTGTTGGGAACTGAAATTCACGTAACCCCGTCGTAGAGAGTGGACGTCCGGACGTTTGATCGCTTCTTTGTCCATTACCTCGACGGACGGAGAAAAGAACAGGAAGAGAAATGAATAGGGGAAGGAAGATATCGTGCCAGCTGAGGAAAGTCAATCAGGCGCAGGACAGCAGGGAAAGTTCAGAGGAGGGGACCTCAAACACCGTCAAAGAGTCCTATCAACTCCTAAGGAGAAATAAAGATTGGGAAGAATAAGTAAGGAGGATAGGTAACGTTCCTCCAGACTAAAAAACACATCAGGTTTAACTAGAGCTGAACCAAAAGAGTCGGCTCGAACTCACTGTCAATGACACCTAAGTTCAACCAATCCTGGGCGGTAAAAAAGAAGGGTGGAATGGGAGGCAACCGCTAATAAAAGGTTTCAGCGCAGGTAAAGTGCTTTGCAAGGCGGAGAAGAGTCGACTTACATTTGAAAAACCCTCGCAGGAGGAAGGCCTACAGGGAGGGAAAGAAGTCTCGGGGGGTCCAAAATACCAAGACGAAGAAAACCGACATTAAGAGGCGAAGAGAAAGCCTAAAATCGGGACAGCTGTCTTTTCACTATCATGGAAAAACAGCGGGGGAACAGGGTCTTGAGGTCCCCAAGAAGGCATCTGTTGCAAGACCTCAGCAAGTCACTGAGAGGGATTGAGGGTAAAGGAGCGCGTCTGCGTAAGGTGGGAAAGCCCGTTGAACGCTCAAGGAAATATCAGCAAGAAAGAAAAGGTGAGCAAGAAATTCCTATTTCAGCAAGAAACAACCGAGGAAGGCGTTGCCGACAATGAGGGAAAAGAAGATAGTACATGCACCTAAAAGGACTTCAAAAGGAGAATGGATCGGGGTACCGACAGTTCGGCGAAAAAAAGCCGAAAGACAAAATTGTCCAGGGGAAATCGTGGCACTGGAAAACGTATTACAACAGTTGAAATGATCAAAAGGGAAAAAAAAAAAAGAAAAAAGAAAAGAAATAAGAAAAAAAGAGAAGGGAAAAAGGAAAAAAAAAAGAAGAGAAAAAAAAAAAAAAAAAGGGAAGGAAGGGAAAGGAGACTAGGGAAAGAAAGGAGGAAAAAAGGGGGGAAAAGAAAATGAAAAGAGGAGGGTAAGGCGAGGGGGAAAGAAGAAAAAAAAAAAGAAAAAAAGAAGGACAAAGAAAAAAAAAAAAAAAGAGGAGAAGAGAAAAGAAAGGAAAGTAGCGGAAGAAAAAAGGAGTGGGGGGGAAAAGAAGGAGGGGGGTAAACATGGAAAGTAGGAGAGGAGGGGGGAAAGGGGAAGTGGAGAAACACGAGTCGAAGGGGTGCCAGAGAGGGGAGGGAGGGGGGGATAAAGCAAAAGATAAGGGAAGGAGGGGTAAGAAAAAAAGAAAAGGTAGCGGAAAGGGGAAAAAAAGAAGGAAAAAAGAAAAGGAAAGGGGAAGAAGAGGAAAGGGGAGGAGGTGAAAAAGAGGAGAGTGGTGCAGCAGAGAAGGGGAGGAAGGAATGAAAGAAGGGGTGAGATAAAAAGAGGAAAGGGAGAGAAGGGAGAAGGGGGTGTAGGGGGGGGGAGGGGGGAGAGGAAGAGGAAAAAAGGGATAAGAAAGGCGGTGGGAGGGGGGGGTGGGGCAGAGGGGAAAAAAAGCGAAGGGAGAGGGAGAAAAAAGGAGAAAAAGAAAAAGAACGAAAAAAGGAGAGGGAGAGAAAAAGAGGGGGGGGGAAAGGAGGGAGGAAAGGAAGAAAGGAAGGGGAGGAAGGGGTGGCGGAGAGAGGGGGGAAAGGGAGAAAGGGAGTGCGAGGAAGAGAGAGAGGTGGGGGAGGGGAGGAAAGGGGAGGAGGAAAAAGGGGAAAAAAGGAAGGAGGAGGAAAGGGGGGGGGGAAGAGGAAATGGGAGGGAAAAAGCAAGAGAGAGAGGAAGAGAAAGAAAAGGTAAAAGAAAAGATGAGTAAGCAAAAAAAGAATAGGGCAGTTAAAGAGAGAGAGAAAGGGAGGAGGGGGGAGGTGGGAGAAAGCGTGCGAGAAGGGGGGCAAAGAAAAAAAAGACAAGAAAGGCAGATGGAGGAGGGAGGAGAGCAGAGAGGAAGAGAAAGAAGGTGGAGAGATGGGGGAAGAGGGGTAAGAGAGGGAGAGAAAAAGGAGGAAAAGAGGGAAAAAAAAGCGGGAGGAAAAAAAAAGAGGAAAGGGCAATGGGGGAGGTATGGGGGGATGGGAAGAAGGGGGGAGGGATATGGGGAAATGAGAGGAGAAAAGGGGGAAAAAAAGACAAGAGGTTTGAGAGCAAAATAAAAGCAGGAAGGGGAGGAAGGGAGGAGAAGAAAGAGAGAGGAGCCGAGAGGATACGAAAGAGAGAAGGAGATAGGAGGCAATAAAGGGGGAAGTGGGAGTAAAAAGATGGGGAAGGTGGATGGGGAGAGGAGGGAGAAGGAAGGAAAAAAAGAGTGATGAGAGGGAAAGGGGAGAGGAAGGAAAATGGAAGTAGAGGAGAAAGAAAATAGAGGAAAGAAGGAAGGATGAGATGGTAGCTGGAAGGTGGAGAAAAAGTGGGGGGGGGGGGGATGGAAAAAGGGAAAAAGAAGTGGGGGCGGGGAGGGGGGGGAGAGAGGGGCGGAGAATAAGGGGAGGGGGGGGAAAGGGAAAAGAAAAAGGGGAAGGTGGGAAGAGGGGGCGTGGGAAGGAATAAGGGAAGAGAAAAAGAGGAGAAGAGATGTGAAAAGGTAGAGAAAGAGGAGATGGGCCGGGAGGGTTGGGGCTAGATAGAAACGAGAACTAGGGGACACGGGGAGAAGGAACAGGTTGAGACGCGAAGGAACACAAGTTGGGGGAGGGGGGAGGGGGGGAAAGAGGAGGAGAGGGGGGACCGCCGGGTGGAAAGGAAAGGGAGAGGGGGGCTAAAAAGAAGGAAAGTTGGGGAAAAGAGAAAAGGAAAGAGGGAGAATAGAAAAAGGAAGGGAAGAAAGAAGGGAGTGAGGGGAAAAGGAGGAAGGAGCAAATGGAGGGGAGAAAAGGAGGGAGAGGGGTGGGAAAACAAGAATGGAGGAGGAGGGAGAGGGGAAAGGGGGGTGGTGGCGGACGAGAGGAGAGGGGAAGAAGGAAGAGGGGAAGGAGAGGAGAGAAAGAAAAAAGAAAAAGGGGAGTGTGAAGAAAGGAGTGGAGAAGGAGAAATAGGAGTGGTGAGAAAGGACGAAGCGTTAAATAAAAAAAGAAGCGAAACGTTCAAAAGATGAAATAGGGAGAAGAAGAAAAGGAGGGGAAAGGGGGAGGTGGTAAAGTAAGGCAGGAGGGGGGGGAAAAGGAAACGAAGGGAGGAATGGGACAGATATAAGAGGAGAGGGAGGGACGGAAAAGATGGAGAGGAATGGTACAGGGTGGGGGGAGGCAAAGGGGGAGCAAGGGAGAAGTGGAGGAAGGGAAAAGGCGAAAAGAGGAAAGGAATGAAAGTGGGGCTGGGGGGGAAAGGTAAAGGGGAAGGAAAGCGAAGAGGAGAAAGAGAAGGCAAGGGGAGGGGAAGTGGGAACGAGAAAAGGGTCGAAGGGGAAAGAGAGGGGATGACAGAAAGGGAGAGCGGGAGGGGGGAGGAGGAGATAGAAAGCGGGGGAGGGGGGGTGGGAAGAGAAAAAAGGGGAAGAAGCGAGAGGATAGCGAGAGAGAGGGGGAAACACGGGGAAAAAGAATAGGAAGCAGGTAGAAGAGGGAAGGGCGGAAAAGGAGAGGAGAGGAGGGTGAAAGTCGGAAAGGAGCTAGCAACAGACAAATAAAAGACGAAAGGGGAAGGTAGAGAAGGGGGAAGGAGAAGGTGAGGAGGGGGAACGGATAAAGGTAAGGTGAAAGAAGAGAGTGGAGGAAGGAACAGGAAAGGGAAGGGAGGGAGAGGGGGAGCGGTGGAAAAATAAAAAAAAAAGAAAGAGGGGAGAGAGGGAAAAGAAAGAAGGGAGCGGCAGGGAGGGGGGAACGGGGGGGGTGAGAGGAAAAAAAAAAGAATTGGGGAAGGGAGTAAATGAATAAGAAAAAATGCACAAGGAGCCAAAAGGGAAGTGAGGGAGGGGGAGGGAGTAGGGGAAGAATCGGGGAAAAAAATGACGAGCAGGGGGGGCGGAAGAAAGAGGGAGTTAAGAAGAGGGGAGGGTGGGCAGAAAGAGTGAGAGGATGAAGGAAACCAAAAAAAAGGGACGGAGATGAGGGATGAAGGGGAGGCGAAGAGAAAGGAAAAGGAAGGAAGAAACAAAAAAGAGCGGGGGGGATAAGAGGTGAGGGGGATTAGAAGAGAGAAGGCGGTGAAGGAACGGGAGAAAATGAAAAAGAGAGGAAAAAAAAGAGAAGGGGAAGAGGGGAAAGGGGAAAGAAAGAGAGGGGAAAAAAGGAAAAGAAAAAAAGAAGGGGAGAAGGGAGGGGTGAATAGGAGGAGAAAAAGAGGAAGAACGAGGGGGAGAAGGAGAAGGATAATGAAGGGGGGAGAAGGGCGGGGATACAGATGGTAGGGAGGTTGGGGAGGGGGAGGGGGAAGAAAGGAAAGAGGAAAGAAAGAAAGAAATGAAGAAGGCGGAATAAAGGGAGAAGAGGAGAGGAAAAAGACAGAAGAGAGGAGGAAGGTAAACGGGGGTGTAGTAAGTGGGGAGCGGGGGAGAGGGTGGGGGTGGAGAAGGGGCAAGGGGGAGTGAATTGAGGAAAAAAGGAATGCTTGAGGGAAAAAACTAAGTTAGACCCAGGAAGGACGATCACAGGGGCAACAACTATCAATGCGGTGAAGGTGTCCGGAGGGAAGATCGAGTGAGAAAAGGCGGCCGCAAGAGTGGCAATGAGAATGCAACTTGAAGGAGTAACGAGAGAAACACGGACAAGAAGGAAGCCGGCAGGAAAAGGTCACTGCAGGAATCGGAAAAAATCGGACAAACGTGGGGGGGATCCGCAACGGCCAAAGGAAGGGCAAAAGGCCAAGTTCAATGAACTTCTAGCAGTGAATCAAGGAAGAAAGGAGAAATAATAAGGGGCAACTCTATTCAGAGGGGTGGCGGGATAAAGGATGACCGCTCGTCAAACCTTCTTCACCGAAAAGGTTCGAGGAGAAAGACCTCTTTTTCCTGGGGAGTAAAAAAAAGTGAGAGTCCTCCGAGACCTTGCGCTCATGAACGAACGGAAGGAATGACGAGGACAAACCAGCAAAAAAAAAGAAAAAAGAGAAAAAAAGGGAAAAAAGTGAAAAGAAAACAGAAAGGAAAAAACAAAGGAGGAAGAAAAAAAAAAGCAGGGAAGGAGAAAACCAGGAAAAAAAAGTAAGGGAAAAAAAAGGAAAGAAGACCGAAAAAAGGAAACGGGGAGGAAGAAAAGAATGGAGAGAGGAAAAGGGATGAGCGGAAGAAGAGGGAAGCAAAAAAACCAAAAAAAAAAACAAAACTTTTCTCTGACAGAAAAAAAAGGATGAGACGGAAGGGAAGGCGGAAATGCCGACGCGAAGCTCAAAAATAAGGGGTTAGACCAATAGAGCTCCTAGTGGGGCCGTGAGAAGAGGAGAGAAGGCTTGCAGAAGAGAGGGAGGGGGAGCGAAAGGCTTGCTCCTTTCTCGGAAAAAAGGGAGGAGGAACATTCAAGTATGAAAGAGGTTCTTCTGCTAGGGATGAAAAGGGTACTAAGAGGAGAGAAGAGGAAGGGGAATCGGCAGGAAGAGGGAGGGACAGGAGATATAGTTGAGACATCGAACTTAACTGGACCAAAAGGGGGGAAAGTCAGAAGGGGGAAGGAGGCGGATTTCCCAGAAGCATAGGGAAAAAAGGGAGGAGTTATCAGAAAGGCTCAAGTCCTTTTGGGGGGAAAGCGAGGAAGCGATGAAGGGGACAAGGGGAGGAATCCAGCTTTAGCCCACGAGATATCCTCGTAAGACGAGCTCGCGGCTGGGTTGCGAAAGATGATAGGAGGGGAGCTGCCATCCCAGGGCCGTGTCGGCTTCAAGCGTCGAATATTGGAAGTGACAAGGGGGAAAGCCGAATGGGCGAAAACGAAAGAAGGGGCAAAACTTCCCATAGTGTTCTTGACCCGGTGGGTGACAGACTGCGCAAATGAGGAAGACGGCCTCGAAGAGCGAAGAGGAGAAGCCGTGGGAGCGAGGCTACACACGAGGGAGCAAAAAGAAAGACACCAGGCGAAATATCCTGGCGCCTCACCTCCAGCATGAGGGGGGGCAAAAGGCAAAGAGACAGACAAAAAAAAAAGGGAAAAGGGGGGGGAAAAACAGAGAGATCTGAATGAAACTTGGAGGAGGAAAAAAAGTCGGAAAGGGACGGGGAAGGAGCTCGTCGTTGGCTAAAAGCGCGCACGCGGGTCTATAGAAGTCCAAAGTCGTAATGGCTGAGACGTGCGCAGGAGGGTCACAAAAGGTGAGAGGAAAATCGTGTCCAAATGCAGGAATCGTCCAGGAGACATAAAAAGAGCCATCGAACTTCCAAGAATGAACGCCATGATAAATAAGAAAAGGGACCTGACTGATCATACGCTGAAAGCGAGATAAAAAAAGAAGGCATCGTGCAGATTATCTTCGGGGTTGGAATGAAGGAAGGCGAGGAAGAGAGGCAAACGTCATCAGGGCTTTTCCTCACTCAATGACTTGATCAAAGGAGAGCTCCTCCGCGTATGAAAGGAAGCGGGGAAGAAGAAAAGAAGAGGATTCAGACTTAAAGAAGAAAGTAAGAGCCGTCAATAGGGGAGAAAGGAGGCCAAGGCTATAAATCAATTACTAAAATTTATCATCCATTAACCTCCTGAAAAAAGAGAGAGAAGAAGGGAGGGGGAAATTAATCACCGGGGCAAGGAGCAAGGAGAACTTCCACTAGACGTCACAATCTGAGAGGGAGAAGAAAGAGGAATCGATGGGAGGCACTCAAATCGCGGAAGGAGGTTATAAGAATCATTTTCCTCACAAATTCAAAGGGCAGGAAAAAGGCAAGGGAAGAGACTAGCCATTGGGATCACAAAAAAATCAAAATAATCGCCATCTAAGGGGAAAAGATGGCGTGCATAGAAGGAGAGAGTCATTTCAAAATCACCAGACAAGACCATTAAAGACGACCGAAGGGGGCGGAGGAAAGAAGGAAAAAGAGGTCGCAGATTGTGTCAGAAAACGTAACTGGGAAATGCCAAAGAGGAGGCGGAAGGGGGATAGAGCGGCGAAACTGGATTCTTGAGGAAATTTAACTACAAGTCGAATCAAGTTTAGGGGAGAAGGATAAGGGGAATCAGGACGCCATACAAACGTTGGTACACAGGGAGCATAGGGGAAGGGGGGGGGGGGTTCGAGGACGGGAAAAGAGGCAATATTCTCTTGTCCTTAGGGGAGACGAGGGGAAAAGAATTCCAGCGAAGGAAAGTCTCACCTCAAAAAAGGGCCTCCGTTACTAACTCAAGGAGGAAAAGAAGCGCCTTCGTCAAAAGTAAGGGGAGCTAGTTGCATGGATCCTTCCCTCGTGGAAGACTGATTGGGAAACAAACCGTGACTGGGGCGGGAGAAATGGAAGGGGGGGGGGTAGAGGGGGTCTGAGTTCCAAGCTTCAAATGGGGGAGGCACCGTAGGACGAAAAGGGGGAGGTTAAAACGAGAATCTCACGCTGGAGGGGAGAGGCGAAAGGGGGTCTCACAAATAATTCGGTACTCATTTTCTGAAACCAAAAAAGTCAGGGAGAGGCGGGAGAGGGGGGGAAAGGAAAAATCTGGCACTCAAAATAGGTGCCGATCGGCTGGAAGCCTAAAAAAACTTAAGAGAAGAAAAAGCGGCTAGACCACAAAGAATAATCTATCTACACCAAAACTACAGGCATCGGGGGAGAGTCGGGAAAGGGGAGGGGGAAAGGTACGGGGTAGTACTCAAGCAACGGAGAAACTATTATCTAATAAGGTGGAACAAAGAGTGTAGCTGTCCGATGGCTAGGGAGAGTTCAGGTCAGGAGCTTCGCGAGGGGGGCGAAAGAAGTCTGGGCGGACAAAAAACCCAGCTCCTACCTAGGGAAAAAAAAAAACGAGCCGGAAGGAAACGGGAGCTGTACTGGGAAAGCCGCTTATTAAGAAAAAAAACCAAAGAGGTAGAAAGAAAGGCCTGAGCAACACTCAAGGGCCGCAACCACGGAGAACAAGAAAAAGGAATTGGTGGACCTTCGGGCGAAAGACAGCACGTCACGAATGGAGTGAGAATCGCAAATCGAGGGAGGTTGCGGAACAGGAGCTTACCGTGCCCTGGAATCAGGGTGAGAGAACGTAGGAAAAAAGGGACGGCGAAAAAAACTTTTAGGACGAAGTTCTTTATCGACTATGGAAAAAGTGGGGGAAAGGCCACCTCTGTAGCAAATCCCATTAATCGAAAGAGACGAGAAAGTGGTGAATACTTGGAAGGTGAGTGTCACTATCTCTGCGATAGATTCCATCGGCTATCGTAAGGACTGAAGCGCGCGCATGAAACAGCAGAGGACCGACCGTCCGGACGTAAATCGAAGAAGGGAATGAGGAAAAACATGGGGGACCAAAAACTGTGAGATCGGTTATCATTGATACGAGAGAGGGGTACTAGCGCGAGTTAGAGTCCAAAAGATGCGAGGCCGAGGAACCGTCCGCTCAAAAGGGGACATGGTCAAGTCTGGCGACACGTGAAATGCCTCGAGGGAAGAAAGCAAAGTAGGCAAAGCCACGAAAAGCAGAGGCTCATCTTCCCAAAAAATCAGGGGGTCGCGGAACAAGAAAAAAAGCCTTGACGTTTCCCTCCTAGGAATGATCGCCAAATGCCCATCAGAGAAGCCGCGGCGATAAGATGCCCCCACGGATCATAAAAGAGTGAGTAGGCAATTGGGACGAGGGAAGGACTCTGTCTAAATTCGATCAAGCTCTCCGACTGAAGAAAGGAGAGGTCAGCCGTCGAACAAAAAATCGCGCGCCGCGTGGTGGATTAGAGTTCCTCTCAGGGGGGGAGAAGTAGGTAGACATACGTAACTATAGTTGTAAAGTAAGGGAGAAAATCAATGGGCCTTGAGTGTCAAGGCATGCCCCGTCGAGTCAGACCGCAGAGAGGGATTAGCCCGGCACTCTAAGGGGAAGGGTAAGAAAAGGGGTGGTTTACATAGAAGCGACCAAAGGAGGACGGCGAAAAGAGAGCTTCGTGTCGGGAAGGACTGGAAGAAGAAGACGATTGTGATTGAACCGCTAATTACCGGGGGGATCTCCCGATGCAGGAAAGCTGTTGCGGCAAAGAGTCGCGCCGTGGAAAAGAGTAAGAGAAGCCAGGGCTTAGAGTAGGAGAAGAGATCAAAGATCGAATGAAAGCCTCTAATCTCTATGCTCAAGAGAAAAAGAAGTGCCATTAAAAACCACGAAAGCAAAGGAGTACCCTCTGCCCCTCAAACTACAAAAATAAGCAAAAGGAAGAAGGAGCAAGGAGAGACTTCTCAACACGGAGAAACCATGCTCAACGTTCGCGGGTAAGGGGGGGACCAAGCAAAGCAAGTCTCGGAGAAGGGAAAAAACGTAGCAGGGAATCGGGAAACTATTGCGGTTTCAAAAAACGGAAAGAAGGTACAGAAAAAGTGAAATAACTGAGAGGACCGTCCACGATGTGTGGGAAGAAGGGTCTAGTAGGCATCAGGGAGGGACCCAAGGAGACTAGAAAGAAGTCTCGCGAAAAAGTCTTAAAAGCGACTTTCACAGTGGTGCTGACGTGCACGGAACATTCGGGGGGACTGGAGGAAAGAAATTCTCCTCGGACTGACTGAGACGTGTCACTGCACGAAAAGAGAAAACCCTAAAGGAAAGACGGGAAAAAAGACTGGGAAGAGGTAATCTCACGACCCAAACAGCACAAAGTCTAGAGTCTAGAAGGGGAAGAGAGAGACACACACACGTAGGAGGAGAAAAAGAGGTAGAGGACATAGGGGAAGAAAAGCTCTCCTGGGTGCTGGCTGTCGGGCTTCGAAAGGGGGGGGAGAAATAGTCGTAAAAGAGCAGGGTCAAGAAGAGGGTGAAGTATTTTCAAAAATAAGGGAGGACTAGACTCGAGAGGAGGAACCGACCCTCAGGTAACGGCTAACCAGCCTGCGAATTTCGCTTTAACGTCACACTCGAGCAAAGAAAAAAGTGCTTGGGGGCCCTCAAGTATTGCTTCAAACTGGAAAAACTCAAGTATGAAGGAAGAGTAGAAGTAAGGGCAGAAGGGTCCGGCGTGGCTTCAACCACAAAGGACCGGTAAAACGACAGTCGGAATAGTTTTTCAGGATACGGCGACTTCTGCCGTTGAGGACCGTGAAAAGTAACTATCATTTGTGGGTAGACACGGAGGGGCAAAGAACGATGCCGAGGGGAAAGTTAGAGGGGAGAATTTAGGGGATGGGCGGAATATACGAGAAGGGAAGAAAGAGCGGCTTGAGGAATGGGAATTTGCAAGTCTTGGGGATCACTGTGAGCGGCAGGAAGGAGGGAAAAGAAGATCTTTCTCATGGAATGAGCACTTCTGACGAGACGACGAGGCCCTCGCAGAAAAGGGGGACGTTCGGCTCCAACAGTACAGAGTCTGGGAGACTATCTGGGGGGAGGGCGCCCATGATAGTCGTCCAAAAGAGCTAAGAGTGCTGACGACAAGCCGGAACTGCATTCTTATACTCTCGTGGTGAGCAGACGCACTGGTCTCGGGGGGCAAATCCGCGGGGCACGGAACGTCAGAATGCCGCAAGAAGATCGTCGACAAGAATCGAGGGACGGGAGAAACGAGGCAAGTTGGATACCCCTTAAAGACGACAGGAGACTATTTAACTGTTGTGGGGGAGATAACATATCAAGATGAGGCAACGACGGGAGAGACCACCAGACCTACCCGTGACCCCCAGCCACGGAAGCTGGCGCGGGCTAGAAAGCTCGAGAAAAACATCTCGATGGTGCAGGGAGAAGAGACCTACGAGAGTCGACCTCACCTCAATTTAATGACGTGAAGAGGATGCGCGAGAGGCCTTGATTGCCCCCCTGCACCTACAAGTAGGTGAAAGGGATCAGAAGGTATTCGGAATGGTTCGAGCACTAGCTTTGTTGTAAGAGCATCTCGGGTCTTCGAATAGGGGGGCGGGCTTGGGAGACAAAGGTAAGAGAAGGACTAGGAAGTCAGGGAAGTTGAATCGCGAAACATCAAAAATGGACTGTCGTAATCACTCGCAGAGGGGTGCGCGCCACATCGTCTCTAGACGGAACTGGGACAGAGCCGGAATCGCACATGTGTGGGGGCCAAAAGGGGGGAGTTCACTCACCCCGAAGGGACGAGATTGAATCCTGCCTGGTCAGGAAAAAATGCAAGTTCTTCGTTACTATCGCGCCTGAAAAAGACGTAGAATGAAGGGGCAGTCTTCCGCATAGATAAGGCCATTATGAAGAAAAAAGAAAAAAACAACGATCAGCGGGGACGGGTCCGACGAAGCCGAACACTCAACCTGCCGCTACCAGGCCGAAAACAAAGCGAAAAGTGTGCTCTCCTGAGAGCGTGTCACTAGGTTAGAGCAGAAATGGAGGTCACGGAAAAGAAGACTGAACGCAAAAAAAGACATCTATCATCTCGGCTCAACTTCAGAAAAAGATAGACCGGGTTTGAAAAGGGACCCCCAGATAGAGGATTTTATCGTAAAAGCAGCATAGGCGGATTTCAACAATTAAAGGGGATACCGTCCTCATACTTGAACAGACGAAGCGACGGGGATAGATCTGACCTCTGTGGAGAGGGGTTTTTCACAAATACATGCGCCAAAAAAGACCGAACTAAGGAACTCGCGCCAGGAAATCGGAAAGAACTTACCTCGGACTTCAGAAACGGAATTCTTAATCAAAACGAATTTCCGGGGTAGCAGGGTCAAACAAATCTCCCCTAGGCCAATACATTCAGAATCAAGAAAAACAATGAAAGTTGAGCTGTAGATCGCTTGGAAAGTATGGGTGGGAGAACGCCGCCCCGTTTAAGGAAAAACTTCTCTCGACGGAAGAGGAAAAAGATCAGAGGATTTGTTTTATTGAACAAGAAAACTCACGCTTTCCAAAAGAAGAAGAAGAAAAATGGGCCGGAGTTTGCCGAAAAATTAGGGGGTCCCGAAGGATGATTAGGAAAGCCCACTTTTCGCAAAAGGGAAGGCGTGAGGATCAGGAACACGAAACCGGTTGCGCCAAATAGAAAGCGGTGCCTCAAAAGTGAAAGGAATAGTGTCACTGCATAACGTAACATTACAAAAGTTGGAAAGTCATAAAGGGCACTTGGCTTCCACCGATTTAGAAAAAAGGGGAAAGTAGAAGAGAGCACTAAGACCCTCTTTCTTTACAGTAAGGACCGAGAGAAGGGGAAGAAATAAAAAGGAGCTGCGCGGGTGTAAAAGTTGACGGCTCACAGCGTATGGAGTACTGCAAATATCGAAAAAAAGGGACAAGAGCAGGTCCGAGGGGGCCCTCGAGAAAAAAGGAATTCTTCGCAAGACGTCCAACACCTGGGGGATGGCGGAAGAAGAAAAAAATGCGAACTCAAGCCAAAAGTAGAGGGACTGAAATCAATGCCTCCAAGGACGATCCACCTGCAGGGGAAAACGAGCTCGCCGACGGGAAGTCCAGTGAAAAACCGGTAAAGACCGAGTCGCGCCCTTCTGCATGGTCCGACTGTACAAAGGGGACGGGGGCAGGAAAAAGGAAGGGATGAAAGGACGAAGAACGGCGCCGATTCCAGACATGAGGGAAAATGGTCTAATCGCTGGTTAAATACCCAAGTCTTGAAGAGAGACGGGAAAATTCAGAGGGAAAAAAGGAAAGTCGAAAATTATTGAGGAATCAGCGCAACGGGAAGGGCGGGAACGAAAAAGCTAATCATTCTTCATGCACGGGGGGGAAAGGTGGCTTTCTCAAAGGAAGGACACGGTGAGCAGGAGGACTCAAGGATTCTAGTATGTTATAGGATTAAGACTGGATGATCAGGTAGGGGACTGGGGATTATGCGAATCTACGAACTGGGAAAGGATGACAGGAGAAATGAGTCGAAATTCGCGTGCAGGAAATTTCAGAAATTGACAGAGACGAAAGGCGGATTCCCCGATCGAAGGGGCAAGACCGCCGGACGAAGGCTCGAAGTCGTCCTTTTGTTAACAAAGATGAAAGAGGATATGGAAAAGATAGTGACTCGAGAGGAAAGGCCCAAAAGCATTTGTCCTTCCCTTAACTCGATCGGGGTAGCTGCTCACTGCCTGAGAGAAAAAGGCTTAGTGTCGGCTTCTTCGGATTCAGTATGGGAAGTTCACTGGACTAGGCCGAAGGAGACGACGAAGGAAGAAACGTGGCCCCTATCTTGGGGGAACGGAGGTCCGAGTTTGTACAAGACGGAGCAAAGTGAAACTGGGACATAGCAGGCCGCGATGCCGAAGAGAGCCACGCTAGCACAAAGCCCCACCGAGGCCTAAGATGAAAGTCCGACGGACAGAAAATGGGCGTGGGATAAAAAATTGACAGAGAAG